>Ga0247817_10001003_pt1 | contig 15010 bp, 15 predicted proteins | sample UWRJL212509R1_FD_178010 | JGI IMG/M metagenome (GOLD analysis project Ga0247817, IMG submission 178010) | Plant litter microbial communities from Arlington Agricultural Research Station in Wisconsin, United States - UWRJ-L212-509R-1 | ecosystem: Environmental > Terrestrial > Plant litter >... | reverse complement strand
AAGCTCTATAGACATATAGAGCTTTTTGTGCTATAATAGATGTGTCCTGTTACTTGCGGATAGAATCACCCAAAGTTTTTCATAATCCATCCATCAACTGGCTTGATGATAAAAGAACGGAAGTACATTCAATGAAGACTGAACTGGCCAATGCAAAACCGCTAAACCACGAAGGAAACTTCGCTGCTAAGGTGGCCGCAATCGCTTCCCAGCTTCGTCCTGGAGCTACTCTGGATACACCCATCCCGGTGAAAACCGACACCAACAGCATCTTCTTTTTCACGAAACTCGATGCCGTTTCCTCAAATCGCGACTTCATCACCTTCTACGGTGCCGGCAGTCCCGACCCGGAACACGGTCAGAGCATGAAAGTGCAGATGGACTTCGACATGACCACCCAGACGCGCCTCGGACACCCGAACTTCACCAACCTCTAACAAGAGGTACCCGCCCCACAGCAGCCAGCTGTGGGGTTTTCATTTCCTTGCGATTTCCAACCGCAAGCGTTACACTACGTACATCACTGAAGGTGAAATAAACAAAGTTTTAAAAGTGTAAAAAGTACGGCAGTATCGCGCGACGAACGCGGGTATAATTGCTAGTAGAAATAGGGGAATTAGGTGTCACAAGCATTGTATCGAAAATATCGAAGTAAGTCGTTGGCTGATGTTGTCGGCCAAGATCACATTACTGATATTCTTTCTCGGGCTCTAAAAAGCGACCGCATTGCCCATGCGTACTTATTAACTGGGCCGCGCGGGGTTGGTAAAACCAGCATTGCCCGTATTCTTGCCCATGAAATTAACGGCTTGCCATATAGTGACGATGCTACTCACTTAGACATTATCGAAATTGATGCCGCTAGTAATAACGGCGTTGAAGATGTTCGTTCACTCCGAGAAAAGGTGCAAGTAGCGCCAACTTCGGCTGCCAAAAAAGTCTACATTATCGACGAGGTGCACATGCTCACAAAGCCTGCGTTTAATGCACTCCTTAAAACACTCGAAGAACCACCAGCGCATGTCGTATTTATTCTTGCCACAACTGATGTCGAGAAAATCCCCGCAACTATCGTAAGCCGTACGCAACGTTTCGGTTTCCGCGCTATTAGCCCGGATGATGCCGTAAAACACCTCAAGCACATCGCAACTGAAGAAAACATTAAGGTTGATGAAGCTGCCCTTCAGCTTATTGCTGAGCGCGGTGATGGTTCGTTCCGCGACAGTATTAGCTTGCTTGACCAACTGTCTAGCCTCGCCGATGAAGAACAAGGCATTACCGTTGAACTTATTGAAATCTCCCTTGGCTTGGCACCAGCTACTGTGGTTGATGAACTATTAACTTCTGTTGAAAAACACGACGTTACGGGTATTGCAAAACTGCTCGACCAAACTGCAGCCAGCGGCATTAGCGCTACAACCGTCACCGACCAACTTATTCACGTACTTCGTACCGGCGCGGTAGAAAAGCCACAGTTATTACCGTTATTGGATGCGTTATTGGACGTGGCAAAATCAAGCCAACCGTCAATGAAATTATTAAGCGTTCTTGGCACTTTCGCCATTCAAACCAAACCGCCAAAAACTGCTGCACTGGCAGCACCTGTCCTTGAAGTCACTGCAACCATCGAAGAATTATCACGCCAGGCGACAAAAAAACACCCTCATATTGAACCTGTGGCAGTCGTTGCTCCGGTTAATATTGTTGCAGAAGTTGAAGCGGTTATCGAGACCGTCGTTTCAACACCTGAAGCAGAACCTATTGCCGAAGTCGCAAAAGCAAAAGCTGCCGTACAAAGCGCTGACAACGACGGAACTTTCAACTGGGCGGGCCTCATCGCCGAAGCGCGCAAAGCTAACGTTGCATTATATAGTGTACTCAACAAATGTGGCTACGAACTCAACGGCGACGAGCTTACAATCTTCACCGTCAACGCATTCTACAAGAAAAAGTTAGACGACCCGAAATACAGTTCCCACCTCTTTGAATCCATCAAAGCCCTCGGGGGTTTTCAACCAACCGTCCACACAGTACCCACACGTGCACCCCTACAAGACTCGCAGGCTGCCTCAATTGCTGATATTATGGGCGGAGGAGAAGAGGTTTCACTCGACTAGGGTGAACGAAACTCTTTAATTGAGGAAGATAGGGAACATGGCAGACAAGACCGTCCCAGCTGGGAAAATACCACCGCAGAATATCGATGCCGAGAAAAGCTTGCTCGGTGCTGTTTTGATTGACGAAGAAACACTCGCCGATATTACTGAGCATGTGACTCAAAAAGATTTCTACGAAAAACGCCATGGCATGATTTACGATGCCATGATGCGTTTGTATGAAAAACGAAAACCTGTCGACCTCCTTACACTTACTGACGAACTAAAGCGTAAAAAAGAACTGGAAGATGTTGGCGGTTCTGCGTACCTTACCGAACTCACAAACTACGTTCCTACTTCTGCCCACGCAGAATCATATGCTGAAATCGTAGCCCAGAAGGCAGTTCGACGCCGGCTTATTCGGGCGAGTGGCGAAATTTCCGAAATGGGCTTTAACGAAGAAAGCTCTACTCAAGAATTGCTACAACAGGCTGAACAAGAGTTATTTGCCGTTAGCGACCAATCGCTAAAACAAGACCTCGTTAGTATTGAAACTATTCTTACTGACAGCTTCGACCGCATGGAAGAACTGCACCGCAACAAGGGGCAACTACGTGGTGTCCGTACTGGGTATCGTGACCTCGATAATATGACTGCGGGTCTACAACGCAGCGACCTCATTATCCTTGCCGCTCGTCCTGCCATGGGTAAGACGACCTTGGTGACAAACCTGGCGTATAACGTGGCGACCATCGCTAAACAGTCAGTGCTTTTCTTTAGTCTTGAGATGAGTAAAGAACAGTTGGTTGACCGTATGCTAGCCGACGCATCTGGTGTTGATGCTTGGAATATTCGTACAGGAAACTTAAGCGAAGATGATTTTAGCAAGCTTTCCGATGCCATGGGTGAAATGGCCGAAGCACCTATTTATATTGACGACACCCCTGGTGTGAGCGTGCTTGAAATGCGCACAAAAGCCCGCCGTGCCGCCCACGAAGCGCCACTTGGCCTCATCATCATTGACTACTTGCAGCTTATGCAAGGTAGCGGCCGAGACAATGGAAACCGTGTGCAAGAGGTGAGTGAAATCTCACGTGGCTTGAAGCTTTTAGCCCGTGAACTGAATGTGCCAGTTATTGCTCTGAGTCAGTTGTCACGTTCAGTGGAGTCTCGTACTCCGCAAATTCCACAGTTATCCGACCTCCGTGAGTCAGGTTCAATTGAGCAAGATGCCGACATCGTAATGTTCATCTACCGCGAAGCGTACTATAACCCAGATACCGACCGCGAAAATATTACCGACCTCATTATCGCTAAGCACCGTAACGGACCAACTGGAAAAGTAGAGCTGTACTTCCACCCAGAACGACTACGATTTATGTCTTTGGATAAGAAGCACGGCGACGAGTAGACTTTTCCTTGCGTATTTATACCAGGATAAGCGAACAGCCGAGCGAGTTATTGTTTACTAAAAGAGGGTAGAGCTAGCGCCATGGGCGTAAGCTTCCCCCGTAACCAAAAAACGGGAGAAGCTACCCCATAAAGCGCCCTCTTGTGAAAACAATAACTCGCTCGGCTGACGGCGTTGCATGGTATAATTATCGGAAGACATGGCTACACTCGATTTATCAAAATACACTATCTATCGCTTGCGCTACATCCTTGGGTATACCCTTATCGGCCTTCTTCTCGCCGGGCTGCTTGTGTTCGTTGGCGTATACCTGCCTGGCGGCTTGTCCGCAGCTGAGATGACCGCCGTCGTGCGCAGCTCAACGCTGTCGTTAAGCGACCCCTCAACCTTAGCAATCACAAACTTGCCTTACTATGGCCTGCAAGCCTTAATTCTTAATACATTTGGTATTACTATCTTCACTATTAAATTGCCGTCGCTTATTTTGGCGCTACTTTCAGCAGTTGGGGTGATATTACTATTACGGCGTTGGTTCAAACCAAATATCGCCGTATTAACATCGCTTATTGCTATTACTACAGGGCAGTTTTTGTTTATCGCCCAACAAGGTGCGCCTGGTATTTTGTACGTATTCTGGCCAGTTGTGTTGTTGCTATTAGGTACACAAATTACTCGCGGTAAAAAATTTCGGCTTCTTTGGAAAGTATTATTTGCAATTAGTGCCGCCCTTAGTTTATACACGCCGCTTAGTATTTACCCACTTGTTGCCATTGCACTTGCAACCGTACTGCACCCGCATTTGCGTAACGCAGTTCGTAAGCTTTCAAAAGTTCGCTTAACTGCAGTTCTTATTATTTTCCTCGCCGTACTTGCACCGCTTGTGTATGGTATTATCATCAACCCGCAACTTGGTTTAACGCTTCTCGGCGTTCCAGCAGTGCTGCCAGTAGACTTAGGTGCTAACTCTCTCATCGTTTTGAAGCAATACTTTGCATTCTGGCAACCAGGTACCAGTGCTTTAATGACACCTGTATTTGGGCTTGGTTCAGTTATATTAATCCTGCTTGGTGTCTACCGCATTATCCGTACGCGGGAAACAACTCGTAGTTACCTTATTATTATTTGGGTAGTATGTTTAGCCCCAGTATTACTATTCAACCCAGCGTTTACCAGTGTTACCTTCGTCCCATCAATGCTGCTCCTTGCAGCCGGGCTTACGAGCTTAATTGGTTACTGGTACAGGCTGTTCCCACTTAACCCATACGCCCGAATCACTGGCCTCATTCCAATTGTGATATTAGTATTTGCACTGAGCGTTTCTGGCCTTGCCCGGTACGTATACGGTTACCACTACAGTCCAAACCAAGCCTCGTTATTTAGCAAAGACTTAGCATTACTACCGAAAGACACTAAAGAAATTATCGTATCTAATGACCAACGCGACTTCTTTGAAGCCGTAGCGAAATATCGAACTAACATCACGGTAGTATCGCAACCAACCGCTGACATGTTTGTCGTCACACGCGATGCGCGCCAAGCATTTGAGGGCTACACAGTCAGCCGAATCATCACCAACAGCCACACAAACGACTCAGACAGACTGTACATCTATAAAAAGACAGCCAACTAACGTATAATTTATAAAGAAGTATAAGAGAGACGGAGAAAACGACCATGGCTTTTGACCAAGTAAAAATGTTGAACAAGTTGCGTAAAGCACAAAGTGATTTGAAAAAAGAAATTATCGAAGTTGAAGCTGGTGATGGTGCTGTAGTAGTACAAATCACTGGTGAACTTAAGATTAAGAAAATTAACATCGACCCAAAGCAAGTAGACCTAGACGATATTGCCGAGCTTGAACACTGGATTGAAATTGCCGTTCGTGATGGACTCGCAAAAGCCCAAGAAGTTGCTGCTGAAAAGATGAAGCCACTCATGGGAAGTCTCGGCAACCTAGGACTATAGTTCGTGCCACGCTTGCTACCAGTAGCACTCGAAAAGCTCATTGATGAATTAGGGCGTTTGCCAGGAGTTGGCCAGCGTACCGCTGAGCGCTATGCGTATTATTTGTTGCGCGCTGACCAACGTATTAACGATAGCCTTGCAACAGCCGTGCACGACATTCATACGTTAGTAAAAACCTGCCCAATTACCTTTGCCTTGATTGATGCCGATGAAGACGTATCAACGTTATATTCTGACAGCGACCGCAATAAAAAGTTAATTGCCGTTGTCGAAGAGCCGCTCGATATCGTTTCACTAGAACGTACCGGCTTATTTAAGGGTACTTACCACGTATTAGGTGGCGCAATGAGCCCAATTGATGGTATCGGCCCTGAGCAGCTTCACATTCCCGAATTACTTAAACGAATTCGCGAAGATGAAGTTGAAGAGTTAATTATTGCTACCAACGCCAGTGTAGAAGGCGAGTCGACTGCTTTGTTCTTACAAAAGCACATTCGCGACGCTGGGTTAGACGTGAAGATGAGCCGCTTGGCTCGTGGAATCCCAGTAGGTGTTGATTTAGAATACGCCGACCAAATTACTTTGGGTCACGCGCTTGAAGGCCGACGAAGTTTTTCTTAGCTAAACCTGGAAATTGAAAAGTCCCGCTCCCAAACTACTTTCGTAGTAAGGGGCGGGACTTGTTCGTTAGAAGCGAGGGTTTCCGACGGGAAACGACTTGCCTGGGTTGAAGTGCGGGGTTCGCTTTCCAGCCGGCATGCGCTTCGGCCGAGGTACACCGAATTTCTTGGCGTTTTGTAAATAGCTACTCGCCAACTGCATCATCGTGAGAAATGTGCCACTTCGTGAACGGAAGTGGATTTTCGAAACTTCGAATGTCCAGTCTGAACTTCTCGTTGCGTTGAAGAGGTTTACCGATGTTGACTTGACCTTAAAGCGCCCTCCGCCGAGGTTGATTACCTCAGTAGTTGATGGGCCGAAGCTATCTGGAAAAGAGTATCGGAGCAAATCACCCTCAGCCGCTAGTAGCGGCATTTTTGAAATGATTTTATTCATCTCATCTAGAACCGCTTTTCGCGCATCGTAGTTTCTCAGTAGCCGTACCGATACGAACCAGTACGGACCGAGCGAGAACAATACCAAGAAGTAGGTTCTTAACGGCCAGACGGTCGCTGCGAATTCCGCTATTCCCTGGGGCGAACCTCTTCCAGCGCTAACTATGGGTTGGATAAACACACCAACCCACAAGATAGCGCCAAGCCCTATGTAAAACAGGGCCATGAACCATACCGTCGAGAGCGCTAAATACACGCTGCGGCGCATTTTACTAATAACGAACATCTCGCCACTTCCTTTCAATAGTAGACAATAAGGGCAAAGATTATGTATATTATATCATTTTTATTAAATTTATTCAAGTGGTGATAATTAAAGAGCCCCGCTCCTCAACCCGTTGATAGGGAAGAGGTGCGGGGCTTTTGGTTGTTCGTCGGCAGCACGGCGGAGGTTATCTATGCGTTTCGTTAAAAAGCCGAATAGCTACTAAAACGCTGGCAATAGATTCCATCACATCGACCGAGTAACCCTTAGACGACGTAAACGTGTGTTCCGTGACCGTAAAGCTGAGATCCGTAGAAACGCTCTTGCCGTTTTCATCCGGCATCCGGGTTCTCACGACATAGGCACCATTGCCTACTTTCCTGATTTCCTTAATCGTCACCTTATCACGGGTTGCCGCTATAGTCCTTGCTGGATCTTTTGCAGAACTCTCCGAGTCGAAGCGTTTTAGCTCCTCGTTAATTTGGTCGAGAATCTCTTTTCGACGAAAAAGCATAATCATTGTTTCACCTCATCTATTTGTCGGAGTTGTCCTTCGTACTTCTTTTGAACGAGCAGAATGCCAAGCACTTGATGCATGACTTCTTCTGAGCAGCCGTTGTCCGATTGGAACGAACGGGCGCGGGCACTAAACGTGAAGATGTCATTGACCGAGCCTACACTAGTTCTGAAAGTGGTTCGAATTTCAAACACACCGTCACCCATAAATGCGACATCGGTTGACGACGACCCGTAGCTGCGATGCTCAGTGTGACTTACAAGGCCACCAGGCAAATGCAACGATGGCATGCTTTGAATAGCATTGTGAATCTTCTTCAAGGCGTCGCGTCGGTTGCGGTAGCTAAGTAGCAGCCGAATCGACACGAACCAGAACCCAAGCATTACAACGAAGCCTCCTCCTAAAACCACAGGATGCCAGAAGCTGTCTGCCATTGGAGCAAGACTATCGTGCATATCCAAGTACAAGCGGCTAGCAATCGGCAACACAGCTCCGAGAAGGCTAAAGCCAATCCAGAAAAGTGCACCGAAAAACGAATAGGTCACGAGAAGTGTCCAGATGGACGCAAGCCCAACCAGCATAATGAAACGTATGTTACTGACAACGAACATCTTGCCACTTCCTTCCTTGATAGTAGAGGGCTAAGAGTTGGTATACTATACCACTTTAAAAAAGAATTTACAAATGAAAGAGCCCCGGCCTTCAGTTGCATCGCTGCAAAAGAAAGACGGGGCTTTTAGAGGTCTAAGCCTCTTCGATCTCCGAGGTCGTGACGAAATCGCCGACGACCCATGTATCTTTGTGCCACTCCTTGGCATTGACCTTGCACGCATACGTTCGCAACTGCTTCATGCGGTTGCCGCCCTGGATGAGGATGACATACCGACCGTCGATAAAGTCGAGTTTCGTCACCTTGCCCTTGGGTACGTACTTGTAGTGATAGAACAGGGCCTTTTCGAACCTATTGGCGAACTTGAAGGTAGCCACGATAGCCAACACAGAGCCTGCAAGCGCGAGTAGCGCGTACTGCCAGCTGACAGCCGGTTCGAGACCGTAGGCCTCGCGGCTGGCTACGTAGACGAGTCCCCCGAATATCAAGACGGTCACAAGAACCGACACGAAGAACGCGAAGACCGACGCGCCGAACTTGAGCTGCAGCGCTTCCTCACTCCCTGGGTTCTTTTCGGTCGCCGAGGTGATGAGGGGCGTGTCAGACTTGGTTGTTGCCATGATGTTCTCCATTCAAGAAGTGGATAGATTTCAAAGATCGGACAAACCTGATGATTTGTATATACATTATAGCATAATCGCTATAAAAAGTCAATCAACCCATCCCTTATACCCTCTATGTGTTAAAATAAGACCTAATGTTTACCCCTATACTCGACCTCATCAAAGCCGCGCAACATATTGTTGTCGTGCAAGCCGAAAACCCTGATGGCGATAGCCTTGGAAGTTCTTTAGCTTTAGAAGAACTATTATCTGACGCTGGCAAAGACGTCACCCTTTATTGCGCCATCGATATCCCTAAATATATGCAGTATATCCAAGGCTGGGATAGGGTAGTCAAAGACTGGCCAAAAAAAGCCGATATGGCCATTATTGTTGATACTTCAAGCGAAGCGTTACTTATTAAGGCACTTAAAACACCCGGTGTCCGCCACTTCTTTGAATCACACCCAACCGTTATTCTTGACCACCACCAAAGCGAAGAAGGCGACTTGCCATTCGACACAACAAAGCTCATCATTCCAACCGCTGTAGCAACTGGTGAAATTATCTACAACATGGCAATTGAAGCCGGTTGGACAATTAACCCACAAGCCGCTGAAGTTATGTTTATCTCAATTCAAGCCGATAGCCTTGGACTAACCACTCAAAACACTTCTGCCGAGAGTTACCGTGTGGCTGCAGAACTGGTTGCCCTTGGTGCAGTTCCATCGGTCATCGAAGCACGACGCCGTGAATACATGAAAAAACCAGCAGACATCTTAGCCTACAAAGGCCGCCTCATCGAACGTGTTGAATATTTTCTTGATGGTAAACTTGCCACGGTTCACATCCCTTGGAGCGAGATTGAAGAGTTTAGCGACCGTTACAACCCAAGCGTTCTTGTACTTGATGAAATGCGCCTGGTTGATACCGTTCAAATTGCCGTAGCAATTAAATCGTACCCTGATGGTAAAGCCACCGGTAAGATCCGTGCCAACATTCCAATCGGAAACACTGTTGCTGGTTACTTTGGCGGCGGTGGCCACGAATACGCTTCTGGCTTTAAAATCTACGAGAAATATGACACACTTATTTCAGAATTAGTTAATGCTACAGATAAGGCGCTTACCGATTATGAGTCTGCAATTTCACAACCAACTAACTAAAACAGTTGACCCATTTACACCTATTGAAGAGGGGCATGTAAACCTTTATACCTGTGGGCCTACTGTCTACAATTATCTAACCGTCGGTAACTGGACTGCCTATATTTACTGGGATACTCTTGTTCGTGTTCTTCAAGCTAATGGCAACGAAGTGACTCGTGTCATGAACATTACCGACGTCGGCCACTTAGTTAGTGACGCCGATGACGGTGAAGATAAGCTTGAAAAAGGCGCGAAACGCGAAGGCAAGACCGCTTGGGAAGTTGCCAAATTTTATGCCGACGATTTCAAAGCTGGTATGAAAGCACTCAACCTTATTACTCCAACCCATATGCCGCACGCTACCGATTACATTCCACAACAACAGGAACTTATTCGTATCCTTCAAGAAAAGGGCTACACCTACCAAATTGACGATGGTATTTATTTCGATACACTTAAATTTCCAACTTACGCCGACTTTGCGGACCTCGACCTTGAAGCCCAAAAAGCTGGAGCTCGTGTTGAATACAACCCAGAAAAACACCACCCAAGCGACTTTGCGCTTTGGAAATTCACACCTGAAAACGAAAAGCGCGATATGGAATGGGAAACTCCTGACGATTTATTAGATGGCGCTAAAGACTCAAACGGCTATACCAGCAAAATGGGCTTCCCAGGCTGGCACCTCGAATGTTCAGCTATGGCAATGAGTTTACTTGGTGAAACTATCGACATTCATACTGGCGGTATCGACCACATCCCGGTGCATCACACTAACGAAATTGCTCAGTCTGAAGCTGCAACAGGCAAGAATTTCAGTAATTTCTGGATGCACAACAACCACCTTAAGGTTGACGGCACTAAAATTAGTAAATCACTTGGCAACGGCTACACACTCAGCGACCTTGAAGAAAAAGGCTACAGCCCCCTCGACCTACGTTTATTTGTCCTCCAAAGCCACTACCGCACTGAAGGCAACTTTACATTCGATAACTTAACAGCTGCAAAGAACCGCCGCAACAACTGGCGCAACATCGCTGCTTTACGGCACCAAACCCACGATACACTGCAAACTGATAGCGATAATGAGTCTGAAAGTAAAACGGTATCTTTATATGCAGCGCAGCAATCACTGCTAGAGACAATAAACAACGACCTCGATACACCAGAAGCGCTGTCGCAGATAGATGAAGCGTTTAGCCTTGTCGCTTCAAGTCGCATAGATGACATTCACCAGCACGCCCTAGTGAGCTTCCTGGAAACTGTCGACGAACTGCTTGGCCTCGACCTACTTAAAACGACACCAGACATTACCGACGACGAAAAGCGTATTATCATCGAACGTCAACGGGCCCGTGAACAAAAAGACTACGCCAAGTCTGACGACCTGCGCAGTGAACTAGAAAAAAGCGGCATCACTGTTCGTGATACCGCTTCTGGCCCAATTTGGGAATACGTCGCTTAGCTGCTACTTCTTAGAAGCTTTTACTAACACAACGTCTGGTTTATCTTCATCGTCATTGTTATTGCGGTTCGCAAGATATTCTTCGATAAGAATACGGACACTACCGGCAATAGGGATGGCAATAATACCACCGACAATTCCGAACATATACAAACCAACGGTTACTGACGCCAGAATCATAAGGGCAGATAGGTTAATTCGCTTTGATTGAATGTGCGGTGAAACAAAGTTGTTTTCAACTTGCTGGTAGATAACGAAGAATACAACGTAGGCAATTGCCGCAGGAACGCTGTTAAGGGCTAAGAGTAATGTAATGATTGCTCCACCGATAGTGGCACCGAACATTGGAATCAACGATAGTAAGAAAGTGATTGCTGCAGTTGGAATGGCCAAGCCAGCCTCAACAGTAGGGAAGATGAAGCTGAGTACGAATACCGCAAGACCAGCGATAGTACCACCGATAGTAGAAACAGTAAGTTGGCCAGTGACGTACCCTGTTACAACAGTGTACATTTTGCCAAGCACTCGTTTATGCTTTTCCATTCGTTTCTTATCGCGGTATAAGCGCCATAGGCGATTAAGCCATTCAGGGCCTTCGATGAGCATCAGGAACGTAAGTACTAATACCAAGATGAGTGCAGTGATAAAGCTAAATACCGAACCAATGCTACTTACAACACCTTGGCCGACATTGCTTGCCCAGCCAGCAGCGCTATTTTTGATAGATTCTACGGCACCATTTACTTGGGGTTCTAGGTGATATTGCTTAACGAAATCATTTAAACCTGACCATTGGGAAGTTGCGGAATCAAGTAGTGCAGGGGCGCTTTGCACAAAACCAGCAGTTTGCTGAACAATCGGCGGAACGAGGAGAGTAATAAATGCACTTAGCAAAGTGACCACTATAATATAAGCAATTGCCGTTGCGCCCACACGGCTTCTGCCTGGTAGGCGTCGTGAAATGCGTGACACAGGACCATTTAAGGCAAGCGCTAAGAAAAGGGCAACGCCAATAATAATGAGGGCAACCTGCGCTTTAACTAATAGTAAGGCTACGAGGGCAAAGCCAAGGATAACCAGCCAAAAACGGACAAATGTACGGGTGTCGATATCAATTCTAGTATTCATAAGGCGTATTATACATCCTTTCCTCTATCTCAGCTAACAGGTTATAGCATTCTGCTTATGCCTCACGTATAGTAGTGCTATATGGATGATATTATTCCGAAGCTCCGGAAACTTGTTAAAGGCGAGGTAACGAATGACCTGGCAGCTCGCCAGGCGGTCAGTCGCGATGCAAGCGTATATGAACTTGTGCCCGAAGTAGTTATTAGCCCTGTCGACAGCCTCGACATTCAAAAGCTCGTAAAATTTGTGGCTAAAAACAAAATAGCTTACCCGAAACTTGCCATTACACCACGGAGTGCTGGCACGTGTATGTCTGGTGGCTCAATTGGAACATCAGTACTACTTGATATGACGACCCACTTTAATAAGATAGGCTCACTCAAAGGTACCCTTCTTAATACACAACCGGGCGTGTATATGCGTGATATCGACCCGATACTCTACGATTTAAATATGCACCTTGGCTGCGTACCAGCTAGTCGGGCAATTAATACCATTGGCGGTATGGTTGGAAATAATTCTGGCGGCGAACGTTCATTGCAATACGGCAACACTGAACGCTGGGTACGTGAATTGAAGGTGGTGTTTGGCGATGGAAATGAATATGTCGTTAAACCATTAAACCGCAAACAACTTGCGATGAAATTAAAAGAGAATACATACGAGGCGAGTTTGTACCGCCAGACCTACGAACTTATTGAAAAACATTACGACGTCGTAAAGAATGCTCGGCCACACGTTAACAAGAATTCAATGGGCTACAACTTGTGGAGCGTTTGGGACCGCGATACTGGTATATTTGACATGACTCGTTTGATTACTGGCAGCCAAGGCACGTTAGGTATTATTACAGACATCACTATTGAAGCTGTGCCGAAAGCTCCGCACTCAGGTTTACTGTTGGTGTATCTTCCATCAATTAAAAACCTTGGAGATGTCATTGCGACAGTCATGCACCACGAACCAGCTACTTTTGAAGGCTTCGATAACATCACCTTTAACCTTGGCCTGCGCTACTTTAATACGTTTCGCAAACAACTGGGTACCAAAGAATGGCTTCGACAACAAAGCATTTTGTTGAAATCAGTTGCGCAGTTCAAGGGTCACATTCCAAGTATGTTTTTGATGATTGAATTCGACGGTCAAACCCGCGGGGAAGTGCTCGATAAAATTTCTATCCTCCACGATGACCTACAATCTTTCAAACTAAAAATGGACGTTCAGGCAGACGAAGGTTCCAGTGCACCTTTTTGGAAAATTCGCCGTTCAGCCCTTACGTTGCTGCAAAACCAAGTACACGGCCGCTATGCCTCACCGTTTATTGATGATATGGCCGTTCCACCACGCCACCTACCAGAATTTGTACCGCAACTGCGTAAAGTCATTCGTAAATATAAGCTTCCGGCAACCATTCAAGGTCACTTTGGTGATGGCAACTTCCACGTTATCCCACTCATGGACATTGCTGGCGCTAAAGACCAAGCGAAACTTGAGCCGGTTATGCGCGAACTAATTCCTATTGTCTTGAAATACGGCGGCACTATGGCAGGGGAGCATAACGACGGTATGGTTCGTGGCCCATGGTTACCAGCAGTATTCGGCCAAGAGATGTACGAGATTTTTAAAGAGACCAAAGAAATTTTCGACCCTCAATACATATTCAACCCACACAAAAAGACCGACGCCTCGTGGGAATACAGCATGAGCCACATTCGTTCACAGAACGACAATGGTCTTATTAAACAATAAAGCTTAGACTTTACGAATTACGCTAGATAATGTATAGTGTAAGTATTATGACAACAACTGAAACCATCGGCTGCGTAAAAGAAGCCACACGAATTCTCGGAGACAAATGGACTCCTCAATTACTACGTTTTTTTGTAAACGAAGAAACTGTTCGTTTTTGCCAAATTCAAGACCTTGTTGACGGTATTAACCCTCGTACACTTTCGTCACGCCTTGATTCACTTGAAACAGAAGGCATTATTGAAAAAATTACAGCCCCTGAAAAAAGCCGTTGTGAATACCGTTTGACCCAAAAAGGTAAACAACTCACCCCAATTCTTCGGGACATGCAAGCGTGGAGCGCACAGTACGCCTAAACCTTCATAGATGATTCAGTCATCTTTAAGTAAACTCACGGTATACTAGGAGTATGAGAGTTTTAATTGTAGAAGACGAACACAAAATCGCGAGAGCACTCGCTAAGGCCTTAGAACAAGAGACCTATGCTGTTGACGTTGCCTACGATGGAGACGAAGGCCATGCTATGGCAACTACCGAACCTTACGACATTGCGATTATTGATCGTATGCTCCCCGGTGAATATGATGGCATCGGTATCGTAAAAGCAATGCGCGAAGCAAAGGTCCATACTCCAGTACTTTTCTTAAGTGCACTTGATAGCGTAAAAGAACGAACTGCCGGCCTTGACGCTGGCGCTGATGATTATCTCGTCAAACCATTTGCCCTTGAAGAGCTTCTGGCCCGTGTTCGCGCTTTACTGCGCCGACCAACTGAGCAGCAATCTGATGTGCTTACCGCTGGCGACCTTACCATGGATACTGTTACATACACCGTGCAACGTGCAGGAAAAACCATTCAACTTACCAGCAAAGAGTTCGCCTTACTCGAATATTTGCTACGAAACCAAAACCGTCCTATTAGTAAAGACGTTATTATTAGCCACGTGTGGGATTATGACGCTGATGTTCTGCCAAATACCGTCGAAGTATACGTAAAATA
>Ga0247817_10001001_pt1 | contig 15021 bp, 16 predicted proteins | sample UWRJL212509R1_FD_178010 | JGI IMG/M metagenome (GOLD analysis project Ga0247817, IMG submission 178010) | Plant litter microbial communities from Arlington Agricultural Research Station in Wisconsin, United States - UWRJ-L212-509R-1 | ecosystem: Environmental > Terrestrial > Plant litter >... | reverse complement strand
GCCCCACATGGCCGCACGCCACCAGTCGGCGATGAGCTCGTCGCTCGCGCCGTCGCGCATGAGTCCGCGCAGGTCGGTCTCGTCGTCTCCGAAGAGGCACGAGCGCACGGTCCCCTCGGCGGTGAGACGGGTGCGGTCGCAAGCCGAGCAGAAGGAGCGCGTGACCGAGGCGATGATGCCGACCGTGGCGGGACCGCCGTCGACGATCCACTCCTCGGCGGGCGCCGAAGGGTCTTCGCGATGCGGCTGGGTGAGCGTGAACCGCTCGCCGAGCACGTCGAGCAGCTCGGCGGCGTCGATCATGTTGTCGCGCGCCCATGCCTCGTCGGCGTCGAGGGGCATCTGCTCGATGAAGCGCAGCCGCACGCCGTTGGCGATCGACCATTCGAGCAGGTCGACGGCGCCGTTCAGCGTGTCACGCATCAGCACGGCGTTGATCTTGAGCGGTGTGAGACCGGCGGCCTGCGCCCCGGCGATGCCGGCGAAGACGGCGGGCAGCCGGTCGCGCCGGGTGAGCCGCGCGAAGTGATCGCGGTCGACGGTGTCGAGCGAGATGTTCACCCGGGTGAGTCCGGCGGCGACGAGCGCGTCGACGCGCTTGTCAAGACCGATGCCGTTGGTCGTCATCGAGATCGAGGCGCCCTGGGCGACGGATGAACTGAGCCGGATGATCTCCTCGAGGTCGTTTCGCATGAGCGGTTCGCCGCCGGTGAAACGGATGTCGCGCACCCCGAGGTCGCGCACGGCGATCCCGACGAGCCGGCCGATCTCGGCCGCGGTGAGCAGGTCGTTGCGTGCGATCGCGGGGAGCCCGGCCTCCGGCATGCAGTAGGTGCAGCGCAGCGAGCACTTCTCCGTGATGGACACGCGCAGGTCGCGCGCCTCGCGTCCGAACTGGTCGACCAGCCCCGCCACATCCGGTCGTCCGTGGGTCGACGGCATCCGGGCCGGGTCGCGCCGGATCATCGGTATTCCGAGTCCGAGGCGTGTCATGTAGCAACCCTAGTTCGTGACCGGCGAGAAGGTGTGCCGCGAGGTCACACACACCGCCGCCATGAACACCGTCACGGCATGGAGCTACGCGATTCGGCGGGGTGATCGCTAGGCTGGGTTTCTAACCGAAGGGTAGTGACATGGGCATCATCTCTCGTGGTTTCTCCGGGCGGTCTCGTGAACAAAATCCCGAGCTTCCCCCCGGGCAGTTTCTGACCGAGGACTTTCCCGTTCTGTCTGCCGGGCCCACCCCGCGCATCGACACCGACGAGTGGGAATTCACCATCAGCACCGAAGACGGCACCGTGCACCGCTGGAGCTGGGCCGACCTGATGGCCCTCCCCGTCGAAGAAGTCGCCACCGACATCCACTGCGTCACCCGCTGGTCGAAGCTCGGCACCTCGTGGCGAGGAGTGTCCCTCGACACCCTGTTCGCCGGCATCGACACCAAGTACGGCTACACGATGGCGCACTCGTACGGCGGCTACACGACCAACGTCCCCCTCGCCGACCTCCTCGGAGGCAAGGCGTGGATCGCGTTCGAGTTCGACGGCCAACCGCTCGACCCCGAGCACGGCGGCCCCGCCCGACTGCTGATTCCGCACCTCTACTTCTGGAAGAGCGCCAAGTGGGTGCGCGGCATCCAGATGCACAAGGGCGACGACCCCGGCTTCTGGGAGCAGAACGGCTACAACATCTACGGAGACCCCTGGCTCGAACAGCGGTATTCGTGACCGCTCTCGCTCCGACAAGCGTGTGGAAGGTAGGCGTCGTGGCATCCGTGCACACTGAGACCCCGACCGGTCGCAGCATCATGATCGACGTTCCGGGATGGGGCGGCAACCTCGCGGGCCAGCACCTCGACCTGCGTCTGACCGCACCCGACGGCTACCAGGCCGTGCGCTCGTACTCCATCGCGTCCGCGTCATCCGGCGACCGTGTGGAGCTCGCCGTCGACCGCCTGCCCGACGGAGAGGTGTCGCCGTACCTGGTCGACGAGCTCCAGCCCGGCGACGAGCTCGAACTGCGCGGCCCCCTCGGCGGCTGGTTCGTGTGGCGCCCGGAGCAGACCGAGCCGGTGCAGCTCATCGGCGGCGGCTCCGGCATCGTGCCGCTCATGGCGATGGCGCGCGCCCATGCGGCGTCCGGGAGCACCGCGAGATTCCGGCTGCTCTACTCGGTGCGCACCCCCGAAGACGTGTTCTTCAAGGACGAGCTGATGGCGTTCGCATCCAGCGCGATCGAGATCACCTGGGTCTACACGCGCGCTACCCCGGCCGGGTGGGCGACCCCCGCCGGTCGCGTGAGCCGCGACATCCTCACCTCGTCCACCATCCCGGCGAACGAGAACCCCGCGGTATTCGTCTGCGGCCCGACCGGGTTCGTCGAGACCGTGGCCGACCTGCTCGTCGAGCTCGGCCACCCCGCGGCATCCGTGAAGACAGAGCGGTTCGGAGGCAAGTAGCGTGAACCACGTCGACGGAAACGTGCTCGCCGGTCCGCTGTCCGAGCTGTTCAGCGTCGACATGACGCTGGCCACGGGGCGGTGCGTCGGATGCGGAGACGAGTCTGTGCTCGCGCGCGCGATGGTCTACGAATCGGGAACCGACCTGGTCGTGCGATGCAGCCACTGCGACGACGTGATGATGACGCTCGTGCACACCCCGGGCGACCTGCGCATCGAACTACGGGGAATCGGAATGCTCAAGGTCCCGCTGTGACCGAGCGTCTACCCCCAGTTCACGGGAATACCCGTGCGGAGCGCCGCGCCCTACGGTTGCAGCAGGCACGGGGGGTGCCTGACGCTCCAGGGGGAACAGTGCACGAGACGACAGCGGTCGGGCAGGAATCCGGGTCAGCGGACGCACGGATCTGGTTTCTCCCGTCCGGTGTCGCTCGCGGCGAGCGCAACGCACACCGCTTTCGCGGCTGGGCGATCGCGATCAGCGTCGCGGTAGTCCTGTGGGGCGTCATCGGCGTCGTCATCGCTTCGCTCGTCTCCTGGGTGAGCTAGAGCCATACCGGTCGCCTGACGCACACAGCCTGTCGGCACCGTAGTACCACTCGACGGGTACCCGGGTCGATACCCCGCCGCCATCGGCTTTTCTAATGTCGAAGGCATGATCCAAGTTGAGCAACTCACCAAGTCGTACGGCGGCAAGACCGTGGTCGACGATGTCACCTTCCGGGTAGAGCCGGGCAGCGTCACCGGTTTCCTGGGCCCGAACGGGGCCGGCAAGACCACGACAATGCGCATGCTGCTCGGCCTCGAGCGTCCCGACTCCGGCCGCGCGCTCATCGGCGGCAGACGCTACGCGGAGCACCGGGCTCCGATTCGCGAGGTGGGTGTGCTTCTCGACGCGCGAGCGGCGCATCCCAATCGCAGCGCCCGCGACCACTTGCGCATCATCGCCCGAACGCACGGCATCTCCAACCGCCGCGTCGAGGAGATGATCGGACTCGCCGGCCTCGAGAGCGTGGCGAAGAAGCGGGCAGGCACTTTCTCGCTGGGAATGGGGCAGAGGCTGGGTATCGCGGTGGCCCTGCTCGGCGACCCGCGTGCGCTCATCTTCGACGAGCCGGTCAACGGCCTCGACCCCGAGGGCGTCAGCTGGATCAGGTCGCTCACCAGGTCCCTCGCTGCCGAGGGGCGTGCGGTGCTGATCTCCAGCCATCTCATGGCCGAGATGGCGCTGACCGCCGACCGGGTCATCGTGCTCGGCCGTGGAGCCATCCTCGCAGACGAGAGCATGGCCGACGTCGTCTCCGGCGCCGGCCGCGTTCGCGCACGCACCACGAGGGCCGTCGAGCTCGCAGACCTGGTACGCCGCGCGGGCGCCGAGGTGCTCCAACTCGACGCCTCCACGCTCGAGATCACCGGATTGACCGCAGAGACCATCGCAGAGACGGCCCGCACCAACGGCATCCTGCTCATCGAACTCGCCACCGTGCAGGTCTCGCTCGAAGACGCGTTCTTCGAGTTGACCCACGGTTCCGTGGAGTTCCGACAGACTACGACGACCAGCGAGGACCCCCGATGAGCACCGCGACCTTCACCACCGACACCCGTATCCGCTTCGGCGGAGTGCTGGCCTCGGAGTTCACCAAGCTGGTCACCCTGCGGTCCCTCTGGATCGTCGCCGTCGCCATGCTGGCCGCGGCGGCGTTGGTCGCGGTGGCCGAGGCGGACAACAGATCCGCACCGGGAGTCGAGCCGGTCAGCGGTGTCGATGCGATGCTCTCGGTGTTCTGGATAGTCCGCATCGGAACGCAGCTGTTCGTCGCCGCGCTGGCCGTGATACTCGTCACGCACGAGTTCTCCAGCGGCACGATCCAGACCACGGTCATCAGCGTCCCCCGTCGCCTGCCCGTGCTCGCGGCGAAGGCGGTCGTCGTCGTGGTCGTGACGACGCTGCTCTCGCTCCTGTCGTCGCTCGTGCAGTACGCGGCAACCAGGCCGCTCCTCGATCCGGCGGGTATGGGCGCCTCGATCGCCGAGCCCGCCATCGTGACGGCCGCGCTGGCAGACACCCTGTACCTCGTCGCCGTCGCCCTCTTCGCTCTGATGCTCGCGACGATTGTGCGCAACGCCGCAGTGGCGATCACCATCGTGCTCGCCGTCCTCTACGGTGTGATCCTCGCGGCTCAGGCTCTGCCGATGATCGCGGATGTGCCCGGCGAGTACTTCTTTCTGTCCTACGCTGCAGATATGACAACCTCGGCGCTCTACAACCCGGCCGCCGCCGCCGACCTAGGGCGCAACCTGGCGGTCACACTCGCCTGGCTGGTTCTCCCCGGCGCGGCCGCTTCGGTGCTCTTCGCTCGGAGGAGCGTCTGAACCGTGCCGGGGCGTCAGGCACAGGGCAGCGCCCGGTGCTCTCCTCCGACTCCCCGCTTCCGCGTCCCGGCAGGCTGGCGGGAATTCTCGAGCGGTCGCCGAGAACGACCGACACGCTCGTGGCAGCCTCCGCCCTCGTCATCGCCTACCTTGTAGAGACGGCGCCGTACCACCAGATCGACGTGCGACTGTTCATCTTCGCCTTCGTCGCGTGCGCTGCTCTGCCGTTCCGCCGCTCCCGCCCCGTCGCAACGCTGTGCGTCGTGCTGGTCGCGACGTGCGCCCTGGTGGTCGTGGACCGGTACCCGACGTGGATATGCCTCGGAATCGCGGTCTACTCCCTCGCCGTCTTCCGCTCTGCCCGTTCGGCCGCCGCCGTCGCCGCTATCTCTATCGCCGTCGTCGTGGCGGCCGAGATCGCCTCTGCCCGCGACAGCGACATCGCGATGACGTTGACGGCGGCGACCGTCACGGCGACCGTCACGATCGCGCTGCTCCTCGGCATCATCCGAGGCAGCAGGATTCGTTACGTCGCCGCCGTCGTCGATCGGTCGGCCCAACGCGAACAGCTCGCGGTGATCGGCGAACGCAACCGGATCGCCCGCGAGATGCACGACGTCGTCGCCCACGGTCTCTCGGTGATGGTCCGGCTCTCCGACGGAGCGGACGCGGTCGCCGATGCCGATCCGGAGCGGTCCCGTGAGGCCGTACGTCAGATCGGGGCTACCGGCCGCGCCTGCCTCGCCGACATGAGACGGCTGCTCGGCGTTCTCGACGACGGTGTGGAGGCCAGCCGGGCCCCGCAGCCCACGTTGGGCGAGCTCGAGCCCCTGCTCGAGACCTACCGCGCGACGGGCATGCCGGTCACCCTGCGGGAACGAGGCATCCGCCCCACCGACCCCGCCGTGCAGCTTGTCGTCTATCGCGCCGTGCAGGAGTCGCTCACCAACGCGCTGCGGTACGCGGTCGGCGCTCGGCACGTGCTCGTCTCGCTGCGCTTCGACGACGAGGAGATTGAGGTGGATGTCACGGACGACGGCAACTCGGACGTGCCTACGACGACGGTCGGGACCGGCCACGGACTGCTCGGACTGCGTGAGCGCGCCGCTCTCTACGGCGGACGAGTCGACGCCGGCCCGCTCGAAGGCTCGGGCTGGCGCACCCGCATGACCATCCCGCGACCAGAGGACGACCGTTCATGAGCGACATCACGATTCTCCTCGTCGACGACCAGGCCCTCATGCGGATGGGCATGTCGATGGTGCTCGGCCAGGCCGACGGCATGCGCGTCGTCGGCGAGGCGGCCAGCGGCGAGAGCGCGATCGAGCGGGTGCGCGCCCTGAAACCCGACGTCGTGCTGATGGACGTGCGGATGCCCGGAATGGACGGGATCGAGGCCACACGGGTGATCGCGCGCGACCACCCCGCGAGCTCGGTCATCATCCTCACCACCTTCGACCTCGACGAGTACGCGCTCGGCGGGCTCAACGCGGGGGCGAGCGGCTTCCTGATCAAGGACACACCGGCCGCGGAGCTCGTGCAGGCGGTGCGCACCGTGGCCGACGGCGACGCCATCGTCTCGCCGCGCATCACCCGGCGGCTGCTCGAGATACACCGCTCCGCCATGGCCCCGACTGACGCCGACTCGAACGCCCACGCGTCGCTCACCGACCGCGAGCGTGACGTGCTGCTCGGAATCGCCCGCGGACTCTCCAACACCGAGATCGCGGCGGACCTGTTTCTGTCGGAGTCGACGGTGAAGACCTACGTGGGACGTGTCCTGGCGAAGCTGGGCGTGCGCGACCGGGTACACGCCGTCATCCACGCCTACCAGAGCGGTCTGGTCTGATCGCCACCGGCAAGCGGTAAGAGCTTCAGCCTCGTCCCATGCCGACGGGGCGCGGGCCTATCTGACACGCGAAAACGCCCGCCCTCCCCGACTCGTGGTCGGGACGGGCGGGCGTCGGTCGTGCTCGGCTGGCGGAGCCTCGAGCTTAGCGAGCGGCGGAGCCGTCGGTGTAGTCGGAGTCCTGCTGCTTCCACGCGAAGAGAGCGCGCAGTTCCTTGCCGGTGGCCTCGATGGGGTGCGCTGCACCCTTCTCGCGGAGGGCGAGGAACTCGGGGGCTCCGGCGTCCTGGTCGGCGATGAAGCGCTCGGCGAACGCGCCGCTCTGGATGTCGGCGAGAACGGCCTGCATGTTCTCCTTGACCTCGGGGGTGATGACGCGGGGGCCGGAGACGTAGTCGCCGTACTCGGCGGTGTCGGAGACGCTCCAACGCTGCTTCGCGATGCCGCCCTCCCACATGAGGTCGACGATGAGCTTGAGCTCGTGCAGCACCTCGAAGTACGCGATCTGCGGCTGGTAGCCGGCCTCGGTCAGGGTCTCGAAGCCGTACTGGACGAGCTGCGAGACGCCGCCGCAGAGAACTGCCTGCTCGCCGAACAGGTCGGTCTCGGTCTCTTCGGTGAACGTGGTCTTGATGCCGCCGGCGCGGAGGCCGCCGATGGCCTTCGAGTACGACCAGGCGAGGTCCCAGGCGGCGCCGGTGGCGTCCTGCTCGACGGCGACGATGACGGGAACGCCACGGCCGGCCTCGTACTCGCGACGCACGGTGTGACCCGGGCCCTTGGGTGCGACGAGGAGCACGTCGACGCCGGCGGGAGCGGTGATGTAGCCGTAGCGGATGTTGAAGCCGTGGCCGAAGACGAGCGCCTTGCCCTCGGTGAGGTTCGCGGCGATGTCGTCGGCGTAGAGGTGACGCTGGCTCTGGTCGGGAGCGAGGATGACGATGACGTCGGCCCAGGCCGCGGCCTCGGCGCCGGTCAGAACGGTGAAGCCGGCCTCTTCGGCCTTGGCCTTCGACTTCGAGCCCTCCTTGAGGCCGACGACGACCTCGACACCGGAGTCACGGAGGTTCTGGGCGTGCGCGTGGCCCTGCGAGCCGTAGCCGATGACGGCCACCTTCTTGCCTTGGATCAGGGCGAGGTCTGCGTCTTTGTCGTAGAAGATCTCAGTCACTTTGTTCATCTTTCTGTTTCATCGATGGATTTATGCATCAGTGGTTCTTAAGTCTTGCCGCGGCACGCTGTGCCGCTCATCCGTGCAATTACTAGTTCTTGAAAACGCGCTCGGTGATGCTCTTGCTCCCGCGCCCGATGGCGAGAAGACCGCTCTGGGCGATCTCCTTGATGCCGTAGGGCTCGAGAATTCTCAGCAGCGCCTGGATCTTCCCGCTGTCGCCCGTGGCCTCGACCACGAGCGCGTCTGTCGCCACGTCGACGATGCTGGCGCGGAACAGCGAGACCGCCTCGAGCACCTGCGAACGGGTCGTGTTGTCGACCCGCACCTTGATGAGCATGTGCTCTCGGGTGACCGACGTCGACGAGTCGAGCTCGACGATCTTGATCACGTTCACGAGCTTGTTCAGCTGCTTGGTGACCTGCTCGAGCGGAAGCTCCTCGACGTCGACGACGACGGTGATGCGCGAGAGTCCGGGGATCTCGCTCTTGCCGACGGCGAGGCTCTCGATGTTGAAGCCGCGGCGGGCGAAGAGCCCGGCGACCCGCGTGAGCAGACCGGGTTTGTCTTCGACCAGGAGGGAAAGGACGTGGCTCATGGGGGTCTACTCCTCTTCCCACTCGGGGGCGTGGTCGCGGGCGTACTGCACCTGCGACATTCCGACGCCCTGCGGCACCATCGGCCACACCATCGAGTCGCGGCTCACGATGAAGTCGATGACCACGGGGCGGTCGTTGGTGTCGAGTGCGAGCTGGATCGCGGCATCCACCTCGTCCTGCTTCGTCACCCGGATCCCGAGCGCGCCGTACGCGTCGGCCAGCTTGACGAAGTCGGGCACCATGGCGGTGCCGTGTCCGGTGTTGAGGTCGGTGAACGAGTGGCGTCCGTCGTAGAACAGCGTCTGCCACTGGCGCACCATGCCGAGCGAGGAGTTGTTGATGATCGCGACCTTGATCGGGATGTTGTTGATGACGCAGGTGGCAAGCTCCTGGTTGGTCATCTGGAAGCACCCGTCGCCGTCGATCGCCCAGACCACGCGGTCGGGCTCGGCGACCTTGGCACCCATGGCTGCGGGGACGCCGTAGCCCATGGTGCCTGCGCCGCCGGAGTTGAGCCACGAGTTGGGGCGCTCGTACTTGATGAACTGCGCGGCCCACATCTGGTGCTGGCCGACGCCGGCGGCGTAGATGCCCTCCGGCCCGGTCATCTGGCCGATGCGCTCGATGACCTGCTGCGGAGACAGCAGCCCGTCGTCGGGCATGGTGTAGCCGAGGGGGAACTGCTCGCGCAGTCCGCTCAGGCGGGTCCACCAGTCGGAGTAGTCGGGGGTGGTCTGCTCGACGGCGGTCGCCCAGGCGGCGATGAGGTCGATGATGACCTCCTTCGCGTCGCCCACGATCGGCACGTCGGCCGCGCGGATCTTGCCGATCTCGGCCGGGTCGATGTCGACGTGCACGATCTTGGCGTTTGGGGCGAACTCGCTCGTCTTGCCGGTCACCCGGTCGTCGAAGCGCGAGCCGAGGGCGATGATGAGGTCGCTCTCCTGCAGTCCGAGCACCGCGGGCACCGTGCCGTGCATGCCGGGCATGCCGAGGTGCTGCGGGTGCGAGTCGGGGAAGGCGCCGCGGGCCATCAGCGTGGTGACGACGGGCACGCCGGTCTTCTCGGCGAGCTGCAGCAGTTCTGCCGAGGCCTGGGAGCGGATGACTCCGCCTCCGACGTAGAACACCGGGCGTGCGGCGGCCGCGAGCATCTCGGCGGCGGCGGTGATCTGCTTTCCGTGCGCCTTGGTGACGGGACGGTAGCCGGGCAGGTCGAGCTTGGGCGGCCAGACGAACGGCGCCGAGTTCTGCTGCGCGTCCTTCGTGATGTCGACGAGCACCGGGCCGGGGCGGCCCGTCGTCGCGATGTGGTACGCCGAGGCGATTGCCGCGGGCACATCCGCCGGGTCCTTCACGAGGATGGAGTGCTTGGTGATCGGCATGGTGATGCCGATGATGTCGACCTCCTGGAAGGCGTCGGTGCCCATCAGCGTGGAGAACACCTGCCCGGTGATCGCGAGCAGCGGCACCGAGTCCATGTACGCGTCGGCGATCGCGGTCACGAGGTTCGTAGCTCCCGGCCCGGAGGTCGCGATGGCGACGCCGACCCGGTTGGACGACGCGGCGTAGCCTTCGGCAGCGTGGCCCGCGCCCTGCTCGTGGCGCACCAGGATGTGGCGGATGTCGGTGTCGGCCATCAGCTCGTCGTAGAACGGGATGATCGCGCCGCCCGGCAGTCCGAACACGTCGGTGATGCCCAGGTTCTTGAGCGAGCGGAGCACCGCGCCCGAGCCGGTGAGGATCTCCGGCTCAGTGGACTGCGGCTTCTTCGGCGGTCGGGGGCTGGCCGTTGACACGGCTGGTGAGTCCGTGGACATGGGTTTCCTTAGAAGTAATGGTGAGTGATACCGCGCATTTAGCCGGTGACTGCGCCTTCTGCGGCGGAGTGCACGAGCTTCGCGTACTTGGCGAGTACGCCTCGGGTGTAGCGCGGGGGAAGGGGAGCCCAGCCGTTTCGGCGAGCTTCCAGCTCTGCCGGTTCGACAAGTAGGTCGAGTGAGCGAGCTGCGATATCGACCCGTATAAGATCACCATCGCGCACGAAGGCAATAGGACCTGCGTCTACTGCTTCGGGAGCTATGTGGCCGATGCACAGTCCGGTTGTGCCGCCTGAGAATCTGCCGTCCGTCAACAGTAGTACATCTTTGCCGAGCCCTGCGCCCTTGATGGCGGCGGTGATGGCCAGCATCTCGCGCATGCCGGGTCCGCCCTTGGGGCCCTCGTAGCGGATGACCACGACCTCGCCCTTCTTGATGCTGCCCTCGGTGAGCGCGTCGAGCGCGGCACGCTCACGCTCGAACACGCGGGCCGGACCCTCGAAGACCTCGGCGTCGAAGCCGGCGGTCTTGACGACGGCGCCCTCGGGGGCGAACGAGCCGCGGAGGATCGTGAGGCCACCCGTCGCGTGGATCGGGTTGTCGAGGGTGCGCAGCACCTTGCCGTCGAGCGGGTCGGGGTTCAGCTCGGCGAGGTTCTCGGCGAGGGTCTTACCGGTCACCGTCATCACGTCGCCGTGCATGAGCCCGGCGTCGAGCAGCGCCTTCATCAGCACCGGCACTCCGCCGTTGCGGTCGACGTCGTTCATCACGTACTTGCCGAAGGGCTTGAGGTCGCCGACGTGGGGCACCTTGTCGCCGATGCGGTTGAAGTCGTCGAGCGTGAGCTCCACCTCTGCCTCGTAGGCGATGGCGAGCAGGTGCAGGATGACGTTGGTCGAGCCGCCGAGAGCCATCGCGACGGTGATCGCGTTCTCGAAGGCCTCCTTGGTGAGGATGTCGCGGGCGGTGATGCCGAGTCGCAGCAGGTTGACGACCGCCTCGCCGGAACGGTGCGCGTAGTAGTCGCGGCGACGGTCGGCTGCGGCGGGGCTCGCGGAGCCCGGCAGGCTGAGGCCGAGGGCCTCGGCGACCGACGCCATGGTGTTGGCGGTGTACATTCCGCCGCAGGCGCCCTCGCCGGGGGCGAACGCGCACTCGATACGGTGGGCGTCCTCGAGGCTCATGGTTCCGGCCTTGACGCCGCCCACCGCCTCGAAGGAGTCGATGATGGTGATGTCCTTCTCGGTGCCGTCGGTCAGCTTGACCCAGCCGGGGGCGATCGAGCCGGCGTAGAGGAACACGCTGGAGAGGTCGAGGCGCGCGGCGGCCATGAGCATGCCGGGGATCGACTTGTCACAGCCGGCGAGCAGCACGGAGCCGTCGAGCCGCTCGGCCATCATCACGGTCTCGACGGAGTCGGCGACGACCTCGCGGGAGACGAGCGAGAAGTGCATGCCCTCGTGGCCCATGGAGATACCGTCGGAGACGCTGATGGTGCCGAACTGCAGCGGGTATCCCCCGCCGCCGTGCACACCCTCCTTGGCGGCCTGCGCGAGGCGGTCGAGCGAGAGGTTGCAGGGCGTGATCTCGTTCCACGAGCTCGCGATGCCGATCTGGGGCTTCTCCCAGTCGGCGTCGCCCATTCCGACTGCGCGCAGCATGCCGCGCGAGGTCGTCGCCTCGATACCGTCGGTGACGGTGCGTGAGCGGGGCTTGATGTCGATGGCGTCTCGGGATGTGTCCGGCATATTACGAGTGTAAAGCTCCCGCGGTGCCCGGGTTACGCGCGTGCGTCGTCCGCGCCCCGTCCGGAGTCTGCCGCATCAGTGGACGCACGGTTGACGGCGTCCTCGAGTTCGTCGACGACGAGCGTCTCTTTGGAGAAGTTGCCGGTGCGGTAGCCCGCACGTCCCACCATGTGCGCCGAGATGGGCGCGGTGAGCATCTGGAAGAGCACGATCGGGATCACGAGCAGCAGCGTTGCCCACTCACGCGACTCGAGCGCGATCGCGAGCACAACGAAGATGAGCCCGAGGATCTGCGGCTTCGTCGCGGCGTGCATGCGGCTGAGCGCGTCGGGGAAGCGCACGAGTCCGATGCCGGCGGCCACGGAGAGGAAGGCGCCCAGCAGCAGCGAGATGGAGGCCAGCAGGTTGAGGGTCTCGTCGAAGGTCACGGGGTCGCCCCCTCGCCAGTGCTCGTGCCCGGCTCCGCCAGCGTGCCCGGTTCTGCCAGGGTCGCCGGCGTCTGCACCCTGTCCTGCTTCGACACGTAGCGGGCGACGGCGATGGTCGCGAAGATCGCCGTGCTCGCGAGCACGACCATCAGGGGGATGGTGCGGGTGTGTCCGTTGTAGACCATCTCGGCGCCGACCACGAGCATCAGCGTGGTCAGGAGGACGTCGGATGCGATCATCCGGTCGAGAATGGACGGCCCGCGGACGATGCGGTACACGGTGAGCAGAGCCGCGATGGTGAACAGCACGCTCGTGACGATGAAGATGACGTTCACTGCTTCATCCTTTCGATGTCTTCACGCGAGCCGAGAGCACGGACCAGGCTGCGTTCGACGCGCTCCACCTCGGCCCTGGCCGTCGCCACGCTGTCGCCGGGACCCGCGCCGAGAACGTGCAGGTAGAGGATCGAGCGCTCCCGGTCGGCCTCGAGCACGAGGGATCCGGGGATGAGCGACACGGCGATGGCTGTCAGGGTCATGATGAGGTCGGAGCGGGTGAACATCTGCGCGGCGATGACGCCGTTGCCGCGGATCGGCTGGGGGCTGAAGGCCTGCAGCGCGACCTGGAACGAGCCGACGACGAGCCGCCAGGAGAAGTGGCCGAGGAACAGGGCGAGGTGCCAGACGTTGAGGCGTCCGGAGAACTCGACCGGGGGGAGGTAGAACGCGCGGGTGACGACGACGGCCAGCACGAGCCCGGTGACGAAGCTCAGCGCGGTGAACTGTCCCCAGAGCAGCATCCACAACACCACGAGCACGACCAGCAGCGGCACCTGCAGCCAGAGGCGCACCTTGGCGTTTCTCTTCACCGCTCGCTCAGTCATCGATGCCTCCCGGGAACACGCTGTCGACGTAGAACGACGGACCCTCGAGGTTCTCGCCCGCTCGCGACGCGATGCCGTAGAGCGGGCCGGCGAAGACGGTGAGCGCGAGGCTGACGACGACCATGCCGCCGGTCGCCGCGGTCATGAGCCGCGGCACGGTGCGGGTGGCGCGCATGGCGGGTGCGCCCGGGGCCTCGCTGACGTTGTTGAGCAGGGTGGACTCGTAGCCCTCGACCTCTTTCGAGGAGCGCCAGAACGCCATGTTCCAGACGCGCACGAGCGCGTAGAGGGTGAGCAGCGACACGAGGGCTCCCGCGCCGATGAGCACGTAGGCGATGGGCGTGCCCTGCTGGGCGCTCGCCTCGAAGAGAGCGAGCTTGCCGATGAACCCGGAGAAGGGAGGGATCCCGCCGAGGTTGAGCGCGGGCACGAAGTAGAGCACGGCCACGATCGGTGCCGCCTTGAGGAGCCCGCCGAGCTTGGTGATCGACGTGCTGCCGCCGATGCGCTCGATGAGCCCGGCCGCGAGGAAGAGCGTCGACTGCACGACGATGTGATGCACGATGTAGTAGATCGCCGCGGCGGTGCCCTCCGCCGCACCGAGCGCGACGCCGAGGATCATGTAGCCGATGTGGCTGACGAGGGTGAACGACAGGATCCTCTTGATGTCGGCCTGCGAGACCGCGCCGAGCACCCCGATCACCATGGTCAGCAGTGCCACGATCATGAGGGCGGTGTTGAGCTCCGGGCCGGGGAAGAGCACGGTCTCGGTGCGGATGATCGCGTAGACGCCCACCTTCGTGAGCAGGCCGGCGAACACCGCGGTGACCGGCGCCGGCGCCGTCGGGTAGGAGTCGGGCAGCCAGAACGACAGAGGGAAGACCGCGGCCTTGATGCCGAACGCGACGAGCAGCATGACGTGCAGGATGATCTGCACGTCGGTCGGGATCTCGGCCATGCGCGCGGAGATCTGCGCGATGTTCACGGTGCCGACGGCTCCGTAGATCATCGCGATCGAGGCGAGGAACAGCAGCGACGAGAGCAGGCTCACCACGATGTACGTGACGCCGGCGCGGATGCGCGCCTCCGTGCCGCCGAGGGTGATGAGCACGTAGCTGGAGACCAGGAGGATCTCGAAGCCGACGTAGAGGTTGAACAGGTCGCCGGCGATGAACGCAGTGAAGACGCCGGCGGCGAGGATGAGGTACGTCGGGAAGTAGATCGAGACCGGCGTCTCGCTGTCGCCGTCGGCGAGACCCTGGCCCACGGAGTAGATGAGCACGGCGAGCAGCACGAGCGCGGACACCACGAGCATCAGCGCGGCGAGCCGGTCGACGACGAGCACGATGCCGAACGGCGCCTGCCAGCCGCCGACCTCGACCACGAGCGGCGCGGAGTCGTCGACCACGACGAGCAGCACGACGCTGATCACGAGTACGGCGGCGAGGGTGCCGATGGCGACGAGGCGCTGCAGGTGCGGACGCTTGCCGAGGATGAGGGCGGATGCGGCGCCGAGCAGCGGGAGCATCACCACGAGGGGTACGAGGTTGATCATCGCTTCGGCTCCAGTTCGTCGCCGGGGAGGAACTCGGAGTCTTCCTTTGTCGACTCGAGCGTCTCGCCGAGGGCGGCGACCGTCGGATCGCGCAGGGCGATGTCGTCGAGGTCGTCGTCGAGGTCGTCGTCGCGTTC
>Ga0247817_10001000_pt1 | contig 15024 bp, 7 predicted proteins | sample UWRJL212509R1_FD_178010 | JGI IMG/M metagenome (GOLD analysis project Ga0247817, IMG submission 178010) | Plant litter microbial communities from Arlington Agricultural Research Station in Wisconsin, United States - UWRJ-L212-509R-1 | ecosystem: Environmental > Terrestrial > Plant litter >... | reverse complement strand
CACTATAGTAAACCGGTTAGCATCAGAGCTTGTTGCATCTGCTGTGTTAACGTTAAAGTTATAAATTCGATTGTTTTTAATATCTAATGAATCCTTGGTAAATGCGTCCTTCAGCCAAACGTCAAACATTTTTGGGATGTTTTTTGCTTCATTTAAGTTAATTTGATAGATGCCGTCTGCATCAACTATAACGTTTAACGGAATGTTTGACTGCTTTTTAGGAAAAGGAATCTGGCTAATGGTTAACGGCAAGTTTTTATTATCAGTAGCGGTTGTTGAGAAGCTTACAGCATTAGAACCTCTCAGGTAAGGCGAATCCTCGCTAAAAACGTACCCAGCGCTGGCAGTTTTATTAAATTGCAGCACTACATCTTCATTGTTTAATTCGTCTTTTGATAGTTGTAAGCGTAAAAATTGTACTTGAGGAGCATCTTCAACCGGTGTTCCCATTAAAAAAAAGTTACCTGTAAGTTGCTGGCTAGGCGCCTTTGCCGCTTCTGTAAATTTTAAAGATGCCACTGCGCTGCTGGATATAACGTAAAATCCTTGTCCGCTTAAAATATACTGGGAGCTATAAGTAGTACCTGTAGTTCCGTTGTGGGTCTCGTAACGTTTTCTGGCCACGTTATAACTATACATAGTGCTACTTACAAATGGACCATAAATCTCTGCAAGTGGATTTGACGAACTGAACTTGCTCCAATCAATTGTTGAAGCGTAGGGGTTACCAACCAAATTATAACCTCTGGCACTGTAGTTTCCAGTAGTTCCTGATCCTGTATACCCTAAGAATGATGAAGTTGGGGTGTACCAATTCTTAACAGTAACATCGCCCTGGTTTAAATTGCCTGTTTGGCTAAAAGTTACCGGATCTGGTATAGCTGTTGTACTGGTAGTTTGATTGGTAGCCCTGTTACCCCTGAAAAAGAACATGATACCATTGCCGACAGGCAAATTAAAGGTACCCGTTTCGTTATCCAGATTCAGATCATAAGCATTCGTATTATCAATCTTGTTAATGCCTCTGAAATTGCCGGTCGTTAAGCCGGTTGTGGGCGTTTTATCTTCGCGATAAGTAAAGATAGTTGGCGAGGTTGATCTGGCATCAAACCCACCACCGGTACCCGTAGTGCCGGTTAAATAAGCCCCGTTTTTTAGATACCCTAAAGATGAAACTCGGTTGCCGTTTACAGTTGTCTGGTTTACCGGCGATGAGAATAAACGGTACCCGCGGTAAGTCAGCGCGCCGCCGCTAACATACCTTTCAACTGTGATATTGCCGGTTACAGCACTCGTTCCGCTTATTTTCCCGATTGCGGCGGAGCCGTTTGAATTTGATGACAATGTAAACGTACCTGGAGAAGTGTTTGTAATGTTACCATTACTTACTAAATTGATAACAGAAGTGGGCGCAGCTGTAAATGTACCCAAATTTGTTAGGGTAGTACCGCTTAATGTAAGTGTAGAACCGTTTCCTATAGCCGAAGCGGCAGTGCCGCTAAGAGAGAGTAGGCCGGGACCGGTTATAGTGGCAGAAGTGCCATTCACCAGCGTTAACGCTGTATTCATTGTCAAGGTAAAACCTGAATTAATAGTAAGCGTTGGCGTAGCTGGTGTGTTACCAAATGTTATGCCGCCAACTCCAACACTTGCCTTTACTACCGGCGCACGGGTATAAGTGTTAACCGCAACGGTTATTACTCCCGTGCTGCTTATAGATGTAACAGTATTGCCTTTAATATCCGTGAAGTTTCTGGCGTCATTAAAACTGTCATCGAAACTTCCCGTCCAAATGTAAGAAGTAACTATACTGAAATTTTTGCCGTCCGTAGTTACAAATCCGTTAAAAGCGTCTCCCGCTCCGCTACCGTCATTAATCGCTTTAGGGCTTTGGTTGGTAGTAAAGTTATATTGCACCGTAGTAGGTGTCATGTCGTTTGATGCCGTTAGATCGGCAATCAAATAATAATAATAGGTTGTTGAAGACGCTGCCGTAAATGTTTGACCTAAAGTACCCAGGTTGACATAAGCGCCTGATCCAAAATTTGCTGTAGCCGCAGCAATTTGCGTAGCAGTAGTTGTAGAAAAAGTTGAACTTGTAGATCGATATACCTTTCCATTTGTAAAATACGAGTTCATATTGTTGGATGACGGTATACTCATTTTATCTATAGTAAAATCGCCCTGTGCAGTCAATTTAAAACCAAACAACACAATATCTTTTTGCCCGTACGATAATGAGCCTTGGGTGATGCCGGCAAGCGTCGAATTGTTTCCGATTATAGTAACACTGGCAGTTGTTAAATAGTAGTTTTTACTTGTTAATGCCGCCGTAGGAAAATCGTTAGCACTGTTGTCGCTTATAATACCATTTACACCCACCGCATAGTTAAGCGGCAAGTTACTATTTGCTTGCAGGGTACCGACAATGTAATAGCTATAAGAAGTGCCTGAAGTAAGGTTGAGCGGGCTCGCCATGGTCAATTTTATCCCGGAAGCGCCGTTTCCGAATGAAGTGCCTGCAACCTGTGTAGCCCCTACAAATGTTCCGGTGGTTGAAACCCAAAGCTGAAGACCGGTAAAAAAGCCTATTGGATTTGCACCTGTAGCCACATCTATGTAAGGAGAGGTTATGGTAACATTACCAATAGGTTTGGCTGTAAATGCATATAAAACAGCTGATTGACCTTTTACTATAGTTGTTTGTTGCGTAAAGCCGGTGCTGTTGGCAGAGAAAACAATGGTAGGAGCGGGTATTGTAAAAGTGTTGCCTGTAATTCCAAAATTGTTATATGATGAAGCAACAGGACTACTTTGAATTACCGCACTTGTAGTTTGTCCGCTCATGAAATTAAACGCGATAGTGGGCTGTGCAGCATCAGCGCCAATGTTGTCGGCAACTAAAAAATAATATTTTGCCGTGTTGGTTATTGCCTCTGCCGAGGTAAGTGTAACATTGGCAAAACTACCGTTAAAGGTGGCATTGCCCACCAGAACACGTGATCCTACAGAGTAAGTGCTTGTAGGGCTCCTATATAGTTTGCCATTGCCGAAATAAGTAGATGCGGCGCCGTTGCTATTAATGTTAAACTGCGAAATTGATATGTTTGGAACTGATGAAATACCGAAACCAAACAAAACCGCTTCGGTTTGTCCTGCTGTTAATGTTCCGCTTGATACACTTGCCTGTTGCGAAGTGATGGTAACAACTGCACTGTTTACATTATATGTGTTACCAAATGCTGTAAAATTGTTATAGCTTGAACTGGGTGTACTGGTTATAATTGCTGCTGTAGACTGCGCATCTGTCATGTTGAATTGAACGTCTCCAAGCGAAGCATTCAATGGGCAATCAGCAACAAGCCAGTAAAATTTTGTGACACCCGAAGCTATTGATTCAGACAAACTTGTAAAACCAACATAACTTGTACTTGGCGTACCGGTAGCGGTTGATGAGCCGGGGAAGGAGTCGCTGGTATTTGCGAATAGCTTAAAGTTGTTGAAATAGGAGGATATAGCTGTTGCGCTGCTATTGATGTTGAAGCCGGATATAATGATGGTTGATGATGAATTATTTGTTACAGTAAACTTATATAACTTTAAGCCATTGGTGCTTGCTGTAATCGTTGTTGATGCCGACGCAAGCCCCGCGGTTTGGTTTACAACGGTAAGTGGATAAGGCGGCGTTGCAGTTGTGAAATCATATGATGTGGCAAAATATTGATTGAGCGGATAGTTTACTCCGTTAACATCATGGGCTAAATTAGCGCCATAAGCATTGATAATTTGCACGCTGAAGCCATTACTTGTATTTATAGCGTCAATAACCAGGTAATAATAATAAGTGGTGTTTGTTATGGTTTCGTTAAAACCGCTCATCGTAATGGTTTGGTTATTAAAAATAACATTACCAACGGCCACACCCCTATTTGTTGCATAATTAAAACCATTGTTATTGGTACTTCTATAAAGAGTACCATTCGCCATGTAAGTTTGTGTGTTTTTGCTGGACGTTAAATTGTATTGATCGAAAATTTTACTTCCTCCAGATACAGATACACTAAAACCATAAATGGCCTGATGCTGGCTTCCTGCGGATATAGTTCCTCCGTTAAGCCCGGTGGTTAAAGTTCCCAATGTTACTACCGTTTGCCCTAAAACGGTGTTAGAACAAAGCAAGCAGCTGAAGAAAAGAGATAAAACAGATAGTTTAGTAAAAAGTTTTTTAACCATATAATGGAAATGACCGTTAATTACAGCAAAAATAATGCTGGCATAGTTTTTAGAAGGTGAAAACCACTCGTTGTTGTGGTATTTATGAAATATACGGATAAATGCTGCTTACAGATGTGTTTAGCTTATTTTTTGTGTAATTAGTAAAAACTGATTTGAAAATAAATTAGCTAAGTAATTGGGTAATTTTTTACCCAAAATGTTGCTTTTATTTCTCGTAAATATCCCCAATTTAAAAAAATCCGCTAAATTTTTTTATCTGGTTAAAAATGTAGAAACTTGTTAATTACCGCATTATTATAAGGGTTCGGTTAAGGATATTTATGATTAGACGTTACGCTGGGTTTTGCCTTATTTTATGTTGTATATTATTAAAACCTGCACTGGCACAGCGACCACTGGTAACAGAAGCCTCCAGATTACAATTGAACGGCCTAGCGTTAGACGCTGGTAATAAGTTCTCGGTTGGGAAACAGCGTGCTTTGTCGCTCGCCCCAAATAGGGGCTGGGCGGTTAATAAGCAAACCGCGAACGGTGGTATGGTTTCTCTTCAAGGCGTTGATTCATTAGGCTTTCCTATTTATTTTATTACACACAACAACACAACTGCCGCGGCCACCACGGGCACTAACCAAGTGCAGCCCGGCGGGACACTGGGTCTTGATTTATCCGGATCGAGCGCTTTTTTAAATAACAAATGGGCCATATGGGATGGTGGCCACGTGTTAAGCACCCATCAGGAATTTGCCGGCAAAACCATCACTTTTGGCGATGACGGGACAGTTATTGATCATGCTACACATGTGTTAGGTACAATGATGGCCCAGGGCATTTATTCGCCATCGCGTGGTATGGCATTTAATGCCAATACAATTGCTTCGTATGATTTTGACAATGATGTTGCCGAAATGAGCACTGCTGCGCCTAATTTATTGTTGTCTAACCACTCATACGGAGAGGTAACGGGCTGGAACTATAATTCTACTGAATTAAGATGGGAATGGTCTGGCCTGCCCGGCGATAACGTTGACTACAAATTTGGCTTTTACAGCAGCCGCACGCGCGATTTTGACCGCATTGCTTACAACGCTCCCTATTATTTAATTGTTGAATCTGCAGGTAACAGCCGCGATAGTAATGGCCCCGCAGTAGGGCAAACCTATTATGGCTATTCCAGCGCTACCAATCAAAGTTTTGTAAACAAGGGGCCACGCCCGGCAACAATAAGCAGCAACAACAGTTATGATATTATAGGTACTACTGCAAATGCTAAGAACATACTAACTGTTGGCGCTATTAACCCATTGCCAAATGGCCCGGCCACGAGCAGCGATATTAGTATAGCCAGTTTTAGTAGCTGGGGCCCAACGGATGACGGCCGCGTAAAGCCCGATCTGGTGGGCGATGGTGTTAATATTCTTTCTACAAGCAGCAATGGCATAGCCGCCTATAGTCCGCTATCGGGTACTTCTTTCTCCGCGCCAAATGTAACAGGCTCATTGTATTTGCTGCAAGAATATTACGCGCAAAAAAATAACGGAAATTTTATGCGGGCGGCAACGTTAAAAGGACTAGCTTGTCACACAGCATTTGATGCCGGTAACGTTGGTCCGGATTATATTTACGGTTGGGGCCTGTTAAATATGCCTAAAGCCGCGCAGGCCATTACTGATAATGGTGTTAAAAGCACTATCAGCGAAAAAATACTTACACAGGGCCAGCAACAAACGTTTAACGTAATAACATCCGGCAATGGCGTATTTATGGCAACCATATCATGGACTGATGTTCAGGGTACGCCAACAGCCGAGGGGACAATTAACAGCCACACCCCAAAATTGGTTAATGATCTGGATATCCGTATAAGTGATGGCACTACTACATTCCGCCCTTGGGTACTTGATCCTTCGCAGCCGGCATTAGCTGCTACATTGGGCGATAATATAGTAGATAACATTGAGCAGATCTACCTACCCGAAGCACGCCCGGGTAAAGCGTATACCATTACTGTATCGCACAAGGGGGCGCTGCAAAGCGGTTCGCAGGCTTACTCCATAATTATTACAGGCGTAGGCGGGGCCGCTTACTGCACTTCTGCGCCGGCGTCATCGGCAGATTCGCGCGTTAATCAATTTACATTATCAAATGTAAATTATACCGCCCCTGCCGGCTGCACATCTTATACAGATAACTCCGCTTTAACTGTGCAATTAGAGCGCGGCAAAATATATCCCTTAAACTTAACGCTGGGTACCTGCGGTAATAATTTTAACAAGGCGGCAAAAGTTTTTATTGACTGGAACGGAAACGGGGTTTTTGAAACAAATGAGCTTGTTGCCACAAGTAATATCATCAACGGTACAGCTACTTTTAATAGCAACATTACAGTTCCCGGAACTGTAGTGCCTGGTAACTATAGTTTAATGCGCGTGGTTTTGTCAGAAACTAATGACGTATCAACCATACAGGCATGCGGTACTTATGCTAAAGGCGAAACTCAGGACTACCGCGTTCAGTTTTTACAAACCGCTATTGATGCTGGTATAACAGCAGTTGTAAGTCCCGACGCATCCGGAACTTGTAACGGCACAACACGGGTAACTGTAAAGATCAAAAACTTTGGCGGTACAACTGTATCCAATATCCCCGTTACAGTAACCATTAAAAGGGCTGATAATGTTACCGTCACCTTTAACGAAACCTATACAGATTCGCTAGATCCGCTTAACGACGACACTTTTACCCTAAACAGTACCTTTAACGCATCATCTGGCGGAATTTATACAATTACTGCTACAACAGGTTTGGCCAACGATGTAATTACTGATAATAACAGTGCTTCTGTGGTTACAGCAACGCTCGTTTCGCCATCACCTACCGGCCTTTCGGCAGTTTATTGTGTTGATACTAAAAAGTACGCGTTAAGCGGCGATGACAACAGTCAGCTATTTTGGTATCTGAATGCCAATGATGCTATGCCTTTTGCTTACGGACAAAATGTTAGCACTACCCAGGTGCCGGTAAACGGAACCTATTACGCAGGTTTGAGTGATTTTAGGGCGGCTGTTGGTCCAACTACTAAAAATGTATTTTCGGGCGGTGGTTACAATCAGTTTACGCCTTCTGTTTATGTAACTACAGCAATACCTGTAATAATACAAAGCGCGCGTTTATATATTGGTAATTCAGGCTCGGTTACTTTTAACGTAACTAACAGTAACGGACAGGTGGTATCAACCAAAACTATAAATGCCATAGCTACCCGAAGTAATCCCGCCGCAGGCGAACTGCCCAACGATCCAAACGATCAGGGTAGGGTTTACAATCTTAATCTTACATTACCCGTGGCCGGTCAGTATACCATCGATGTAGTTTATAACGGTAATGCTACGCTATTTAGAAATAATGGTGGCGTTACAGGTTATCCGTTTAAAGCCGGAGATGTTTTTAGCATATCTGGTAATAGTGCTGTACCGACTTCTGGTACCGATGCTAATTACTATAAAAGCTTTTACTATTTTTTTTATGATATGCGGGTGCAAAGCACTGGCTGCGCATCTAGCCAGCGTGTTGCCGTTAGTTTATCTAAACCTGTAGTAACACAAACATCTGCAACGATGCTAAGTTCTACCGAAGCCGCCGGAAACCAGTGGTATTTGGATGGAAAAATTATAGATGGCGCTACCAGTCAAACTTATAATCCCATTCAAAGCGGCAATTATAACGTAAGTGTATTGCTGAATAGCGGATGCACTACATTATCAGATAATTTTTTCTTCGCGCTAAAAGCTCTTAATCCGGATAAAAGTACCGAGATAGGATTGACTACTTTCCCTGTGCCTGCGAGTAAGATTTTAAATGTGTTATTTGATTCAAAAACGCCCGAGCAACTTAATCTTTACCTGATAAATGGTGCCGGAAAGATTATTTATACCCAAACAAAAGCTGTTGCTGCCGGAAGTTTTAGTACTGCTATTGATGTATCCAACTTTTCGCCGGGCACGTACACTGTTAGGGTGATGCTTGGGCAAAAAGACTATAGCCATAAGGTAATAATAGTACGATGATATGAGTTGCTTTTTGAATATCGAATGAAGAATACCGAGTAATTAACGCAGAAGTAATTCACTTCATTATTCGATATTCCGTGTTCGATATTTTTTAGAACAAAAGAAGTTTGTTACCAAACTAAAAAGTGTATTTCACTCCAAGTCCCGGCGCTATATCAAATGTTGGCCCTTTGTATAATTCAGCACGCGGGTTAAGATCAAGACTTACAGCAATAGGCGACTGCGGAATTACATATTCGAGGCCCAAAACAGCGTCCACACCAACTAATAAATGGGCATCATAATATTTACTGTCGCTGTTGAAAAAAGCATTGTATTCGCCTCTTCCGACTGATCCGAAGTGAGCGCCAAAGCCGTAATAAAATTTCAGCTTATCTAATTTAAATGCAGGCTGATGTATCTCATACAATCCCGTTACTGTTACGCCATGGCCCCGAAAGCCTATAACACCTTCTAACGCCGTATTACTTTTAAAAAAATACTTGCCAGATACGCCGCTTTCATAGCCGCCAAATTTTAAGCCGGCAGCCCATTGGTAGTCCTGTGCGTTTGATTTTGTGGCAACTAATGTTAGTAAGAAGAAAGTTAACAGACAATATAAAGCTTTTTTCATGCACGTATAACGTTATTTTTTTCTATTTATGGTAAATGATGTAAAAAAAGGCAAGCTAAGTTGCCCCAATTTTACTTTAGCGGATTTTTTTAAATTGCATAAGATTTAAAGCCATTACCATGAAATTTTTTTTGCGCAGCGTAACCTTAGTTTATGTGTTTTTTTTGATATGTCATATAACATACGCTCAGCAAAAAACGGTACCCTATACCAATGGCATGGTGGTTTGTGCATACCCCGACGCCGCCAAGGTAGGGCTTAATATTTTGAAAAAAGGCGGCAACGCTGTTGACGCAGCTATTGCAGTGCACTTTGCATTGGCGGTGACTTTTCCACAAGCAGGCAATATTGGGGGCGGGAGATTCATGGTTTTCCGTTCGGCCAAAGGTGAGGCTACTGCACTTGATTTTAGAGAAAAAGCGCCAGCACAGGCCTACTCAAATATGTACCTTGATTCCACAGGAAATGTTATTGCAGGTTTAAGTCTGTTATCGCACAAGGCATCCGGCGTACCTGGATCAGTTGACGGTATGTTAGCGGCGCACCACAAATACGGGAAATTAAAATGGGCGCAACTTTTGCAGCCGGCTATTGATCTGGCGCAAAGGGGCTTTAAAATTACCCGACATCTGGCAGATGATTTAAATGGTTTAAAAGCATCAATTGAAAAGCAGAATCCCGGAAAATCCTATTTTTTAAAGCCCGCACCCTGGCAGGAAGGCGATTTGCTGATACAGCAGGATCTGGCAAAAACGCTAAGCTTGATACGCGATAACGGGTGGGCCGGATTTTATAAAGGGCTTGTTGCCGACCAAATTGTTAATGAAATGAAGCAAGGCGGGGGGCTAATATCCAAAGCAGATCTGGCAGCCTATCACTCCGTGTGGCGTAAGGTAATTAAAGGTACTTATAAAAAGGATTACACAATTATTGCCATGCCACCACCATCTAGCGGCGGAATAGCTTTAATACAATTGCTTAAAAGTGTAGAAAAATACCCATTAAATAGGTGGGGGCATAATGCTGATTCAATCGTGCAACTGATGACAGAAGCGGAACGACGGGTTTATGCTGACCGGTCAAAATATTTAGGTGATCCGGATTTTTACAAGGTACCGGTTGACAGCCTTTTAAAGCCGGAATACCTTACCGCACGTATGAATAATTTTAACTGGAATAAGGCATCTGCAAGCAGCTCTATACAACCGGGTACTTTTGTTGGTTATGAAAGCGATCAAACTACGCACTATTCTGTTGTTGACAAAGAAGGGAATGCTGTAGCTATAACCACTACATTAAACGCATCGTACGGGTCGAAAATAATTGTAAAGGGGGCGGGTTTTTTGTTGAACAACGAAATGGACGATTTTAGCGCTAAGCCCGGAACGCCTAATTTGTTTGGCTTGGTGGGTGGAAAGGCCAATAGTATTCAGCCTGGAAAAAGGATGCTATCATCCATGACACCGACGATAATTGAAAAGAACGGAAAGCTCTTTATGGTGGTAGGCACGCCGGGAGGCTCAACAATTATTACATCGGTTTTTCAAACCATATTAAATGTTATTGATTTTGGTATGGATATGCAAAGTGCGGTTTCGGCCAAACGTTTTCATCATCAGTGGCTACCTGATAGAGTTGATATTGAAAAAGATGCGTTGAACCCTAATGTTGTGACAATACTGGGAAAAAAAGGATACGCAATAGTTGAGAAAACATCTCCGGGTAGAGTAGATGCTATTTTAAAAACACAGAATGGATACGCGGGTGGTGCTGATCCGCGTGGTGACGATACTAAGCTGGGCTGGTAACAAAAAATCATAAAAATTTGCCTACAATTGCGTAGTACAAACCGCGCTACATCAACACACATGCCGCCTAGTAAAAACAACCACGAAACTATTGATTATTTGATGAAAATAGTTTGGCAAACTATGGCCAATAAATACAACCTTATTGTAGCTGATTTTGGTATTACTCAATCAATAGGTTATTTGCTTATTAATATTGATGAGCACGAGGGTACAACTGTTTCGCAGGCTGCTGCGTTGCTTGGCTTAAAATCAACCAGTCTTTCGCGTATGCTGAATCAGATAGAACAAAATGGGTTGATCTATCGCGAGTTGAATAAGGGCGACCGACGGTCTGTAAAAATTTATTTAACACCGCTTGGTATTGAAAAACGCAAACAGGCACGCGTTGTAGTGAAGCAGTTTAATAATTATTTGAACAAACACATAAGCGATAGCGACAGGGAGTACCTGATAAACCTGCTGAAAAAGATAAATAAGCTCACCCTAAATTATAAACCCGAAGACGGGCTTTGGTAGCAACATAGCGCCGGTTTACGCGTTATGATAGCTGATAAATGTTAAAAAGTGTTAACCCGCGGGTTTTGCGATATAAAAGAATAAATTTGCAACCGGAAAATTGAAATGAATAGGGTAGTAGTAACAATTTTAGCGCTGTTTTTTTGCTTTACTGCCTGCAAAAAATCTGATCTGGGGTCGGCTGCCGAAAAGGCGCAGGCTGTTATTGATGATAAGATAATAAGCGATTACCTGGCAGCTAATCCGGGCCTTGCGGCAAAAAAAATTGATACTACGGGAGTTTATTATATTGTGAATGATCCCGGCACTATCAATACAATATTTACTAACGCAACCCGTGTTACCATTGGGTACACCGGCAGGGTTTTAACCACCGGACAAAAATTTGCAGAGTCGGGCGCGTTTAACCCGACATTTACCCTTGGTGAGGTAATAAGGGGTTGGAAGGTAGGTATTCCGCAAATTAAAAAAGGTGGCTCGGTGCGCTTGCTTTTGCCATCGCGTTATGCTTACGGACCTTATGCGCAACCGCAATTAGGCGCGGCCTTTGGTTTAAAGGATGGATTGCCGGGCAATGCAGTGCTTGATTTTGAGATCAGCCTGTACGATGCAGTAAATTGATTTAATAATGATAAACGGAGCTGAGGCTATTAGCCAGGTTTCGGTAATAATAACAAATGAAAAATATAATTCTTTCGATTTTAATTGCAATTGTTGCTGGCTTTGTGTCGTGCCGCAAAACTGATACCGACCTGGACATAAACCAATACGACGACGAACAAATACAGGCTTATATTAAAACTAACGGTATAACCGGCATGCAAAAAGATGCATCGGGGATATATTATAAGATCTTGAAAGCCGGTACCGGAAATCGTTTTCAATACTCAGATAGTATAGGCATTGTGTTTACCCTGCATAGTTTTGACGGGCAATACGCTTCGGTTGATACTATAGCTAACCATTACACCGGGTTTCTTGGTCATATTGGCGACTCTGGTTATCCGGCGGCTATGCAAACGGCTCTTTATGAGTTGGTACAAAAATACGGTGGCAAGGTTAGGCTGCTGATACCATCTCACCTGGGTTATGGCGCTAAGGGTGTAGGAACAGGTAGCAGTACTACTGTAAATACCCGGATAGCAGGTAATCAATGCCTTGATTATTATATCAATGTGATGAACAATCAACCGGGCGATAATCAGAATACTTATGATGACCTGGTGATAAAAAATTATATAACTGCCCAAGGGCTTACCGGTTTTCAGAGGGCACCTTCAGGTTTATACTATTCTATAACACGCCCGGGAGTGGGTACTACTCCGGTTACGGATAACTCTTACGTAAACTGTTTTTACACCTCCCTATTGCTTAATAACTTTATTTTTGACCAGTATAATTACGACGGTGCTGGCGCTCAGTTAGAGGTGCCTGACCTGGTACCAGGTATTAAACAGGCTTTTAAAAGTTTTGCCACATCAGGTACTAAAATGATTGTTATTATGCCATCTTCTATGGCTTACGGTTCCGCAGGTGTAAAAAGTAAAAATATACCGGGCAACAGCTGCGTGCGCTTTGATGTGCAGGTGTTAAACGTATCGCCATAAAATTATTTGCTCAGGGCCTTTTTAAAAGAATTGAGACAACGATCACGCGCGAATGCGTGATCAACAATGGGTTTAGGATATTTGCCAAAATCGGCATATTCCGGAACCCATTTTTTTATGTATTTCAAATCGGGATCAAACTTTTTTGTTTGCGCATCCGGACTGAAGATCCTGAAATAAGGCGCGGCATCGGTACCACTGCCTGCTGCCCATTGCCAGCCACCAACATTGCTGGCCATTTCATAATCCAATAATTTTTCGGCAAAATAGCGTTCGCCCCAGCGCCAGTCAATCAGCAGGTGTTTTGATAAAAAGCTTGCGGTAAGCATACGCACACGGTTGTGCATAAAGCCAGTGGTGTTTAGCTCGCGCATGCCCGCGTCAACCAGCGGGTAGCCGGTTTGGCCTTTACACCAGGCATCAAACTGATCTTCATTGTTGATCCATTCTATCCTATCGTATTCTGCCCGGAAAGCGTGGTTAGTTGTATGCGGAAAATGATGTAATATCATCATATAAAACTCCCGCCATATCAACTCGTTCAGCCATGTTTTCTCTTGGGCATCGTTTGCATCAGTTGCCAAATGCCTGATACTAACCGTGCCAAAACGCAGGTGAATACCGATATGCGAAGTGCCTTTTAAAGCAGGGAAATCCCTTGTCTCAGCGTAATCGTCAATAACACCCTTGTAGGTTTTTGCGGGAATAACTTGCCCGCTCTCTTTAAAACCAAGATCACTCAAAGAGGGCAGCGCCAAATCCTTAGTTTGATACAGGTTTTTAAGATATGTTTTTGTGGGATATGAGCTTAAATAAAAATCAGTCAGCTTATCCTTCCATTTACGGCTGTATGGTGTAAAAACTGTATAAGGCTTGCCGTCATCTTTAACAACCTCATCTTTTTCAAATATTACCTGGTCTTTGTAGGTTTTGAATGCTACATCATGCGCCACTAATAGCTTGCCTATTTCCTCATCGCGTTTTTTGGCAGAGGGCTCATAATCATGATTGGTGTAAACTTCTGCCACATTATGGTCCTCTAACACCTGTTTCCAGGCCTTATCGGGAGTATTATGCAGTACCAGTAAACTGCTATCGTGTTTTTGCAGTTGTTCTTTTAAATCAGCAATGGTATCGTAGATAAAGTTGACGCGGGCGTCGTCCTTGCTATTTAACTCATCTAATATCTCCTTATCAAAAATAAAAAGGCACAGAACCGGGTATTGGCCTTTTAAAGCGCGATACAGGCCCGCGTTATCATCTAAACGCAGATCGCGTCGAAACCAGAAAATGCTTATAGTGTCTTTTTTCATTATTTAAGTGGGTGGCTCACAAAGGCTCACAGGGCTCACGGTGGCTCATCCGGCTCTGAGCCACCTTTATACTTTTTTATAAATATCCTTTAACGCGCCGGTCAATTCAGGGTAGCTAAAACTAAAACCCGCCGCCTTTATTTTTTTTGCCGATGCGTTGGTGCTTCCTAAAACTACGGTGCTCATTTCGCCCAGCGCCAGCTTTAATGCAAAGGCGGGTACGTTAGGCAGCCAAAAAGGCCTGCCCAATACCTTGGCTATAGCTTTTGTAAATTGTTTATTGGTTACAGGATCGGGCGCTACCATGTTGTAAGCACCGCTCAACTCTTCGTGTTCAATAGCAAAACGGTACATGTAAATTACATCGTTCTCATGGATCCAAGGCATCCACTGTTTGCCGCTGCCCAGTGCTGCACCTACACCAAATTTTACCGGCGCGGCTATTTTGGGTAGGGCGCCACCTTCCAGGCTTAATATAACTCCCGTTCTAAATTTCACAACACGTAAACCTAATTCTTTCGCTTCGTCAACAGCGTTTTCCCAGGCCACGCAACAGGTGCCCATAAAATCATGCGCTGGTGCGCAGGTTTCGGTCATTATATCATTGCCACGGTCGCTATAGTAACCAACTCCTGACGCTGATATAACGGTTTTAACACTATGCTGATTTTTCTTCAATACATCATAAACCAGTTGTATTGATTTAGTGCGACTTTCTATAATGTCTTTTTTGCGTTCATCGGTCCAGCGTTCGTCAGCAATGGCGCTGCCGGCTAAATGGATGATGGTATCAACGCCGTCAATACAATGCCCGTCAATCTCGCCTTTTTTAATATCCCATAAATAAGTTGCAACGCGGGC
>Ga0247817_10000999_pt1 | contig 15035 bp, 15 predicted proteins | sample UWRJL212509R1_FD_178010 | JGI IMG/M metagenome (GOLD analysis project Ga0247817, IMG submission 178010) | Plant litter microbial communities from Arlington Agricultural Research Station in Wisconsin, United States - UWRJ-L212-509R-1 | ecosystem: Environmental > Terrestrial > Plant litter >... | reverse complement strand
GAAGACGGATGACCGTCGTGCCGTCACCGCGGGGAACACTGACGCCACCCAGCGACGGGGCTTCGCGCAGCTCGAACTCGGCGCGCTTCGTACGCTTCGACTTGCGTGCCTTGCTCTTGCCGCCACCGCGACCGAACGCACCAGCGGTTCCACCGCCGGGGCCACGGCCACGACCGCCGCCGCCTGCGGGGCGGTTGGGGCCGAAGTTGGAGCCGGGGGCCCCTGCGGGAGCACCGGGTGCTCCACCGGGACGGAAGCCTCCACCGGCACCCGCGGGGCGGGGTCCGCCGGGACGGAATCCGCCACCACCGGCGCCACCGGGACGCTGGCCGAACCCACCGGGGCGTGCGCCCTGGCCGGGTCCGCCGGGGCGGGGTGCGCCGGGGCGCGGTGCTGCGGGACGCGGGATGCCGGAGGCACCACCGGGACGCGGCATGCCCTGGTTGTTCGAGTACGGGTTGTTGCCGGGGCGGGGCGCGCCGGGGCGCGCCATTCCCTGGTTGGACGCGAAGGGGTTGTTTCCCGGACGCGGGGCTCCGGGGCGCGGGGCTCCCGGGGTTGCTGCGTCGGCTTCGGGAGCGTCCGCGGGTGCGGGAGCTGCCGGAGCCGCTGCTGCTGCCTCGGCCTGCGCCTGGCGCTCTGCGACGGAAAGCGGGGCGGCGGCTACGGGAGCGTCACTCTCGACCGACTCGACGACGGGTGCTGCGGGCGCCGCGGGTGCGGGAGCTGCCGGGCGCGCGGGTGCCTTGGCCGGAGCCTTGGCGACGGGCTCTGCCGGGGGCTTGATGCCCTCGGCCTCGAGCGCAGCCTTCACCTTGCGGGCGACGGGCGGTGCGATGGACGACGAGGGTCCCTTGACGAACTCCCCCATGGTCTTGAGGTGTTCGAGTACTACTTTGCTTTCAATGCCGAGTTCAGCTGCGATCTCGTGCACGCGTGGGTTTGCCACAAATTCTCCTGTCTGGGCCTGCAGCCCAGATCAGGGCGCAGGCGATTAGTGGACGGAACTCATTTCGAGCCGCTCATTAGTTGTCCATAGGTCAATCAGCCTGTTCGTTAGTGGTGACTCCGGTTGGAGCACCAAGGTGTGCGAGGAGCTTGCCAGTGTCGAGCGCGACGCTCGACCGCAACGCCCGGCCAAAGGCCCTGCGCTTGATCGAGGCTTCTACGCACTCAGCGGTGGGATGAACCCACGCGCCCCGGCCGGTCATCGTCGCGGACGGATCCGGGATGACGACACCGTCGCGCGCGACCACACGCAGCAAAGCGGAGGGATCGGTGCGCACACGGCAGCCAAGGCAAGTTCTTACAGAATCCATACTACCCCTCCTCGGGGACTACTGGCCGGACGTTCGCCGTGAAAGCGCGTCGCCCACAGTTGTGACGACGAGCGGCGCGACGATCACGAGAGCGAGCACGGCGACGCCAGGTCGAGCATTGTGGCGAGAATCATGCCGATCACGAATAGCACCGAGGTGGCGGCGAGAGATCCGAGAAACCGAGTGGATGCACCGCTCCCCAGTCGACTGTAGGTCATCGCCGACCCGGCGATCACCAGCGCCGTAATGACGATGGCGACGAGGGAGACCACGCCCGTGTCATCCGGGACCCCGGTGATCACGACGACGTAGAGGAGACCGATGAGCGCGGCAATCGCGTTAGGCACGAGCCCTCCTTCGGCGGTGGCGGTGGAGTACAGGTTCGCACTCCACCGCCATCGGCAACAGCGCTTGCGCTACAGCTCGTCGACTATCGCGCGCAAGGCTGCGAGGTGCGCGGCGAGGGCAGTGCGACCGGTCGCGGTCACCGAGAGCCAGGTGCGTGGCCGCTTGCCGACATAGCCTTTGCGCAGCTCCACGTAGCCGGCAGCCTCGAGCACCGCCGCCTGCTTGCTCAACGCGGAGTCGCTCACCTCGATCGCGTCACGCAGCGACTGGAACTCGACGTCATCCACTCGAACGAGCGCCGCGATGATGCTCAGGCGAATGGGCGCGGTGAGGTGTTCATCGATGCCGTGACGCGGGTGCTGCGCCGTCTCGGCAGTCATCGACGCGCCTCACGAAGGCCGGTAATGACGAGAGGAGCGGCGACGATTATTGCGAACGGCACCCAGACCCATAACGTCGTGATCGTGATGAGAAACGTGGATGCGACGCCGACCGCGAAGAGTCCCATCGAGATCGACAGCGCGACAAGGTAGCGGCGCGTCGCACCGTACCCGGCCGAGACGCGAAAACGGTTGTAGACGAAGACCGTGACGATGATGCCGACCGTGTAGCCGACTATCGACAGGATGACGGCGACGATGTTGTCACTCGGAAAAATGTAGACGGCCGCGAGCAGGAAGAGCGCGACGAGCACGCCGATCGAGATTTCGACGGCTGCGATCGCCCTGCTGCCCTGGCGCGCAACGGCTGCTCCGGATTGGTCAGCTGCTGCGGCCGCCTCGAGGAGTTCGCGGGCCTGTGTGGTGGAGTCGGTCATGGCGTGCTGCTTTCACGAGGGAACACCCCGATCCGGGGATGTTTCCAGTCTCGCATTAAGTTTCCAATTTGGAAAGTACTTTCATGCGGAATGGATGTCGCGGCGCGCAAGTACGGTCCCCGCGCGAGTACGGCCCCAGGCACGCTCGCGGAACCCCGCCGGGCTGCCGGTGCCTCGACGGTCGGGTTCCGCGAGACCGACGGGGCTCCGCGAGCTGCACGCGAGCGACTTGAGCGTCGCCCTGAAGGACTGAGTCGGGCTGGATGTCGCGGCACGCAAGTACGGTCCGCGGCACGCTCACGGAACCCCGCCCGGCTCCCGTCGCCTCGACGGTCGGGCTCCGCGAGACCGACGGGGCTCCGCGAGCTGCACGCGAGCGAGTTAAGCGTCGCCCTCGAGTATCGAGTCGGGCTGAATGTCGATGCGTGCGCCCGTCAGCTTCGCAGCCAGGCGGGCGTTCTGGCCCTCCTTGCCGATCGCGAGGGAGAGCTGGTAGTCCGGAACAAGCGCGCGGACTGCCTTGGTTGCCTCGTCGATGACGAACGCACTCGTGACCTTGGCGGGCGAGAGGGCATTGGCGACGAAGGTCGCGAGGTCCTCCGAGTAGTCGACGATGTCGATCTTCTCGTTGTTGAGCTCGGAGGTCACAGCGCGCACGCGCTGTCCGAGTTCGCCGATGCACGCGCCCTTGGCGTTGATTCCCGGCTCCATGGCGCGAACCGACATCTTGGTGCGGTGTCCTGCTTCGCGAGCGAGCGACGTGATCTCGACGAGACCCGACGCGATCTCCGGAACTTCGAGTGCGAACAGCTTGCGCACGAGTGCGGGGTGGGTGCGGCTCACGGTGATCTGCGGACCCTTGAGTCCCTTGGAGACGCTCGTGACGTAGACGCGGATGCGAGTGCCGTGCGCGTAGTCCTCGCTCGGAACCTGCTCTTCCGGCGGGAGGATCGCTTCGACGGTGCCGAGGTCGACGTGGATCATCCGCGGGTTCGGACCCTGCTGGATGACGCCGGCAATGATGTCACCCTCGCGCGCCTTGAACTCACCCATGACGTGGTCGTCGGCGATGTCGCGGAGACGCTGGTTGATGACCTGCTTGGCGGCGAAGGCCGCGATGCGGCCGAAGTCGCTCGGGCTGTCCTCTGCTTCGCCGATGACCGTGCCGTCGTCGTCACGCTCGGCGACGAACACCGACACGTGGCCGGTCTTGCGGTCGAGGTGCACGCGGGCCTGCGAAGGCAGCGCTTCTGCATCCTTCGACTCGCCCTCACCCGTGTGCTTGAGGTAGGCGGTCAGTATGGCTTGTTCGATGATCTGCACGAGTTCTTCGAACGGGATCTCCCGCTCGCGTTCCATCAGGCGCAGCACACTCAGGTCGATGTCCACTGAGGGCCTCCACTATTCAATTCGATGGCTCAGCAGGGGTGCCCGCTGACTTTCGCCTTGTCTACGGTACCGGAGCGCGCGGCACGTTGCTACCAGCGCAGTGCGGCGAAGCTACCAGGGCTTGTCGGCGAAGGTGCCGTCGCCCGAGTTCTCGCCGCGATCGAGGGACTCACCGTTGGCCTTCTCGCCTTCGCCCTGCTCGCCCTGGTCCTTGAGGTCCTGGAGCTTCTCGTCGAGGGTTCCCTCGCCGCCCTCCTGGGCGTCCTGCGCATCCTTCTGCGACTGGGCGTTGTCTTTCTTGCCCTCGACGCGCTCCCCCGCCTCCTGCAGGTCGTCGTTGGATTGCTGCGGCGGCTTGCAGTCTTCACCGCCCTCTTCGATGACGGCTTCCGCGGTCTCGTAGAGGAGCACAGCGCCCTGGAAGTACCCGCCGTCCGCGTAGATGTCGCCCAGCTTCTCCCAGCTCAGGGCGAGGTTGACGCGCACGTCGCACTTCTTCTCGGCGGGGGCGAGCTCGAGCGCTTTCTCGAAGTCGTCGACGGAGTCCACGTAGTACTCGTTCGCAGCCTGCGCGTCACCGCGGTTGAAGTACGGGATCCACGGCTCGACGACGTTGAGGTCGAGGAGCGAGGTCGACCGCTCGATGCTCGAGGGGTAGTCGCCGATGTTGTACGAGAAGATGGCCGCCTGCGTCGTGATCGACAGGCCCATGAGCTTCACCGCGACGAACATCGCGAAGATGATGACGGGGAGCGAGAACAGCACGAGCTTGAGGCGCTTGCGGTTGCGAGCGCGGGCGTCGGCGCGGTCGAGTTCGTACGAGCTCATGAGCGCTCCCTTCTGCGGGACTGTCGAAGTTCGAGGATAGCCCCGACGATGCCGGCGGCCTCGAGAAGGGCGAGCAGTCCGAGCGGGATGGCGGGAATCCAGTAGAGCTCGACCGGGCTCCCAGGCGTTCCATCGGCGACGGTGAGCTCACCGACGTCGATGCCCGCGAGCGCCGCACCGATGCTCTCGCCGGAGGCGCGGTGGTAGTAGTTCACTCCGATGTCGCCCGCGATCGTCTGTAGTTGAGCTTCGTCGATGCGCGAGATCGCGTCGCCACCCGTCGTGTAGTCCTGGATGTAGACGGGCTCGGTGACCGAGGGGTCGACGTAGCCGTCGAACTGCTGCATGCGCGCGCCACCCGTTGTGCCGTAGCCGAGTACCGCTCCCCCGGTGACGAGCGGTGCGAGCTCCTCGAACGAGCGCGGCGCGGTCGCCGAGGTCTGCTCGCCGTCGCCGAGGTAGTAGAGCACGCGGCGCTGGCCGGGATTCTCTTCTGCCGCGTCGGTCAGGACTTCCTTCATGAAGTCGAGTGGCGCATCGATGCTGCTGCCCTTCGAGTAATACGTCACCTCGGGGGTGAGGATCGACGCGGCCGACGCGATGGCCGTGGCATCCGTCGTCAAAGGAACCCGCTGCACGGTTGCCGCATCGAACGTCACGAGGGAGAACTGCGCGCCCTCGAGCCGGTCAGCGATAGCGGCGATGTCGTCTTTCACGCCGACGAGGCGCGGCTCGCCGGAACCCCAGTCCTCGGCCGAGATGCTGCTCGTCGTGTCGACGACGAAGTAGACCTCGAGACCGCCCGAGGCGCTCGGTCCACTCGAGTTCGCGGGGATCACGGGTCGTACAGCGACGAGCAGGAGCAGCACGACCATGACGAGTCGCAGCACCCAGGCACGCTTGAGCGCGGGGGTCTTCGCGACGACGAGCTGCCAGACGGCAAAGCCGAGGAGTGCGGCGCCGAGCAGCACGAGAAGGGCGACGGGAATGATGGGCTGGAGGATCATCGCTTGAGCCTCCAGGCGAAGAGCAGCAGCCCGGTGACGCCGATGAAGGCGAGGGTCACGAGCAGCGCGGGCTCGTCGTGGCGCACGAGCTGGATCGGCCCCTTCATGAGCGCCGCCTGCTCCGCGGTGATCTGGTCGACGATCGACGGGATTCCCGCCGGGTCGTCGAGCGCGTAGTAGCTGCCGCCGGTGCTCTCGACGACGGACTTGAACTCGACGGCGAGGTCGTCGAGGTAGGCCTTCGCCTCGGTGTCTCCCGGGTTGATGCCGTAGACGCGCACGTCGCGCTCGCTCGCGAGCTGGCCGGCCTCGGGCAGCGTGAAGATCGGGTCGCCCGCGATGAGGTTGTCAGTCACGAGGATGACCGACCGAGACCGCGGTGTGTCGGTCGCGTCGAACCGCACGGCGCACGAGGCGAGTCCGTCACCGACGAGTGACGAGCCGTCGCCGATGAGTGTGCCGCGGTAGTAGGTGCCGTTCTCGCGATCCTTGAAGCTCTCCTTGATCTCGGCGAACTGCTTCTGGATGTACGCGTAGTCGCTCGTGAGCGGAAAGTACGTGACGGCCGAGGCGTTGAACACGACGAGGCTGATGCGCTCGCCCTCGAACTGGTCGGCGAGGTCGCTGAACACGTCGACGACCTCGCTGTCGTAGTCGACCATCGAGCCGGAGACGTCGAGGCACAGCACGATGTCGCGGTTCTTGAGGTCGGGCTGCGTGACGCTGAGGGTCGCGGGCCGGGTCGAGAGGCCGATCGCGAGAAGAACCAGAATCAGAATGGATGCCGCGAGCCCCGCGAGCAGCGCACGGTACCTGCGCAGCGCCCGCACGTAGCCTGGCAGGCTGGTCAAACGCTCGCTGTTGGCGACCGGGAGGGAGGCTGCGGCAGCGGCTCCCGCCCGACGCTGACGGCGAATGACCCACCACGCGACGAGTGCCACGGGGACGAGCCAGAGCAGTGGCATCCACCAGAAGATCAGTTCCATTCGCGCACCAGCTTTCGCGCGCGCTCGACGGCGGTGTCGACGGGCCCGGCGTCCAGGCCGGAGAAGGCGCCAGGGTAGAGCGTCTCGACGGTGTCGGCGAGCGGCTGCTGTTCTGCGGCGCGGAGGTCTTCGAGGGTCATGTAGGGAGCGCGCACGCCACGGGCTTCTGCCGCGAAGGTGCGCACGATGACGCTGAGTTCGTGGTGGGCGTCGTTGTAGGCGATCTCACCGGTTCGGTAGCGACTGCCGACCTGGTCGATGAAGCCGGTGTACCGGTCGCGCGCGGTCTGGGTGAGCACGGGCGGGCCGTACTGCGGCTCCGGCGCCGGGCGCGCTCGCTTGCGCGTGATCAGGGCGATGACGATGAACCAGATGACTATGACAACGATGATGAGCACGCCGAGGAGGAACCAGATCGGCGAGTACTGCACGGGAGGGTAGAAAGTCTCATCGCCGGGCATGACGGTGCACCTCCAGCAGACGGAACAAGCCGGTCACGACCTGGTCGGCGCGGCTCACGCGGCCGCTCGAGATGGCGAGCTTGTCGAACAGGTCGGTGCTCTTCTCGACGCGCGAGCGCACGCTGCCCTCGAACTCGGCGCGCAGCTTCTTGTCTGAGCGCAGGATGCCGGGGAGCGCCGCGAAGTGCTCCACGTCGTGCATCTGCTTGTCGGTCCAGTCCCCGCGCATGAGGTCGGCGTCGGCGATCGTGAGCCACAGCACCTCGTGCTGCACGCCGAGCCTGCGCAGGAGGCGCACCTCGGTGTCGCCGAGCTCGCGGTCGTCGGAGATGACGAGCACGATCATCCGGCGGCGAAAAGTGGTTGACGCGTAGAGCAACTGGCGGGCCAGGTTGCTCGGCGGCGACTGAGCGGTGGTCGCCGAGTGGATGCGCTGCAGGATGCGCTCGAGGTGGGCCTCGGTGGATCCGGGGCCGACGAAGTCGGTGTGTTCGGCGTTGCCCGCCACAAGGGCGACGCGGTCGCCGTGTCGCGAGGCGATGTAGGCGAGCGTGCCTGCCGCGAGCACGCCGATGTCGCGCTTCGACTCGCCGTGTTCCGCGAGGGCGGCCATCGCGCGACCGGTGTCGACGATGAGCAGGAGCGTGTGCTTGCGCGCGGCGATGAAGCGCTTGATCATCGGCGAGCCGAGCCGAGCCGTTGCGCGCCAGTCGATGTCGCGCACCTCGTCGCCGGGAACGTACGGGCGGATGTCGTCGAACTCGAGGCTCCGACCGTGGAACGTCGAAAAGTACTCCCCCTCGAGCAACCCGCGCACCCTGCGATGCGCGTGGATCGAGATCGTCGTCTTGACGCGACGAAGCAGGGACGTCATGGAGCTACGGGGCCTGGACTGCGTCGAAGATCGCGTCGATGACGGTTTCGGGAGCTATGTTGTCAGCGATCGCCTCGAAGTTGAGGATGATGCGGTGGCGCAGCACGACGTGACGCAGCGTCTTGACGTCTTCGGGGATCACGTGGTCGCGACCGTTGAGGAGGGCCAGCGCGCGGGCCGCGCGTGAGAACGCGATACTCGCACGCGGGGATGCGCCGTACTCGATGCATCCAGCGAGCTCCGGGGAGATGTACTGGTCGGCGTGACGCGTCACGTAGACGGTCGACACGATGTAGTTGGTGATCGACTCGTCGACGAAGACGCGACGGGATGCCTCCTGCAGAAACTCCACGTCGGCGATAGTTGCGGCGGGGTGCGCATCGTGGTCTTCGTAGACGCCGGAGTCGATGCGGGCGATGATCTCGATCTCCTCGTCGAACTCGGGGTAGTCGAGCACCTCCTTGAGCAAAAAGCGGTCGAGCTGCGCTTCAGGCAGGTGGTACGTGCCCTCCTGCTCGATCGGGTTCTGGGTGGCGAGCACGAGGAACGGTGTCGGCACCGGGTAGATCGTGCCGCCGATCGTGGTCTGCTTCTCCTGCATGGCCTCGAGCATCGCGCTCTGGGTCTTCGCGCTCGAGCGGTTGATCTCGTCGAGCAGCACGAAGTTCGAGTGCACCGGTCCAAGCTGCGTCTTAAAGGTGGATGTCGCAGCGTCGAAGATCTGCGAACCGATGATGTCGCTCGGCAGCAGGTCGGGTGTGCACTGCACGCGGGTGAAGCTCGCGCTCACCGCATCCGCGAGGCTCTTGGCCGCCGTGGTCTTGGCGAGCCCGGGAACACTCTCGAGCAGGATGTGCCCGCCGGTCATGAGGGCGATGAGCAGGCTGCGGCGCAGACCCTGCTGCCCCACGACCTTGGACTCGTACGCCGTCGTGACGGACGCGAGGATGCCCTTGGCGCGCTCGAGCTCTGCGGTGGTGAGGCGTTCCGACATCAGCTGTTCTCCCCGAGCTTCGCGATCACGTCGGCCACTGCCACCTGCGTGCGTTCGCCGGTGCGGCGATCCCACAGTTCCACGATGCCGTCGACGGCGCTACGGCCGACGATGACGATCTGCGGCACTCCGAGGAGCTCCGCGTCGCCGAACTTGACGCCGGGCGAGACTTTGGGGCGGTCGTCGAAGAGCACGTCGTAGCGGGCCCCCTCGAGATCCTTGACGAGGGACTCTGCAACCTCGTAGACGACCTCTTCGCGGCCGGCAGCGATGACGTGGATGTCGAAGGGCGCGACGTTCGCGGGCCAGATGAGGCCCTTCTCGTCGTTGTTGCTCTCCGCGATGACAGCCATGATGCGGGTGACGCCGATGCCGTAGGAGCCCATCGTCACAGTGACGAGCTTGCCGTTCTCGTCGAGCACCTTGAGGCCGAGCGCCTCGGCGTACTTGCGGCCGAGCTGGAAGACGTGACCGATCTCCATGCCGCGCGCGAGCTCGACCGGGCCGGAGCCGTCGGGAGCCGGGTCGCCCGCGACGACGTCGGCGACCTGGACGATACCGTCAGCCGTGAAGTCGCGGCCAGCGGTGAGGCCGAAGACGTGCTTGCCCTGCTCGTTGGCGCCCGTGATCCACGAGGTGCCCTCGGAGACGCGGGGGTCGACGAGGTACGGGATCTTCGTCGTGGACTCAGCGCCGAGCACGGCACCGGCCGCCGACCAGGGGCCGATGTAGCCCTTGACGAGCCCGGGGTTCTTCGCGAAGTCGCCCTCGTTGGCTGCCTCGACCTCGGAGGGGGCGAAGGCCACCTCCGCGCGCTTGAGGTCGACACCGCGGTCGCCGGGAAGACCGACGACGACGAGTGAGCGGTTGCCCTCCAGGTCGGTGAGTGCGAGCACGACGTTCTTGAGGGTGTCGGCAGCGGTGTAGCCGCGGTCGGGGTAGACCTCGTTTGCCACGGCGACGAGGGTGTCGATCGTCGGGGTGTCCGGGGTGTCGTGCACGACCGCGGCGTCGCCGAAGGGCACAGGCTCGGGAACAGCGGTCGTGAACGCCTCGACGTTGGCCGCGTAGCCACCGGCGCTCCGCACGAAGGTGTCCTCGCCGACCGGTGTCGGGTGGAGGAACTCCTCGCTGCGCGATCCGCCCATCGCTCCCGCGTCGGCCTTGACGATCGCGTACTCGAGACCGAGTCGCGTGAAGATGCGCTCGTAGGCGTCACGGTGCTGCTGGTAGCTCTCGTCGAGTCCGGCATCCGTGTAGTCGAAGCTGTAGGAGTCCTTCATCGTGAACTCGCGGCCGCGCAGGAGACCGGCGCGGGGGCGAGCCTCATCGCGGTACTTGTCCTGGATCTGGTAGATCGACAGGGGCAGGTCCTTATAGGAGGAGTAGAGGTCCTTCACGAGCAGCGTGAAGACCTCCTCGTGCGTCGGTGCGAGAAGGTAGTCGGCACCCTTGCGGTCCTTGAGGCGGAAGATGCCGTCGCCGTACTCGGTCCATCGGTTGGTTACCTCGTAGGGCTCGCGCGGCAGGAGGGCGGGGAAGTGCACTTCCTGCGCGCCGAAGGCGCCCATCTCCTCGCGGATGATGGCCTCGATTTTGCGGCGCACCTTGAGTCCGAGTGGCAGCCAGGCGAACACCCCCGGAGCCTGTCGGCGGATGTAGCCAGCGCGCACGAGGAGGCGATGGCTCGCAACCTCGGCGTCTACCGGGTCATCACGGAGAGTGCGGACGAAGAGCTGGGAAAGACGAGTGGACACGCCTGCAAGCTTAACGGGGGTAGACCTGAGGAATTACCCGGGCGACCGCGCGCCCGGATTTACGCGGTGACGACGACGGGCGAGCCCGTGGCGCCCGCGGGCATCTCAGCGGCGAGGCGGTTGGCCTCTTCGATGAGGGTCTTGACGATGTCGGCCTCAGGCACGGTCTTGATGACCTCGCCCTTGACGAAGATCTGTCCGCGACCGTTGCCGGATGCAACGCCCAGGTCGGCCTCACGGGCCTCCCCCGGCCCGTTGACGACGCAGCCCATGACGGCCACGCGGAGCGGCACTGTCATCTTCTCAAGGCCGTCGGTGACGTCGTTGGCAAGCTTGTAGACGTCGACCTGTGCCCGGCCGCAGCTCGGGCAGGAGACGATCTCGAGCTTGCGCTCACGAAGACCGAGGGACTGCAGAATCTGCAGGCCGACCTTGACCTCCTGCGCGGGCGGCGCGGAGAGCGAGACGCGGATGGTGTCTCCGATGCCCTCCGAGAGCAGCACACCGAACGCTGTCGCGCTCTTGATGGTGCCCTGGAACTCCGGGCCAGCCTCGGTGACACCGAGGTGCAGGGGCCAGTCGCCACGCTCGGCGAGCAGGCGGTAGGCCTTGATCATGGTCACCGGGTCGTTGTGCTTGACCGAGATCTTGAAGTCGTGAAAGTCGTGCTCCTCGAACAGCGACGCCTCCCAGACGGCGCTCTCCACGAGGGCCTCCGGCGTTGCCTTGCCGTACTTCTGCAGAATGCTCGGCTCGAGGGATCCCGCGTTGACACCGATACGAATGCTCACGCCGGCGTCTTTCGCAGCCTTCGCGATGTCCTTGACCTGGTCGTCGAACTTGCGGATGTTGCCCGGGTTGACGCGCACAGCGCCCACGCCGGCGTCGATCGCAGCAAAGACGTACTTCGGCTGGAAGTGGATGTCGGCGATGACGGGAATCTGGCTCTTCATCGCAATGATCTTGAGCACATCGGCGTCGTCCTGGTGCGGAACCGCGACGCGCACGATGTCGCAACCGGTGGCCGTGAGCTCGGCGATCTGCTGGAGGGTCGCGTTGATGTTGGTGGTCTGCGTCGTGGTCATCGACTGCACGCTGACCTGCGACTCGCTGCCGACACCGACCTTGCCGACCTTGATCTGGCGGGTCTTGCGGCGCGGCGAGAGGGTTTCTGGGGCTTTCGGGAGACCGAGATTGATTGCAGGCACGAAGCTAGTTTAGTTCGCGGGGCTGTGCGGCGGCTGGTCGCAACGACTACAGAATGCTGATCGGCTTGACGATGTCCGCGTAGATCAACAGGGTGCTCATCGCACCGAGCAGCAGAACGACGACGATCGTGAGCGGCAGGAGCTTTGCGATGTCCACGGGGCCCGGGTCGGGTCGCTTGAAGAGCTTCGCGAAGAAGCGGCGGATTCCCTCCCAGAGCGCTCCGGCAACGTGTCCTCCGTCGAGCGGCAGCAGCGGCACGAGGTTGAAGACGAAGAGCGCGATGTTGAGCGAAGCAAGCAGTCCGATGAGCGACGACACACGGTCGGCGACGGGGATGGTGTTGAGGCTCGTGATCTCCCCGGCGATGCGACCGACGCCCACGACACTGATCGGGCCGTTCGGGTCGCGCTCATCGGGGCCGAAGGCGGCGTTGGCGACATCCACGAGGCGCTGTGGGAGGTTGAGGATGATGTGGGAGACGCGCACGATGTTGTCGCCCACGGTCGGCAGCACGGCCGTCACCGGCTGCTGCACTATCGCATTGGCGAAGGTGACACCGAGAATGCCCACCTCCTCGGTGCGGTTGGCCCCATTCGCATCGGTCTGGATGACGCCCTGGTCGTCGGTGACGTAGCGCTCGGTGAGTCGGGGCGTCGCCTCCACCGTGAGCTCGGCGCCGTCGCGCTCGAGCACGATGGTCAGCGGGGTTCCCGGCGAGGCGTTGATGATGTCGATCGCGTCGGTGGTCTCGGCGACGGCGGTACCGTCGACGCTCACGATGCGGTCACCGGGAAGGATGCCCGCAGCCGCGGCCGGGGCGGGCTCGTCGGTTGCCGCGCACTCCTGCACTTCGCTCGAGGCGGGAACGAGGCACTCGCTCACCGCACCGACCGTGGTCGTCGCCTGGGCGACACCGAACCCGCACAGCACGACCGCGTAGAGCACGATGCCGATGAGCAGGTTCATGGCCGGCCCGCCGAGCATGATGATGATGCGCTTCCAGATGGCGAGCTTGTAGAAGACCCGGTCTTCGTGGCCGGGCTCGATGGTCTCCGCGCTCTGGTCGCGGGCATCCTGCATGAGCGTCTGGAGAAAACCGGTGCTCGCGTCGCGGGAGGCCGTCTCGCCCTTGGCCGGCGGGTACATGCCCGCCATCGAGATGTAACCGCCAAGGGGAATTGCCTTGAGGCCGTACTCGGTCTCGCCGAACTTCTTCGACCACAGCGTCGGGCCGAAGCCGATCATGTACTGGCCGACGCGAACGCCGAACTTCTTCGCCGGAACGAGGTGCCCGACCTCGTGCAGGGCGATCGAGAGGGCGACACCCACGAGCATGACGACGACACCCAGGATGTACAGCAAGACGGTTTCCACGCGCTAACCCTAGTGTGCGATTACTTTGCGGTTGCTGTTAGCGCGATGCGTGCGTCGGCGCTCTCGCGAGCCCAGCGCTCGGCCTCGAAAACACCGTCGAGAGTGAGCTCGGCGACCTCGTGCGCGTCCACCGTCGCAGCCACGACATCGAGGATGTCGAGGTAGCCGATGCGCCCCTCGTGAAAGGCGTAGACGGCCTGCTCGTTGGCGGCGTTGAAGACCGCGGGGTAGGTGGCTCCCGCGCGGCCGACGGTCTTCGCGAGCTCGACGGCCGGAAAGGCTTCCTCGTCGAGCGGGGCGAAGGTCCACTCGCTCGCCGTCGTCCAGTCGAGTGGCACGCCAACCCCCGGAACACGGTTCGGCCAGTCCAGCCCGAGACTGATCGGGAGCCGCATGTCAGGCGGGCTCGCCTGGGCGATGGTCGAACCATCGGTGAACTCGACCATCGAGTGCACGATCGACTGCGGGTGCACGGTCACGGCGATGTCGTCGTAGGCCACGTCGAAGAGCAAGTGGGCCTCGATGACCTCGAGCCCCTTATTGACGAGCGTCGAGGAGTTGGTGGTGACGACGAGTCCCATGTCCCAGGTCGGGTGCGCGAGCGCCTCGCGCGGGGTGACATCCCGCAGCGACTCGCGGGTGCGGCCACGAAAAGGGCCACCGGATGCCGTAAGCACGAGCCTGCGCACCTCGCTGCTCGCGCCGGAGCGCAGGGCCTGGGCGATGGCGGAGTGCTCGGAGTCAACCGGAATGATCTGCCCGGGTGCCGCGAGAGCCTTGACGAGGGCGCCGCCGACGATGAGGCTCTCCTTGTTGGCGAGGGCGAGCGTGCGTCCGGCCTCGAGGGCCGCGAGGGTGGGGCCGAGACCGACAGAGCCCGTGATGCCGTTGAGCACCACGTCGCACTCGACGTCGCGCACGAGTTGCGCTGCTGCATCCGCACCCAGTGCCGTGTGCTCGACGCCGAAACGCTCAGCCTGCTCGGCGACCACCGCGCCGTTCGTGCCTGCCGCGAGGCCGACGATCTCGAACCGGTCAGGGTTGGCGGCGATGACGTCGAGCGCCTGCACGCCGATCGAACCGGTGGAACCAAGAACAATGACCCGACGCATGGAGAAAGTCTCCCATGCGCCGGGCCATCGCTACCGCGTTACGCGTCGAGGCTGATGATCTCCACAACGAAGACGATCGTGTCGGTCGGGCCGATGTTCTCGCCGCTGCCGGCCGAGCCGTAGCCGTCGATCGGGGTCACAGCGACGATGAGCTTGGTTCCGACCTTCTGGCCCTCGATCGCCTTGCCGAAGCCGTTGACGACACTCGAGGTGTTGAAGGGGCTCGGCGTGCCGCGCTCCCAACTCGAGTCGAAGACCTTGCCGGTGTTCCAGTTGATACCGGTGTAGTGCACTGTCACGTTGGATGCCGCGGGCACGACCTCGCCGTCACCCTCCGAGATGATGCCGAGTCGCGAGGTTGCGGGCGCGTCGATGTCGGGGATCGTGATCGTCGGAGCACCGTCGGCGTCGAACTCGACAGCCGGCATGTCCTTCATGTCCTCGAACTTCTCAGCGGTGAACTTCGTGGTCGCCTTGCCGATGAGGTCGACGACGAAGACGATCGACTCTCCCGCGCCGACTCCGAGGTCGGCGGAGCCCTCGTCGCCCCACGCATCGGC
>Ga0247817_10000996_pt1 | contig 15053 bp, 10 predicted proteins | sample UWRJL212509R1_FD_178010 | JGI IMG/M metagenome (GOLD analysis project Ga0247817, IMG submission 178010) | Plant litter microbial communities from Arlington Agricultural Research Station in Wisconsin, United States - UWRJ-L212-509R-1 | ecosystem: Environmental > Terrestrial > Plant litter >... | reverse complement strand
AAGAAGTAATATCAACCTGGTCTGGTGTCGCCGTCATCCCAGCACGGCTGGCGCTAAGGGTGCTGGTGCCGGCCAGTGTGTCACGGAAATAGACGCGTTTGCTGCTTTGTCCCTGAGCGATTGTTGCCGATGTCACTGGAGTAAATGGTGTTTGGGTTAATGAATATTGACCACTTGGGGTTGAACTAGCCAGACCAATAGCCGTTGTCTCGACGGCTGGCGCGATTTGATTGGTGCTATCGAGCAACTGAATGTCAACTGGCGTTGAGTCCCCTGCTTCGATTGATGCTGCTTGTGCAGTGAGCGTAATCTTACTTGGAAGTGCGGTGACGATTTGAACCTCTTTCATCGCATCCTGCAAACGAACTGTTTCAGTCATCGGACGACCGTCTGTAAACGTGAGTGTCGTGTAGTCGGTCGCGGTACTGATGGTTGTGTCGCTAAACGCAACGCTCGTACCGGTGAGGCCAGATGGGATAGTAAATTCAGTTGGGCCAGCTACCCCAGTCGCAGTGTCCGTTGGGAAGTAGAATGAAGATGTTGCGGTATCACTCCCGACACGGATAGTGACATCAGAATCTGTACTAACGAGGTTACCGGCATCATCGAGTAGTTCGACGAGGTAGTTAGACTTTTGGCCACTGACCATCGCTTGTAGGCCTGTGACGCGCATCTTGGTTGGTGGCGACAATCCAGTGGTGATCGATTGGTTGGCATTCAACCAGCCAAAGTCACCGCCAGTTGATTCGGTAGCATTGTCCATGACCTTGATAGTCGTTGTGTGAGCAGCTGAATCGCGGAAGTAGATATTAGTTGATGATGCATTCGCAGCGATGGTTGTGTCGAATGGCATCGCCCCAGACCACGTGACGCCGTCTTTGCTGAACTCACCTGTTGTTGATGGTGAGTAGAGATAGATATGTTTTTCGGTGGCAACAGGAATGCTGAGGCCAGTTGAGTCCTGTGTTTGGATTGTGATTGGTGAGCTGTAGTGTCCGGCGGTAATACGCTGCTCAGGCGTTATAATCGCGAGCTTACTGATCGTACCATTGTTAGCTGCCTGGACAGTAATAGCGCATTGTTGTCCCTTAGCGACGGCGCCCTCGACCGAATCCGCAGCGGTGATACAGTATTCGCCTACACTGCCCATAGTGACGCCGTTGGTGAAAGTTTTGATGCCGTAGTCAGTTGTTTTCATGGTATAGCTGGCGGGAACCGTGGCCGCAGGGTCGGTCGAGCTAAAGTTGATGGTGCCTGTGTAGTCATTGCGCTGCGCACCATTTTTATCCGTAACACGAATCGTTACAGAACTTGGCACACCAGCCTTGATCGGATCACTAACACCACTGACGACGAAACGGAATGGTGAGCTGATAGTCTCAACTTGCGTAAACGGTGTGACACCCTCGACAGTACCGGTAACTGTCTGCGTACCAGAAGCAGCGTCTTTGTAGTAGACGGTGACGGTTGATTGTCCTGCTGGGATAATAACTGACGTCTTGTTCCAGCGAGTTGCGATTACTTCGTTAAGGTTGGTTGCGAACACGCCGCCGGTTGAGCTAGACGTTAACGCGACGGTTGTTGGGGTTGGCGATGTGACGGTACCGCCGGCGACGTTTTTCGCCTGAATTGTCAGCGTACCCACCTCTTCATTTGAGAGATTGAGGGCGGTATTTGTAAATGCGTATGACTGCGCTCGGTATGTGAATGAGCTGGCATACGACACCGTGTTTGAATAGGCACTCGAAACAGTTACCGTAGCTGTACCCGTAGAGCCGGCGGGCGTACGAGCTGTCAGCGTATTGCTATCGATGTAAGTGACATTCGTCGCTAGCGTGCCACCAACGCGGACTTGGTACCAGGTCGCGCCGTCGGGATTAGCAACAAAGTTTGTTCCACTCAGTGTAATGGTCGTGCCACCACCCATTGGACCGGCAACTGGACTGAATGAGGTTAGCACTGGGTCGGGGAGTTTGTACGTATAGGCGTTGGTGAGGAATGACAACTGTCCATAATCGTCTTCAACTGTGACGGTAAACGCACCAGGACGCAGCGTGCTTGGAGTGGTAAACGTGAGAGTTGTTTCGTTCACGACAGTGACTGACGGAGAATATATGCCTCCTATTTTTATTTTCAAGTTGCCAGTAAAGCCAGAACCGGTCATTGTGACGGTGTCGCCACCGGCAATAAATCCAGTATTCGGGCTAATGCTCGAGGCAACCGGCGGTGCGGTGTAGGTATAAGCACTTGACTTGGTGACCGTTTGGTCATCGTAACTGGTAGCGATAACATCCGTCAGCCCACCGGTATGCGCCGGCGTGACGGCAGTCATTTGGGTTGGTGAGAGAATTTGAACATTGGTAGCTGGGGTTCCACCAAATTTGACTGTCATTATTTTTGCTATTGCGACGTTTGACACTGCGACAGCAGTTGACGAGTCTATGGTCGTGCTATCGCCAAGCCGCCCAGCTGTATTAGAGCCCCAACAGTACGCTTGATTGTCGGAAGCTTGGGCGCAAGAGTGGTAATACGCACCGCTAATTGATGTTATTGTTTTGCCTGCAAGTACCCCACTGGTATTTAGTGCGACGGGAATATTCGAATTAGTTGTTGTGCCGTCACCGAGCTGGCCGGAAGTATTTCGTCCCCAACAATAAGCACTTCCTTCAGTTGTGATAGCACAAGTGTGCCAATCAGCAGAGATGAGCGATGCAATAGTCTTCCCGGCTAGCGCGCCGATCGTTGAAATTGCTGTTGGTAAAGTTGGTGACGTATTATTCCCAGTTCCCAAAGCTCCGTCAGTATTGTTCCCCCAACAGTATGCAAGATTATCTGTCGTCAAAGCACAAGTGTGCCAGTATCCAGGTGTAATTGTTTTAATGGTTTTTCCAGCCAAGGCGCCGGCTGTATTCACTGCAACTGGTACGCTTGAATTTGTACTATTACCGTTACCAAGTTCTCCGTTGTCATTCGCACCCCAACAATACGCAAGATTGTCTGATGCCACGATGCAAACGTGGTAAAGTTTTAGCGAGATTGATTTGGCAGTCTTTCCTGCCAGTGCTCCATTAGTTATCACTGCTACCGGTACTGATGACTGCGCTGTGTTACCGTTGCCGAGCGTTCCTTTGAGCCCAAGACCCCAACAGTATGGCAAATCATCTGATGCGATGATACAGCTATTGTTGTAGCCTCCGGTTAATGACTTAACGGTCTTGCCGGAGAGCACACCCGTCATAGTAACGGCGACTGGGTTACTCGACTGAGTAGATGAATTGTTGCCGAGCGCTCCATAGCCAGCAAACCCCCAGCAATAGACAAGGTTGTCTGATGCAAGCGCGCAGGTATTACCATCCCCTGCCGAGATTGACTTGATGGTTTTGCCGGACAGCACCCCAGTTGTCGTAACCGCAACTGGTACGGAAGAGTTAGTTGTTGTGCCGTTTCCGAGCGCACCATATTGGTTGTCACCCCAACAATATGCTTGCTGCTCATAGATACCACAAGAGTGTGTCCAGCCTGCTGTGATACTTGATAATTGCTTGAACCCTGCAAGAAAGTTGGTTCCGGTAAATGTGACAGTTTGTCCACCAGCTGTCGGCCCACCAGTTGGTGATAGATTTGAAATAGTCATGGCTGCGTTTTGGTAAGTGAATCCATTTGCGAGCGCCGTAGACTGTCCGAAAGAATCTTCTACGGTAACAGTTACGGCGCCAGCTGCTGCACTGACAGGTGTAACAATGGTCAGCGTTGAGTTGTCAATTCGTGTCACATTTGCAAGATAGTTTGCGCCGAACTTAACCTTTGTTCCTTCGTTAAAGCCCGATCCGCTGATCGTGATCGTGTCGCCTCCCGTGAGAGGCGCTTTGTTTGGTGAGATTGACGAAATTGCTGGCCCAGATGAATATATATAGCTGTTACTCGCCGCTACTGTCGTATTGTCGTAACGAGTCACGCTCGTATCAGTTATACCTGCTGCATGAGCAGGTATTGTTGCGGTGAGTGAAGTGTTGCTGATGCGTTGAATGTTTGTTGCTGAGTTGCCGCCAATAGTTACACTTGGGTCAGATGACACGACAGGACTCACAGGCACTGGCGTCGTAGATGAAGTTGTAGTGCCAGTCCCAAGCTGACCATTTGTGCCGGAACCCCAACAATATGGTTTATTACTCGTAGTAACAGCACATGTCTGCGTGACACCTATTGATATTGATTGAATCGATTTATTCGCAAGTGCTCCTGTCGTATCAACAGCAACTGGAACATTAGAGTTTGCGCTAAGGCCATTACCAAGCTGGCTACTTGTATTACCACCCCAACAGTAAGCTTTATTATCGGACGCTACAACACACACCCCGGTTGTTCCGGCGCTTATTTTCTTAACCTTTTTATACGAAAGTACACCGGTCGTATCGACAGCCGTCGGGACATTCGTATTAGTGTTACTGCCAGTTCCCATCTGACCCACGTTGCCAGAACCCCAGCAGTACGGCAAATCATCTGATGCTATGGCGCAAGTAAAGCTTGTTCCAGCAGAGATTGCTTTTACGGTTTTTCCGGCGAAAGCGCCTGTCCTGTCAACTGCTATGGGGGTATACGACAGGTTGGTCGTTCCATTACCAAGCTGACCTGCTGTATTTGTACCCCAACAATATGCTTGATCATCTGAACCAATAGCACAGGTATGTCCACCACCGGCAGAGATTTGTTTTACTGTCTTACCGGCTAGTGCATTTGTTCCGATTGCAACTGGAACATTTGAAGATGTTGTCGTGCCAATTCCAAGCTGTCCTGAAGAATTATCACCCCAGCAAAAAGCACCGTTATCGGTCGTGTTTGCACATGTAGTCGCATTTCCTGGTGAAATTGACCTAATATTTTTATTAGCCAAAACTCCGGCTTTACTTACTGCTACTGGTGAATTTTGCGATGCGTTCAAGGCGTTGCCTAGCTGCCCAGATGTTCCAAGGCCCCAGCAGTATGCCTGGTTATCTGAGGCAATGACACAGGTTTGCCCACTACCGCTAGATATCTGTTGAAGTGTTTTGTTTGCTAAAACTCCAGCGCTTTTTTGAACAGGAACAGGCACTAATGATTGCACGCTTGTTCCATTACCTAACCTTGAAGCAAACCCCCAACAATATGCATCGCCCATATAAATTCCACACGATACATTTGCTCCAGTACTTACTTGTGACATGTCTTTAATGCCAATGTTAAAATTAGTCCCTGTTATTGCCACGGTTCCACCGCCAGTGATTGGGCCACTGCTTGGCGAAACATCTGTTATGGTCATTGGATTTTCGGTGTAGTTATAAAACACTGAAGGCGTTTGCTCGCCAAATCCATTTTCGACCATGACTTCCGCATTAATTGCTGTTGTTTTTGATGGTGTAGAAAATGTAATCGTCGTGCTATTAACAAGAGTAAAAGTACTTAAATATACATCATCAAATCGAACCTTTGTGTTCGAATCAAAATTAGTTCCTGTGATTGTTACCGTATCTCCACCAGCCGTAGACCCTGAGGTTGGCGAAATAGATACTGGAGAAATTGGAGCTAAGTATTCATAGCTATTTGCTGCGGTTGCCGTCTGACCATCGTATTGAATAACGTTAATACTTTTCATTCCAACGGTGTTTACGGGAGTTACGGCTGTTAGCAGCGTAGCGGAAGACAATGCTACATTGTTCGCGGCTACACCACCAATCATTACAGAAGGAACGGCAGTGGTTTGCCTCACCACAGCAACAGGAACATTCGCTTGTGTCGAACTATTATTTCCAATTTGTCCATACGTGTTAAACCCCCAACAATATACTTGATTGTCCGAAGCAACAGCACAAGCATGAACCGATCCTGTATCCATGGCTATAACGGACAGGCCCGACAGTACTCCGCTTTTTGTCACGGCTACAGGTAGCAAAGTTGTTGTTGCGCTGCCGTTTCCAATTTGACCGGATGTACCAAAACCCCAACAGTATACTTGGTTGTCTGATGCTACCACACACGTGCTTGTGTTCTTTGCAGACAGGGATAAAATTGTTTTATTAGCAAGTACTCCTGACGTATCGACCGCTACCGGTATGTTTGAGGTAGTTGCAGGGCTCACACCAAGAAATGCACCGATGCCCCAACAATACGGCAGACCTTCGGAGCTTACGGCACATGTGTGCTGCTGCCCACCTGTTATTGATACAATTCTTTTACCCGCAATCGCTGAGCTGGTGCTGACTGCTACCGGAATATTCGATGACGTCGTTGAGGCATTTCCAAGTTGTCCATATTGGTTGTTACCCCAACAGTATGCCTCGCCGGTGGTAGTAATAGCACATGAAGATGAATAGCTGAGGCCAACTGATTCGATTGTCTTTCCGGCCAAAACACCACTTACATCCACAGGTGTTGGTACTAGGACGTTCGTTGTACTATTGTTGCCTATTTGACCGTTTGTGTTACTTCCCCAGCAGTACGCCCTATCGTTAGACGCAACCGCACACACGGTACTCCTTGTCATATTCAACGATTTGAATGTTAGCCCAACAAGAGTTCCAGTCATGCTTACTGCCGTCGGTACGTTTGAGGTAGAGACGGTGCCGTTACCCAATTGGCCCGATGTACTCGCACCCCAACAATATGCAAGCCCTTCAGTAGTAAGTACGCAACTTGAGCTAGTACCCGTTGAAATTGACTTTATAGTCTTATTCGCCAAAACACCGGCCGTAGAGACAGGAACGGGCGATAGTTTAGTTGTCAACGTTCCATCACCTAGCTGCCCAGATGTACCTAAGCCCCAACAAAACGCAGCACCGTTATAAATACCACATGAGTGGTTTTCTCCAGCACTTATTTTGCTTACTTGCTTATTACCAGTAAGAAAGCCCGATCCACTAATACTTACGGACTGACCACCTCCGGTAGGACCCGTATTCGGTGAAATACTCGTAAATGTTGGGGCCAGTTCTGCGACGGTCAATCCAGATTCGAGATTATACCGTTGGCCGTCGGCATTAACGACCGTGACGCGTTTTGCTCCCGAGACAGTTGCAATGGTTGTGAGTGTGATTGTCTGTGCATCAATATAAGTACTTGCAGTTGTAACACCATTTAATTCAACCTTAGATGTACTCTCGAAACCAGAACCGATTATAGTCACCGAATCACCTCCCGTTACAGAAACGGAAACCGGTGCAACGCTATTTACGAGTGGCGCAGCAAGCGCCTCGACCGGGTTAGCGAAAATGCTTAGAGCAAGAACGCTAAAAAAGAATAAGAACGCAGATACCACTACATTTCTTGTCGTCTTTACGTGTACTTTTCTTAAATTCCCTATCACCCTGGCCCATCTATTAATTTATTGTTGTGAACCTGTGGTATCGTGTCGTATCGTATGTTTTCGAACTATTGCAGTCGTTCGATTGCTGCTTTGGCGGCAACATTCTCGGCGTCGTGCGACAAGATCGCTTCGTATGTCTTGATGGCGTTTGTTTTGTCGTCAGCTTGTTCGTAAGCTACGGCCAGTAATTGTTCAAGTTGTGTGCTGTCTGGTAGCGCAACCAGCCCAGCTTTGTAGGTTGCAATGGCGTCCTGTGGCTTGTTTTTGCTATATAACTGGACGTTTGCCAGGTTCGCGTACGTATTAAGTGACTTCGGACTCAGTTCAATTGATTTCTTGTAGGTTTCAATTGCCTTGTCGATTTGTCCCAAGTCCCGGTAGGTATTGCCGAGGTTGTTGAGGATAACAGCGTCTTTGTTGTCGAGCTTAGCCGCTTCTTCGTACTGCTTCTTGGCGCCTTCGAGGTCACCGGTCGCATACAGTGCAACGCCGTAGTTCTTGCGGGCATCAGCGTCTTTGGGGGTTTTATCGACTGATTCTTTTAGTTCTGGCAATTTCTGTTGGTATTCCAGACCAATCTGCGTCTGAGGTACTTCTGTTTTATCTCTTTGATTCAGGATGAAATAGACAATTAACCCTGCTGCAATCAGCAAGATAGCACCGCCGATAACGATGCTGATAATTTTATGTTTGGCGACCCATGTTGCGGTCGATTTCACTATGTTACTTATTTTTTGAAAAAGCACTCGCAGTACCCGGGAAACTCCATTCCCTTGTGAATTTCTCGTATTCATATACCCCCAATGTATTGCCCGTATTTTACCAAAAAACATACCCCTTATGCAAGGGGTAGAGGTTGTGCTTATGAAATTGGATTGTGTTGTCTATTCAACAATGTCTTTGAGGCTATTCAAATATGCCATATCTTCATCATCCAGTTCGAAATCGATGTCAGCGTTTTGAAGGATGTACTCTTCGTGCGTTGACTTTGGAAGCGTGACAGTACCGCGTTGAACGGTGTATCGAAGGGAAACCTGTGCGACGGTCTTACCGTACTTGTCTGCGATCGCTTGGACTTCCGGGTTGCCGAGGATCCGTCCAGTTGCCAGTGGTGAGTAGGCTTCGATCAAAATACCATGCTCTTCACAGAACGTGGTGATATCTTCGGTAGTGTGACCAATAAAGAAGCGGATCTGGTTGACGGCTGGCACGATAGTGCCACTCTCGAGGATTGCTTCGAGGTCTTTGACGGCAAAGTTAGAAACACCGACTGCCTTGGCGCGGCCACTACGGAAGATCTCTTCCATTGCTTTCCAGGCCTGAATATTACCCTCTGTGTAGTCACCACCCTGGTCAGACCATGGCCACGGTGCGTGCACTAGGTACAGGTCGACGTATTCGACACCCAGCGCGTTGATAGATTCTTCGAACTTCTCCAGTGCACCTTCGTAAGTCTTTACGTCAGCCGGTAGCTTGGTTGTCAAAAAGATGTCTTCGCGTTTGACACCGCTATCTGCGATAGCCTGTCCGACACTTTCTTCGTTGCCGTAGACGTAGGCCGTATCAATATGACGGTAACCGCTTTTGAGGGCAAATAGCGTGGCATTATAGGCTTCGTCGCCGTTTGGGATCTGCCAGGTACCAAAGCCAATCTTTGGAATAGTTTCACCAGTGTTAAGTACGTACGTGTCAGTTAAAGTATGCATAGAACCTCCTGTTAGTCTGTATTCAGTATGAGCGCCACCTGATGACTAGGTCAACTCTTGCAATAGAATTCGATAGTGCTAATAGCAAAAAAAGATAGAGATACCCTCGCAAGCATCCCTATCCGTAACAACAGCCGAATTGTGATTATGAGTTAGTTTATCTTATGCTTTGTGTGGCTCCTGGTCGTGTGGCTTAGGACCTTGGTGGTTATCACCTCCTTCAGTGGTCTTGGTTTCGTTGAAGGAATCTTTAATGGTTGTTGAGTTATCGGTGTTAGTAGTTGTGGTTGTGTTGTTAGTCGTTTCAGTCTTTGTCTTGTCGTGTGAATCATTGAATGAGTCTTCGATTTTGACGTCAGTCTTTATGTCGGTCTTTGTGTCGTTGTTAGAATCTTCGTTCTTTACATCGATCTTGGTGCTACTGTCACCATTGATTGTGCTAGTTGAGCTAACGACAACACCCTTTGAACCACTCACCGCGACAGAACTTGTCGATGTGTTGTTCGAGTTTGTTGTGTTGTAGCTGTCAACATTTTTGACGTAGCTGACATTCTTTGTTGTGTACGTATTGTACGCATTAGTAACGGTTGCTTTCCATTCAGCAGAAGACATCTTTGATGGTGCCTTATATCCTGACTGGTGATTTGATGAACCACCGCCAGATGAGCCCTTTTTGTCACAATCTTTTTCATCTGTTGATGGTTTTGGATTGTGTTGAGCTACTTCGCCGCCGTGGCTATTATTGTTGTTATTTGCAGCATACCCTTGGGAGAATGCTTTTTCATAGAGCGCATAATTGTCTTTATCAGACGTTTGTGCGACTGGTTTGGCTGATGCCGGTTGTGAAAAACTAAAAATCGCCAGCGATAGCGGGATCGCTGCGAGTAGACCAATGAACGATGAGACGCCGTTAAAAAACATTTGACGCCGTGAGCTAAGTACGTGATCCGTAGATACCTGTAACATATACACCTCCATCTAGCTAAGTGAATAGCTAATTTATTGCTAAATGGTCGCGCTTCCACATAATACTGTAACGTGTTTGTTTTTTCATGAATGTTAAAAATCATACATTCAGCAACGTAATTACAGCTTCCCTACAGCCAGCTGACAGCACGTTGTGCTCATGTTTATATATTAACTCACTGCTATACTGTATATATGTCTAAACAACCTATTGATACAGAAGTTTCGTTCGCTCGTCACCCACTAGAAAAAGCCGCCGGTTGGTCATGGCGCATTGTCGCTATCGCCGCGTTTATTGCTGTCCTTATTTTCGTCATTATTGAATTGAAGGTAATTATTATTCCGTTTTTGGTGCGCTACTTGTGACGGCACTCCTATTCCCATTTATGAAGTGGCTGCAGCGTCATGGCGTTAAAAAAGGACTTGCTGTCGCGATCAGCCTGCTTAGCCTGGTAATTGTCGTATCGGGATTGGTCTTCCTGGTCGCAAAGCAAGTCTCTAGCGCCTACCCAGAACTTAGTGGCCGGGTTGAATCATCACTTGAAAACACTCGAGTGGCGTTATCTGGTGAGCCATTTAATGTAAGCGATGCTGACATTACTCGGTACGCCGAGACAGCGCGTGAAACCATCGAAGGTAGTACGCAACTACTTAGTACCGGCGTATTGTCGTCGGTGGGCTCAACTGCTGGACACGTAGTCGCGGGTGCCTTCCTCGCACTATTCTCGGTCATCTTCCTGCTGCTTGACGGCAAAAATATCTGGAAGTGGTTCGTTCGCCTGTTCCCACGTACCTCCCGTAGCAAGATCAATGAAGCTGGCGAAGGTGGCTGGAAGACATTGATTAGCTTCGTTAAATCCCAGATCGTCGTTGCCGGAGTTGATGCTATTGGTATTGGAATCGGTGCATTCATCCTGCAAGTTCCGTTGGCAATTCCTATCACCGTTATGGTATTCCTCGGATCATTCATTCCCGTTGTCGGTGCGGTTATCACCGGTTCACTCGCGGTTATTTTGGCACTGGTCTTTAACGGCTGGATCGCCGCTGCCTGGATGATAGTTGTCGTACTACTCGTGCAACTACTCGAAGGACACGTACTGCAGCCATTCCTGATCGGTAAAGCCGTAAAAGTACACCCATTAGCAATCGTCTTTGCGGTTGCGATTGGCTCACTGCTCGCAGGTATTCCTGGAGCGCTATTCGCCGTACCAATCGTTGCGGTCATGAACGTCATGGCAACTATCTTGCTACGCAAGTCTCCAGCTTCTAGCGAGCCCAAAGAAGTATAGCCATGAGCCACACCCGCTACGCCTGGGCTGATACAAACGAACTATTTATTCCCTATCACGACGACGAATGGGGTGACGTCGTTCACGATGACCGCCTCTTATTTGAAATGCTTAATCTAGAGGGCGCCCAGGCCGGCCTAAGTTGGCTGACCGTCCTGAAGAAACGAGCCACCTACAAAGACGCTTTCGATGATTTCGATGTGACGAAAATCATTCATTACGACGAGAATAAGCGTGCCGTGTTAATGCAAAATGCCGGTATTGTCCGTAATCGACTAAAAATTAACGCGGTAATTGAGAATGCCAAGGCGCTCATAGCCGTCCAAGAAGAATTCGGTAGCTTTGATACCTACATTTGGCAATTCGTTGAGGGCGAAACATTAACATACAAAGATCGTAGTGAGGCGACAGCCATCAGCGAAGTGATGAGTAAGACACTTAAAAAGCGTGGCTTTAAATTCGTTGGCCCAACAATATGCTACGCATTCATGCAAGCAACCGGCATGATTAACGACCACGAACCGTATTGTTTCAAGGCGTAATGCTATACTGGTGACATATGAAAAATCCTAGCGAATGGCTCCAGAACGACGGTATTCAAATTGTCTTTATTTTAATCGGTGGAGTTATCATCTACTACTTGGGAAGCAAGATTCTTGAACTTGTCACCCGCGAAGTAGTCAAAGGCCGTCTCCGTAAGTCACCGCAAAAAGACATCGAGAAGCGACAAAAAACGCTTGCCAACTTGGTAACCGGTATCTGGCGGATCCTCGTTGCAGCAACGACTATCGTGTCAGTCTTTAAAACTCTTTTTCCAGCCATCGACTTGTCACCCCTATTTGCCAGCGCTGGGATCATTGGTATCGCCATCGCTTTCGGTGCTCAGACCCTCGTCAAGGACTTCTTGACTGGTATCTTTATCATTACTGAGAATCAATACCGCGTTGGAGACTACGTGAGCATTAATGAGGCCGACGGACGCGTTGAATACATCGGCACACGCTCTACTGTCATCCGCGATGATAACGGTAACGTCCACTATCTTCCAAACGGTTCAATTATTCATGTCATCAACAAGACAATGGGTTACAGCAAGGTGCACTTTTCAATCATGCTCGAAGCCTCGACTGACCTCGATAATGCCATTAGTGTCATCAATCAAGTCGGTGACAGCCTGACCGACGACAGTAAGTGGAAAGGTCGTATCCTTAGTCCACCGCAGTTTAGCTCGATTGGAGCTTTCACGGGCACAAGCATTGAAATTACAATTGTTGGTAAGACACAGCCATCAGACCAATGGTCAGTTACCGCTGAAATGCGCAAACGCCTGATATCTGCCTTCGACAAGCACGACATTAAAGTCGCTTAATACTTATTTTTGAGCAAACAAAAAGCCCCACATCATACGACGTAGAGCATCTTTGCTCGATACGTTAATCGATGGGGGCGGAACCTGGACTGTCATCGCTGTGCCTGACGTAGGTGCTGTTGCAGCGCACTGCGCCGAGTGGCATATATCGTCACCAGCACTACTGATATGATCAGCCAACCACATGACCACAGCGATGAACGCAACGTGTTATCATCCATGGTAGTTGGATACAGCTCGACCACGAAGACGAAGTGAACTGCGTTCAGCAAAGACAGCACGATATTCACCATAAAGGCCGCGATTGCTACTAAGTTCCAACCTAGCTCTTTTCTGATCTCCTTAATTGTCGCGGTGTTGCGTTGTGCAGCTCTATCTCTTGCTTGTCGACGTATCAGGCCGGCTCTGTATGACATGTCACTCCTAAGTTGTGTGTCCAGCCAAGAGCTGGAAGCTCGATTGACCGAAATGCGCTCGTTGAGATGGCTCACTGAGTTGGATACAGGATAGCATAAATATTGACATATTTCAACTCATATTCTATAATATCATCAGAATTACTTCAGTTATGAGACGAATACACAGCCACGCTACCTCCGAAAAGTATCGCTCATATACGCAGCGATCTACTGAAATTGCACCGAGGATCCCAACACGACTTGTGGCCGGTCTGGGCGGATTATCCTTGCTCGTATCTGGGTATTTATTTGTGACTGACGTTAGCGATACAAACGCTGAATCGAGCAATCCCCTTCGCAACTTTCGCTCACTGTCGTCAGACTGTATACCGACTGAAACCCTTGAGCTGACGGATCAGGCTCAGCAACAGGCTGAAGCGCTTGAATGCAAGGCAGTTTATGAAGATATGGATGTTGCCATCGTTAACTATGCGCTCGACGAGGATGCTGCCGAAGCCATTGCTAAGAGCCTTGAAGCGAGAGTTGAAGACATGACCGCTCGTGTTATGAATCTTGAGGTAACCGTAATTACCCCATCCGATGAAGCGATTGCACTGCATGCCCAAGAAAGTCCCGACAACTGCATTGATTACACCAAAGAGGCTGACTATGGCTCATACATCGCTAATGCCGTTATGCCCGAGCTCAATGCCTACGATAGCATTGTAGGACTAGAAGCCATGCCGTCATGCAATGAGACCGTTGGTGGCGTTGCCTCTGGCGGGCACTATCGGTATGCCGAGGCATTTAACGTCAGCGATGAATCAAATCCGGCTATCGTGACGACTATCGCGGCTCATGAATTGTTGCACCTATACGGCATTGGTCACAGCGGAGCGCTGCATAACGAGGACACTGATATTTCAGACTGGTTTCAACGTAGGGAAAGCCAGCACATTACATCGCTCGATATTCCGACATATGTCGCAGGCGGCAGTTATGCCGAGTATCAAAGCGCGGAAGTTATGGGATACCCTACCGACACTCCCGAGTACGACAAACTCAATCCGATTCATATCAGTGAGCTCCTTTGGCCATTTCGTGAACTTGATACAGAAAACTTTTACGACGAGACGAAGAACTTAGCCAATGGTGACGTATCGTTCTATAGAGGAACCTCGTTTACGACTATCGCTTCACTCGACATCAGCGCACCATTCGATCTACCGACCTCTACCGATGGTATTTCCGACCATGGAGAAACACACAAAAAGGCCTCACAACTAGCATTTACCCCGGTTTACTTTGAGAATGGCAACGACATTGCGGGCGTAAAAGTACAGCTAGTGACTGACGATAATAGCGTCATCTCTTTAGGCGGAGTCTACGTCCCCGTTAATGAAAAAAGCGCTCATTATGAATTCGTTGTCGGCGAGCAAACGGTAACAGTGAACCTCAATCACGATTCCGCCTTCATCACTGCCGGCTAATATGTATTACCGGATATTTTTCTTGACGCTTGTTAAATGCCAATGACCACAAACATTGCATTGGTAGACGGCTATTTCGAGACCTAAGTGATCAAGCATCCGCAACTCGGCTGCCTCGAGTGCTATCTTTTCACTTGCAAACACCCGCTTGCCTTCGCAGGGAAGTTTCGGCGTGTAGGTATTGTAATCAGACTTACGAGGATACTTGGGCATTACTGTAGTATAACAAAAAGCCCCCACCTTTTCTGGTGGGGGCTTTGTTTGCGTCGACACTACTAGATGTCGAGGTGCAGCTGGCTCATATGGCGAGCTTTAATAAAAGCCTTCATGCGACGCTTTAGGATGCGGTCTAATTTCATTGCTGATCCACCACGACGAGGTGTCTCTAGGTATTCACTCCACACTGTTTGTTCTGTCTCTTTATACATATACTTCTCCGATAATTTCTATAATTTTATAAATAAAAAACAACTAAAACGAGACGTCTAGCTGTAACGGG
>Ga0247817_10000992_pt1 | contig 15086 bp, 13 predicted proteins | sample UWRJL212509R1_FD_178010 | JGI IMG/M metagenome (GOLD analysis project Ga0247817, IMG submission 178010) | Plant litter microbial communities from Arlington Agricultural Research Station in Wisconsin, United States - UWRJ-L212-509R-1 | ecosystem: Environmental > Terrestrial > Plant litter >... | reverse complement strand
AATTTCGATTTCTGTCCACAGACATGTTTCCGGTGTAAGAAGAATTAAAAATTATACGGCCGTAACCACTTGAAAAACGGGTAAAAGTTTCAGGAAAAACGGGTGCGTTTTTAGTGTCATCTACGTATAAAATCGAGGTTTTTTCAGCTTCTCGCGAAAGTCCGACAGCGCCAAAAATTCTGTGATTTTTTAAAACATATCCGGCTTGAAGCTGTCCTCCATAATTGCTTGAAGTAATTTGCGGACGCGGATCGTCAGTTCTAAAAAGCTTCTTGTTTTCATAAAAAGCGGTGGCTCCCAAAAGTATATGATTGTCAAACTCATACGAAAAACCGCCGTTCAAATGATAATTCTGATTCTCCCAATCGCCTTTTTTTGGAGCATAAAAATAATTCGGACTCAAGACATTTTGGTTCTCAGTTCGCTCTGAAGAAAAATTGTAGCCCAATTCTTTTTCAAAAGTCTTATCGAAAATAAAATCTCCGAAGAGCCTTAATTTTGGCTTTATGTTGTAGATTCCTTGTGTTTCAAAACTATATCCGTTGCTTTTTTCAGCAGTCTGGATTCTTTTTAAATGGTAATTTTTATCAGTAAAATCAATTTGAGTCTGCGTAAAATCACGCAATTGCTGTCCGGTAAAAAACAGCGGATTTTGCCACAGCTGATTTTGAATTGGCGCATAAAACGAATTCTCTTTTAAAAATAAGCTGTCAGCAAGCTGTGCCTGAGCGACAGAACTTACTAACAGCATAAAAAATAATATTCTTTTTGAAGTCATATTTTATTTCCTGATAAGGATTTTAAAGTGCAAAACCTCTTGGATTTGCTTTTGAAAGTTTTATAAAATCAGTAGCAGAATTGTTCGTGTCTTCTAAGATTTTACGTCCGTCTGCAGTCGTAGTTTTTGTTTTTCTGATTACAGATTGCGAGTTGTAAGAGTTATCAACGTTGATAAATGAAGCATCGATTTGAGACGGAAGCATTTTTGGACGTTGATAACTTGGATTGAAATGTTGCAAATCTACACCATCAATAATCGTAGAAACCGGAATCTGAACAAAATAAGTCGTCGTCGCCACCGGAGTCGTCACAGATGGATCAGGGAAATTTTTAGTCGTATCAAAATTTTCAGAACGGAAAATAACAAAACTGTCTCTTCCCAAAGCATCTAAAATCATGTCTTTATTGTTGTTTGCAAATCCTTGTCTTCCCCAATAAGCGATTTCAATGTCAGCTACCGCAGGGTTTTGGATGTCATAACGGTAAACTTCCTCACCAAGAGAAACTCTGAAATCTCCAAGGTAAGCCTCAAAATCAGCAGTGCTCAAGTCAATTGTCAACTCTGGATTCTGAACATTTAATGGCAATCCTGAATTGTCAACCAACGGGCTTTTATGGTTTAATGCGCTTTGCGCCAAAACTAGGCTTTCTCCAGGCTGAATAGGATATTGCGTTCCGTTTCCAGGAACTCTCATCACGTAATCTGCGTAAACATAATTCGTGTTTGCACTGTTTCCTAAAGTCATTTCAAGCGATTTGCTCCAGTCAAATTGACCGTTTGCAAGCGTAAACGAAGCAGTTGAAGTTGTAGTTCTTCCATAAAGTTGGCCGATATACAAACCGTCAGCAAAAATTACTTCGTTTGAATTGTTATAAATTTCAATGAATTGGTCTCTGAAAACCGCTCCTTGTTGTGCATGAGAACCTGCATAATACACTTGCTTGATTACCAAGTCACCGATTCTTGCGCTTTTTAATTCAAGAGTTGTTGCAGAAACGTTTGCATTTACAAGAACTTGTCCTTGAGAACCGTTGAAAATTACAGTTTCAGTTTCAGGCGCAAATCCGAAAACAGTTGAAAATTCAGCGCTTGTCAAAGTTTTTGTTGCAGTAACATTATAAGTTCCGGGCAAGATATTCGTGAAATTTGCTACACCAGAAGCATTAGTTTCTGCAGTGTAAACGTCAGAAGTACTTGTGTTTGTAAGTGTTACAGTTCCAGTATTTACAGCTTCTCCGTTAAAAGCTTCTGTGTCATATTTTAGATTTACAGTAAAAGGAACAGATCCCAAAGCTGAGCCTCCAAAATCGTCATCTTCACTGCAAGAAGACAGGGCAACGATGGCCGTTAGTAAAAAAAGAATTTTTCTCATGTAAAAAAGTATTTAGGTTATAAAAAATTAAAATTGATATTCTATTTTGCTTCCGAAGGATAATTGCACCATATCGGGTTTTGTTCTTGTGACATAACTGCCGTTTTCCAAGCCTAATTCGGTCTGATTCAGGTCTAAGAAATTATTGGCATAGAATGAAAATCGAAATCCGTTTAAGAAATCTTTTGAAATTCTCAAATGGAAATTATTGTAAACCTTTCCATATTTTGAATCGACACTCGAAAGACGTGGAATTATATGTCCGTAAAGTGTTGAGTTATTTCGATCCGCTTCGGGAATAATTATTTTATTAAAATCAGCGTCTAAATAGGCGTAGAGCTGGTTTTGGTTCCGAAAGCTTGTATCCTGCATTAAAAAGTGCTCGCTTCGCACGGCAATCACAAGTCCGATTTTTGGCAAATGGTAATTCAAATTTCCGCCTAACCTAAATTGTTTGTAATACGTTTTAAAAGGTTCCACCACACCAAATTTTTCTGGCGTATTGATATTTGAAGAACGAACCAGCTGTTCCACTTCGTCTTTATTATAGGTTTCGGTATAACTTCCCTGAATGTCAAACGATACGTTTCGCAAAGGCGTTTTTTCGAAACTCATGAAAAATTCAACGCCTTTATCAACCGAAGTAAATTTGTTGACCAATTTATTTTGGGTGTAATAAAACGGAGAATAGCCGGTGATTTCATACGAAGGAAGATTTGTTCCATTGTAAATTATTTCTAAATCAGCGACCTGGCGCGTCAAAGGAACCGATTCACTCGTGATTCCGTCATATAATTTATTATAAAAAGCGGTCACGTTTATATTTCCAAAGGGAAGTCGGTAATCCAATCCCAATTCAGTTCGAGCGCTTTTTGAAGGTTTCAAATCTTTATTGTCGTCAAAATCAACAAAAGTCTGAACGATTGCCAAATTATAATAACCAGGAAGTCGGTAATCGCCCAAAACAGCGTCATAAAATCTCGGACCCGTATAAATTTGGTTTATCGAAGGCGTTTTTGAAGTAAGTCCGAAACCACCGCGAATTTTAAAATCATCGATAATATAATAGGAGTTGATTCTTGGCGACAGATTTGAATAGCCATTTTGGTTGTCATAACGAAGTCCGGCATTGACATTCAGCATGCTGTTGTCCCATTTCTTCGTAATATTATCTTCCGCATATCCTGAAAACTGGTAAGAAGCGTGGACATTGTCAGCATAATTGTAAGGCCTGAATCCTTGACTGCCGCTTCCTGCACTGCCACCAAATACTGGAATAATTGTTTCTGGCGCACCTAATCTTCCACGGCCTTTGTTATCGCTCATTCTGATGGAAGTTCCGGCGGAAGCATTGTGCGACCAGCTTCCGGTATTGAATGACTTGTATAAATCTGCGGCGAAATAGCCAGAAATCGGAATTCCTTCTATAGCTTTTACAGAAACATAGCCCGGCGGTGAGTAAGTTCCGGTGTAAACGCCTTCTGTCAGGCTTGTTCCAACAATTGAACCGCCGCTGTTTACAATTTTTGATTCAAACGTAAATTGATCGCTGTAATTGAAATTTACGTTAACGTCTAAATTATCAAAAAAACTGTCCTTAAAATTCCATTTGAATCGGTCAGAAATTGAAAGGTCCTTCTTCTTATTTTTTACAATATTATTGTCGGCGTCTTCTTCTTCATAATTTACATCGTCATTATTAAAGCCATAATCCACAGAAAATGAGTTTCTTATGTTTTTTGACTTATTGGCATAACTCCACATGAAATTGGTGGTGATTCTTTCATATTCTGTAAAAGAAGTTCTCGGACTCGAATTTGATTGTAAGTAGCCGACATTTACATTGAAAAAACCTATTTTGTCGCTGACTTTGAATCCTTTAGAAAATCCGTATTCAGTGGAACCGTCTCTAAGCGAAGTGAAAATTCTATAAGGAGATTTCCCGGCACGCTGTTCAATTTTCACCAGACCAGAAGTCAAATCACCATATTTCGCGGAAGGAACGCCTTGAACGACTTCCACATTTTCAATATTTTCTACAGCAATCTGGCGTAAATCAGCTCCATAATTGGCATTAGAAAAATAACCGTTGAATTCTGACCCATTTGCATCACCAAAGCCTAAAGTATTTGGAGAAAAAGGCGCGCCATAATTTCCTCCGTAAGATTGCATGTTTTCATTATTTGAAATCGGAATTCCGTCCACAACAATTGCAGTTCCGAAGGATTTATTTCCAAAACCAGTATTCCCAATAAAGGAAGGTTTTACTGTCCTGAAAGCAATTGCCTTAAATTCACTCAAGTCAAAATTAGTAACTGCTTGTCCCGGAAGCAGTTCTAAAACCTCGCTCAATGAAAAAGCTTGAACTTGATCAATAACTTCGCGTCCCATCACAATTTCAGAATAGTCTTTTCCTTTTCGGGCAGAAACTACAATTTCATCCAGACGCAAATCCTGTGATTCCATAAAAATCAATACTTCTTTTGAAATCTGTAACGAAGAAAAAGTCTCAGATTTCTCTTGTTTCCCTAATAGTTTAAAGGTAAGGTTTGTCTCTTCTGAAGTTTTTAATTGAATTTGGAAATAACCGTTTTCGTCAGTTATTGCCCATTTTTTTGTTTTAGTATCGGTAACTGTCACATTTTGCAATGGAGTAGAAGTACCGTTTTCGAAAACACGGCCTTTTACAATTTGTTGGGCAAAAGTAGTTGTGACAAAGAAGAATAAAATCAGAACGTAACGCACTTCAATTGGTTTAGGGAAAGTGCAAATTTAGATATTTTACTTTTATTTAGACTTAAACCAAATAGTAAATTTGAAGTTTGTATGTCTTTTCACATATTTAATAAAATTTTAATATAATTTTTTACCATATCAAAAAATAACGCCGTTAGATGTATAAAATTAGAACCTAATTCAATATAATTTGAAATAAAATCAATAAATTTGTATATACAAATATTCTCAATTCAATGAGAAGATTTTATAAAAACAATAATGGGAGGAATATATGGCATCATTACAGCCTTTTTATAACTGGACGAAAGATTTAAGTGAAGAAGATACTAAACAGCCAGTTCTTTTTATCGGTCACGGCTCGCCGATGAACGGAATTGAAGACAACGAATTTTCCAGAACGTGGGCAAAAATGAGCAAGGAAATCCAAAAGCCAAAAGCAGTTTTGGTGATTTCAGCACATTGGCTGACAAAAGGAACACATATCACAGCCATGAACGATCCAAAAACGATTCATGATTTTGGAGGATTTCCGCAGGAATTATTTGACGTGCAATACCCGGCAAAAGGAAATCCAGAATTGGCGCTTGCGACAAAAAACCTGATTCATACCACAGATGTTGGACTAGATCACGATTGGGGTTTGGACCACGGAACTTGGACGGTCGTTCGGCACATGTATCCAGATGCCGATATCCCGGTTTTGCAATTGAGCATTGATTATAGCAAACCGCCACAATATCATTATGATTTGGCAAAACAATTGACATCGCTTCGCAAGAAAGGAGTTTTGATCATCGGAAGCGGCAATATGGTTCACAATTTAAGAATGATTGCCTGGGATAAAATCAGCGAGCCGAATTATGGCTTTGATTGGGCAATTGAAATGGATCACATTTTCAAGGAAAAAATTTCTGATAAAGACCATAAGGCGCTGCTTAATTATGAAACTTTGAATAAAGCGGCGAAGTTGGCAATTCCCACACCAGACCATTATTACCCTTTGCTTTACACTTTAGGTTTGCAGGAAGAGAAGGATGAAACTTCCTTTTTTAATGACAAATTAGTCGGCGGTTCTTTGGATATGACTTCCGTGAAAATCGGGTAATTATTTAATTTCAATCTGCGGATTCAAGTCCAGCAAAGCTTCCACGAATCTTTTTTTGTCTCTAGGCGAAACATAAATGTCGTCAAATTTATTGTATTTGATTATAAATCCTTTGCTTCCTAAAGCAGGTTTTGAAGTTGAATTTACAAACCAACCTTTTTGCTGTTCAATCACATTGATATTAAAAATATCGATTTTCCCACGAATCGGTCCTGAATAATAATAAAGGTAAGAATGGTCGATGACATATTTGGTATCCAATAAAACCCAAAGCAGAATAACAGCACAAATTAAGATAATCACTATTGGAATAATTTCAACCAAAGAATTATTAGGAGTAAAAAACGGCGTTGCAAATAAAATTAAAACGGTTGTCCATAAAAGTGAAACCGTTGGAATATGATGGTCAGAAGAAAATTTTTTCATTTTGCTATAAGGAAAACCTTGAATAATAACCGCCGATTCGCCGATTTAATTTTATCTGCGAATCGGCGGTTCAATTTTTTTAAAGGCCAATTTGTTTTTTTGTCTTTTTTACCAAAGCGTCTTTGTGCAGTAAAACCGAGATTGCCTTCAATCTCAAATACGGAACGCTCATATAAATAAATCCGTCGTTTCCGTTATTTTTGGTTCCCCAAGAATTTTTTACCTTATAATATACGCTTCCGGCTTGGTCTTTCACTTTCCCGACAATGTGCATCAAATGATCATCAGTCGTGTTGAAATTTTCAAATTCCTGCTGGCGAAATTCTTGCGTAATTTTTTTCTCAGGCTTGATTTCTGTCAGAATTGCCTTTTCATCGGCATCATTTTCTGGGATAACGGCAATTCCGTTTCTTCCTGAAAAAGTCTTTTCGCTGACATCTGCATCTAAAGCCAAAGTATAGCCTTTATCTAAAGCATTGTCGATATTGGCTACGAATTCATCCAAAGGCATATTGTAAAAACTTCCGTTTGCAAAATTATCCGGAATGTCTAAAATGAATTTAGAATAAAATGGTTCGTTTGTGAACGAAGTGATTGTTACATAATCATCTAAGTTCAATTTGGTCATTTCTAAAAAGCTCTTCGGCGTATATTTTTTTGTTTCATAAGTGAATTCAGTTACGTCAGCGCCCATGTATTTTTCCAAAATTGCTTCCACTTCGGCTTTCCATTTTGGTTCTAATTTTCGCTCCGGATTTGAATACCATTTTACTACCTTTTCTAATTCAGCAACCATTTTTTGGTGGTCGTGTTTGTCGGCTTTTCCAACCAAACCTGAAAAAGCAACTTCTGGCACGATTCCAAATTCTTTAGCGCTGTTAATCACGTCATGGTTCAAACCGCCTTCTCCAAATTGTGCATGACCTTGGCGCATTACAAAATTCCAAGCTTTCTTCGGATAAGTGTGGCGCACATTATACATTTCAGAAAGATCGATTTTTTTGCCGGTCGTTCTGATAATTTCTGCTTCTAAAAAAGAAGTGGATGAAAAGCTCCAGCAAGTTCCAGTCGCGCCTTGAGAAATTATTGGCGTGCACGCGATATCTTTAATTGTTTGAAATTCATACTTTTGGGAATAGGCCGAAAATGCCAAGCTCAAAAATGCGATACTTAAGAAAGTCTGCTTCATTATTATTTAGTTTTGTTTATTCGTATTCTGTAAAAAATGAATTATTTTTACGCTAAAATAATAATAAAATGAGTGCAATAAACTGGGAAACTGTTAAAGATTTCGAAGATATAACTTATAAAAAGTCAAATGGCGTGGCGAGAATCGCTTTTAACCGCCCGGATGTGCGCAATGCGTTCCGTCCAAAAACCACGGCTGAATTGTACCAGGCGTTTTATGACGCTCAGGAAGACACGTCGATTGGCGTGGTTTTATTGTCTGCTGAAGGTCCGTCGTCAAAAGATGGCGTGTATTCTTTTTGCAGTGGTGGCGACCAAAAAGCACGTGGAAACCAAGGATATGTGGGCGATGACGGAATGCACCGTTTGAATATTTTGGAAGTACAAAGATTGATTCGTTTTATGCCAAAAGTTGTGATTGCAGTTGTTCCAGGTTGGGCAGTTGGCGGCGGTCACAGTCTTCACGTGGTTTGCGATTTGACTTTGGCAAGCAAGGAACATGCAATTTTCAAGCAAACTGACGCTGACGTAACTAGTTTTGACGGAGGTTATGGTTCTGCGTATTTGGCGAAAATGGTCGGGCAGAAAAAAGCCAGAGAAATTTTCTTTTTAGGAAGAAATTATTCAGCACAAGATGCTTTTGATATGGGAATGGTAAATGCCGTGATTCCGCACGATGAATTGGAAGACACAGCCTATCAATGGGCCCAAGAGATTCTTGAAAAGTCGCCAATGTCAATAAAAATGCTAAAATTCGCCATGAACTTAACAGACGACGGAATGGTTGGACAACAAGTTTTTGCGGGCGAAGCAACACGTTTGGCTTATATGACCGAAGAAGCAAAAGAAGGACGAAATGCTTTTTTAGAAAAGAGAAAACCGAACTTTGAGAAGAAATATTTGCCGTGATGAATTTAAAATATTTAAAATTTTCATTGGTTTTTTTCGGATTTGTTCCTCTAGCTTTTGTCTTGTCTTTACTAGCTTTTTATTTCCATGCAGGAATTGTTTTGGGTCATCTGCCACAATATGATTTTCCTGATCCAAAGGAATTATCAATTTATTCAAATTATGCTTTGTTGATTAATTTCTTCGGTGTTTGGAGTTATTCGTTTGTTATTTGGCTGTTTGTTGTGATAATTTCTGCCACAAAAAAAATACATGGAAAATTCGTAATATTTGGCTTGTTAGCTTATTCATCGGCGATATTAATTATCTTTTCAGAAGTAATGAATTGGTATATGGATTAAACAGTTTTTATAAAAACAATTTAATTTTGGAAAAATTTACAAACGAAACACTTGATATAAATTCGCTTCCCAAATTCGAGGAAGTGAATTTTTCTCCTTTGCATAAAAATTACTTCAAAGTAGTTTACATCAATATCGCTATCGCGTTGCTATTATTTGCAATTGCAATTGTCGTTTTGATTTTCACAATTGAAGAATTACAAAACACATCGTCTTATTTAATTTTCGGAATTTCGTATTTCGTTTTTGCAATAATTGTATTTTTCTCAAGCATCGCCAGCATAAAAAAGCGTGGTTTTGCCATCAGAGAAAAAGATATTTTATACAAAAGAGGATTGATTTCGACAACAACCACAATGATTCCGTTTAATCGCGTGCAACACGTTGCAATGCACGAAGGTGTTTTTTCAAGGATTTTCAACTTGGCGCAAATCCAAATTTTCACCGCAGGCGGAAGCACAAGCGACGTGAAAATCTCAGGCATCGAAAAAGAAATGGCTGAAAACATCAAAGAATTATTGATGCAGAAAATACAAAAACACGTTTAATGCAAATCGATTTCAAAACCCCTCAAAGACAATCCATTTTGGGAATTGTCATAATGTTTGCCGATACTTTCCAAAGTGTTGTTCGAGCAATGTGGGCGCCATTATTGATTATCCTGTTCAAATTAGAACCTGAAAAATACATTATTGTAGGTTTGAGTTTTATCGGAATCGTGATTTTAGTGGCTGTAATTGCCTTTTTGCAATACCGAAATTTCACCTTTTTTCTAGACGAAGACAACCAAGAATTTATTTTAAGGAAAGGAATTTTAAACAAAAGCCGAATCAACATTCAGCTTTCAAAAATCCAGCAAGTCAACATCAATCAATCCATAATTCAGAAAATTGTTGGCGTTTACAGCCTTGATATTGACACCGCAGGAACCGATAAAAAAGAAATCAGCATTCGTGCGATTGACCAAAATTTGGCGTTAATTCTAAAAGAAAGATTACTCGATTATGATAACAAAGAAGAAGTTGTTTTAGACGAAAATCAAGAAATAATTACAAAAGAAAATACTATTGCAAAACCCTTTATTAGAATAAGTTACGCTACATTATTTAAAGTAGGAATTACATCGAAATACGGACGAACAATTGCCATTTTAATTACATTCATCGTCACTTTATTCCAAACATTTAAGGATGCAGTCGATACTTTTGAATTAGATGAATCCCAAGTCGATTCTGTCTTTGAACAAGGCCTCGGATTGGTTTCTGTATTAATTTTAATCATCGGACTTCTGATTTTAGTTTTGCTCATCAACATTGTCAGAACGTTCATCAAACATTTCGATTTTGAGATTGTAAAGCAGAAAAATTCGCTCGTGGTAACTTCCGGATTATTTGCCAAGAAAAATACTTTACTGAATCCTTTAAAAGTGCAAATCACCTCTTTCAGCCAGAATTTCTTCCAAAGAAAATTCAAGATTTTAGATATGAATATGAAACAAGCTTCTAATAGCGAAGTGGAAGACAAGCAGAAAAAGAGCAATGTTATCGAAGTTCCGGGTTGTGATGCTGACGAAAGAAATGAAATATTGAAAATTATTTTAGGCAAAATCCCAGAAAAAGGGCAGGAGTTTTTTCCAAATTTCCGTTATTTGATTTTCAGAATTCTTTTCGGCGTGCTAATTCCAATTGGTATTTTTACGGTGCTTTCCGTTACAGTTATTGATGATTTACAGTTTTATTTACCGCTGATTTTTGTATATTTATTTCTTGTTGGAACCATGATTTATTTCGGATTCAAGAATTACAGAATGTATTCAAATCCCGAATTTATCATCTTAAAACACGGCGCTTGGGATGTGGAAAACGAAATTATCCAGCCTCATAAAATACAGGGAATTACAACAAAGCAATATTTTTGGCACAAAAGTTCAGACGTTGGCCACCTGACTTTACACACCGCTGCCGGCGACGTTCACTTTCATTTTGGGAATTTTACCGAAATAAAGCAGTTGGTTAATTTTTGGCTCTATCAAGTGGAGACATCTACCGAAAATTGGATGTAACTTTACAAACGAAATTATTTACGAATAAACACTAAAAATGAAACATTGGGTTGAAGCAGCGCGTCTGCGAACATTACCGCTGTCGGTATCAGGAATAATTGTAGGAAGTATGTTTGCGTTGGCTTATCCAACCACAAATGTGTTAACGCCAACAGAAGTTTTTAATTGGCAATTATTTGGTTTTGCGATACTTACAACACTTGGCTTGCAGGTTTTGTCGAACTTTGCAAATGATTATGGCGACGGAATGAAAGGTACTGATAACGAAGATAGAATCGGTCCAAAACGCGCCATTCAAAGTGGTGTAATTTCTCCAAAAGCCATGAAAAAGGCAATTATCATCACTTCAATTTTGACGTTTATTTCGGCTCTTTTGCTGATTTATTTTGCCTTTGGCGAAGCTTATATTTGGTATTCTATCTTTTTTATCGTTCTCGGATTATTAGCAATCGCATCGGCAATTCGTTATACAGTTGGTGACACGGCTTACGGTTACAGAGGTTTCGGAGACTTTTTCGTTTTCGTTTTCTTCGGATTGGTAAGTACTTTGGGCGTCAACTTTTTATATTCAAAAGAAGTCGATTATAAATTGCTTCTTCCAGCAATCGCTGTCGGATTTTTAAGCGTAGGTGTTTTAAATCTGAACAATATGCGCGACGAAGCTTCGGATAGAAAAGCAGGAAAAAATACGATCGTGGTAAAAATCGGCGGTGCAAAAGCAAAAATCTACCATTATTTCCTAATAATTTCGGCAATGATTTTGGTTTTGATTTTCGCAATCTTAAAAGAATTTAATTTCGACCAATACATTTTTCTGATAGCTTATTTACCGCTAATCAAGCACTTAATCACCGTTTCAAAAAACACAGAGCCAAGAGCTTTAGATCCAGAATTGAAAAAATTAGCGCTCAGCACCTTTCTTTTATCGGTTTTGCTTTCGCTTTGCATGATCTTTTTCTTTTCAGATATTATTGTAAATAGTTAAATAGTAAGCATATGAAAATCACATTTTACGGACAGTCAAGCTTGGGAATCGAAGTCGCGGGCAAGAATATCATAGTTGATCCATTTATTTCTGCCAATGAAATGGCGAGTCACATCAATATTGACGAGTTAAAAGCAGATTATATTTTGGTGACGCACGCGCATCAAGACCACGCTTTAGACGTAGAAGCAATCGCAAAACGCACTGGCGCGACAATCGTTTCCAATGCAGAAATCGCAACATATTACGAGAAAAAAGGTTTCAAAAGCCATCCGATGAATCACGGCGGCAGCTGGAAATTTGACTTTGGAACCGTGAAATATGTCAGTGCCATTCACTCAAGTTCGTTTCCTGACGGTACTTACGGTGGAAATCCTGGCGGTTTTGTAATTGAAAGCGAGCATAAAAATATTTACATCGCCGGCGACACCGCGTTGACTTTTGACATGAAATTGATTCCGTTGCGAACCAAGTTGGATTTGGCGATTTTGCCAATTGGAAACAACTTTACGATGGATATCGACGACGCAATAATTGCTTCCGATTTCGTTGAATGTGACAAAGTTTTAGGCTGTCATTACGATACTTTTGGTTACATTAAAATCAACCACGAAGAAGCCAAAAAGAAATTTTTTGATAAAGAAAAAGACTTGATGTTGCTTGAAATCGGAGATTCTCTAGAACTTTAATTTCTTTTCTTTCTGAATTGCGTAATATAGTTGTCACACTGAGCGCAGTCGAAGTGGTGTAAAGTGCTTTAAATTTTTTTTTGAAGCGAGTGGCTCGGGCTTTTTCAGGAAAGGCAATTCCCGCTGGAGCCACTCGCTGTTCTTCTGCCTGTTAGCAGAAGAACGAGCTCAAACAATGGCACCATCGGGGCTAGTCAGTAAACCATTCCATAAAATGTCTACAAAAAAACTACTGCTTATAATTGTACTTTTTATCTCAAAAACCGCTTTCGCACAGCAAGACGGTTATTGGGACAAAGATCGCGCAACTACGAAAGAAATAATCGTTACAGCTGGCGACAGAATTTCGGTAAAAACAGAAGACTTGCCAACCGGAACTACAGAAATCGTCTATAGAATCACATTATTAGACGAAAATCAGCAAATGGCAAACAGCTTAGTTTCGCTCTTAAAAGCCATTCCTGATCCATACGGAATTGGGCAAGGTTCTGCAGGCGCTGTTTTTTTAATGTCAAAAGTTTCAGGTGATGACAAATGCAAATACGCGATTTTTTCAAACGAAAAATTTGCTACAGAATATCAAAAATACGGAAAAGCGACCAAAGCTTGCTTGACACAAAATACGCCAGTCAGCAAAGATGCAAAACGCTTGACTGTGGACAAATCCTCTTGTTTGCTAGCGGAAAGTGAAAATATCTGGTTTGGTTTCGAAAGCCAAAATTGGATTATGAAACAAAAAATTGTCTTGGAAGTCGTGCCGTGGGTGGATACAAAATTAAACCGAGGTTGGAATCTTGAAAACCGCCAGACCATTTTAAAACAGATCAAAACTTCGGAAGTAGCCAAGAAAATGATTAATTCGGATGATTTTTCGCTTTGTATTTTAGAAAAATTACAAGCAAAATATAAATTCAAAGAATTCCAGAATCTTCTGGCGATCGAAAAATCAAAGAATTTAAAAGATTTCGGGAATGCTTGTCTTTCTGAAAAGCCAGCAAACAAATCGATTCTGACAGCGATAAGATTAGACGCACAGCAATTATTCAAAAACAAAAAATACGACGAAGCGATTGAATTATTACAGCTTGGAATAATTGATAACGGAAACGCAACAGTTTTAGATTATAATGCGTTGGGTCAATATTATTTGTATTCAAAACAATTTGACAAAGCTTCTAAAGCGTTGAAAGAAGCTGAAAAAATGGACGATTCAGAACTTTTAGTACAATTGAATTTGGCGCATTTATATTTGCTTGCAGACGACTATAAAAAGGCGAAAGAACTTCATAAGAAATACAAAACCCAAAATATCACTTCAAAAGTAAGCTGGATTGAAAAGACAAGATCAGATTTCGCTGAATTGCAAAAAGCAGGTTTTAAGAATGATGATTTTGAAAAGATTTTGAAACTGCTTGAAGATTAAAAATGAAAGCTGCTTATAAAAAATATATTCTTGATTTTAAACGGCCATCAGGAACTTCGCGAGGTGTCATGACTGAAAAAGAAACTTGGTTTCTGATTTTAGAAAATAACGGCAAAAAAGGAATAGGCGAGTGCGGGATCTTGAGAACTTTGAGTGCTGACGATCGGCCTGATTATGAAGAAAAATTAAAATGGGTTTGTGAAAATATTGATTTGGGAAAAGACAAACTTTGGGAATCTTTGCTTGAATTTCCCTCAATTCAATTTGGAGTAGAAATGGCTTTTCAGTCTTTGGAAAGTGAAAATCCGTTTGTTTTGTTTCCTTCAGAATTTACAAAAGGCGAGAAAAATATTCCAATAAATGGATTGGTTTGGATGGGTGAACCGGAGTTTATGAAAGCCCAAATCGAAGAAAAATTAGTGCAGGGTTTTGACTGCATAAAATTGAAAATTGGAGCAATTGATTTTGATAAAGAATTGGAATTATTGCGCTTTATTCGCCAAAATTATGATGCAAAAACTATCGAGATTAGAGTAGATGCAAACGGCGGATTTACTTCAAATGAAGCTTTAATTAAATTAAATCAATTATCTGAATTTAAATTACATAGTATTGAGCAACCGATACAAAAAAATCAGACTGACACTATGTCAGAGCTGTGTAAATCGACTCCTTTTCCTATTGCTTTAGATGAAGAACTGATTGGTGTTTTTAATTACTCAGAAAAAGAAGAATTGCTTAAAAAAATAAAGCCACAATATATCATTTTAAAGCCGAGTTTGGTCGGTGGAATTCGTGGTTCAAGCGAATGGATCACGCTCGCTGAAAAGTACAATATTGGTTGGTGGATTACTTCAGCCTTGGAAAGCAATATCGGTTTGAACGCAATTGCGCAATGGACTTTTTTACAAAAAAATCCGATGCCTCAAGGTTTGGGAACCGGCGGATTGTACACTAATAATTTTGATTGTCCGTTGGAAGTTAAAAATGGTGAACTGATTTATAACCCAGGTTTGGATTGGAAGGTGAATATTTAATTTTACAAAAAAAAAAAAAGGCTCTAGCC
>Ga0247817_10000991_pt1 | contig 15098 bp, 15 predicted proteins | sample UWRJL212509R1_FD_178010 | JGI IMG/M metagenome (GOLD analysis project Ga0247817, IMG submission 178010) | Plant litter microbial communities from Arlington Agricultural Research Station in Wisconsin, United States - UWRJ-L212-509R-1 | ecosystem: Environmental > Terrestrial > Plant litter >... | reverse complement strand
TTCAAGGAACATAAAATAATTATTAATATTTTTTTCATATTTAATGGTTTAAAATGAAATTTAAATTATTATTTCATATCAACCAAAAATAATGATACACAATTAAAAAATACTACTCATTCAACACCTTTGCCAGCCTCGCTCCCATGCTAAAACACCCCTGCAATAAATAGCCGCCTGTAGGTGCGTCCCAATCCAGCATTTCACCAATTACATAATGATTGGGTAGTTTATTCAATTGAAATTCTTTATCTACTTCTGTTAATACAATACCGCCTACTGTTGAAATAGCATCATCAATCGGTGACATGCCCGTAATTGCTAGCGGAAAATTTTTAATTATTGAAGCAAGGATATCTTCATTCAAAAAATCTTCTTTGGATACAACAGCTTTTAACAGCGCAATGTGAGTATCAGTTAATTTAATATCATCAGACAATATTTTTGTAATCAACTTATTACCTGCTCTGGTCATTTTCTGAAGCACAACTTCATGTGTAAGTGTTGGCTTAAAATCAATCGTGATTTCAACAACTCCTGTTGTGACAAGCTGTTTTCTCAACAGCGGACTTAATGCGTAGATCGCTCCACCTTCTAAACCAAACGCTGTAATTACAAGCTCGCCTTTTTTTTCCTCGCCTTTACATACAACAGAAATATTCTTTAACCATTGTCCTTCGTGCTTTTCTAAAAAATCTTTTGGCCATTGAACTTGATACGTACAATTTGAAGGTTGAAATGGTTTGATCGAAATTCCTTTTTCTTTAAACAGGTTCAACCATGTACCATCGGATCCTGTTACTTTCCAACTACCGCCACCTAAGGCAAACACTACTTTATCTGCACTGACAACAACTTCTTTTCCTTTAGTTATAAATACTAGTTTATCTTGATCCGTCCAACCTTTCCATTCATGCTGTGTATGGATCTCAACGTGTCGCGATTTTAACTTTTCAATAAATGCATGCAATACCTCAATCGGCTTTATTCCCTTTACAGGGAAAATACGCTTACTCGAACCAACATATGTTTCGATACCAATCTCCTTCAACCATTCGCATAAATCCTGATTGGTAAACGTTCGAAGCGCCTTCTCTAAAAAATCAGATGGAGTGTATCGGCGAATAAATGAATCTAAATCTTCTGAATGTGTTAAGTTAAAACCGCCATCTCCCGCTACTAAAAATTTCCGCCCGACAGCAGCATTCTTCTCATAGATATGAACGCTGTATTTTTTCTCATCCAACATAGCTGCAAGCATTAATGCGGATGGCCCGCCACCGATGATTGCAATTGTTTGCATAGAATGTAAAGTTTGGTAGCTAGTTTTGTTTTAGACCAAGTATGTTATTAAGTGCAAAGTGGATACTAGTGAAAAGTTTAGAGTGTAGAGAGTAACGCAGCATTAAGCTTTAGGCTTGAAGCCTTAAGCGCTATCCATGCATTGTCGCGCTATCACCGTACTTCGCAATTACAGTTGCTTCAAAATCTAAAAACTCCTGCCAACGTTTATCAATATCTTCGCCTTCACTGTATTTGCGTGCATACCAAATGAATGTTTTATAATGCGTTGCTTCGCTGATCATCAATTCACGATAGAAGCTTTTCAATTCTTCATCCTTGATCTGTTCGCTTAATAAACGAAAACGTTCGCAGCTGCGGGCTTCGATCAATGCAGAAAATAATAACCGGTCGATCAATACATATTTACGGATATGTCCTTTGCGCATGAATGCGTAAATATCACCTGCATAGGGATCTTTGCGCTCACGGCCCAATACCAAACCACGTTTTTTGATGATATCGTGAACCATTTTAAAATGCTGCAATTCTTCTTGCGCCAAATCAATCATGTCACTTACCAACTCGGTATACTCCGGGAAGTTGATCACAATGTACATGGCGTTGGTTGTAGCCTTTTGCTCACAATAGGCGTGATCGGTCAATATTTCAGGAATATTGGTTTCTACAATTTCAACCCAGCGCGGGTCTGTTGGTAATTTTAATCCTAACATAGAATACGAATTGAATGCAAGGACAAAGATACTAAAAATGTTGGAGCTTGAAATCAGCGAATTTCCTTATTCTATGAGTTTAAAATGCTTCAAGCAAGTTGTATGTGCATGTTACAATTAGCCTTGGCCCCCTATAGACTAAAATAATACGTCGTGAATTTCAGGTGTTTTATCAAAAAGTGCTTTTGCAAATACACAAGTAGGAAGTATTTTTAAGCTATTGGCACGTGCATACTCAACCACTGCTAATACCAATTCCGTGCCTATACCTTGCCCTTCATTTTTTGGGTTTACTTCCGTATGATTAATAATTATTTTCGTTGGACCAGACATAACATACGTAATACGTCCTACTTCAGCCAGGTCTTCGGAAGCAACAAAACAACCTTGATTATCTTCTTTTACGTGAATAATGTTCATATATTTTTGTTTAGTTATTATTCTTTTTTTCAAAATAGTGTCCATCGGAATCGAATCGTTTTAAAAACTCTTCCAATGAATCAGCAATTAATTCATCAAAATAGTAAATTGAGTTTTTGCCATCTAAATTTTTCTTGTCCATTGTTAAATATGTTCCTTCAACAATTTCCATAAAAAGAACTCTTTCAGGAAAAATTTCATAATACTCTAAATCAGGATCAAACTCATAATATTCCTGTCTAAGGTTAATTATTTTAAAACTATTTGGGTCAAGTAAACGGTCAAAAGAATATTCACTATTATTATGAAAAAAACCATATCCAATGTGGTTCCAAAACTCATTCAATTCATGAGGAATTTCGATGTCCAGTTCTATACTAGCAATATCTGATTTTTCAAGTTTTATAAGAGTATGCTTTACTAATTTATGATCAATTTGCTTTGGAGAATCAAAAACATACTTTGATAAAAATTTAAAATCACTCACTTGTATTAAATTTATAATTTAAGTTTCAATGCTTAATTCAATATTGTAATGTTATTTTCTTCTTAGTATTTAGTACTCTTTTAATCGTAGTCTAGTAACTGGCAGCTAGTACCTAGCACCTATTTTTCACGAAGAGCATCTTGCGCCTGTTCACTTTTAGCAAGCAAATGATCAGGCGTGAACATAACTCCAATCATCATTACGGTAACAGATAATAAAATAACTTGAATTACGAGTGATTTTGAAACAATATCACCCATTGGCTCAGGAATGATTGCAACAAAAAGTAAAATGGTGATCAAGCCTCTGGGTGCTATGAATAATATAGGCATAAGAGGAATTTTATAGATCATCAATTGAATGCATCGAATAATTATAATTGCTGCAACGATACCCACTGCATACGGAATGGTTTCGATATTTAAAATTTCGCTCGAATGCATTAAGAAACCAAACAATAAGAAAAACAAGGCCCGGATCAGAAACGCCGCTTCTATACTGAGTTCATGCAGCTTTTTAACTTCCACTTCTATTGCTTTATAATTGATCTTTCGTAAAAATTTAAACTTAGTTAGCTTGCGTATATTACCTAGTAACAAACCAAAAATGAGTATAAAAACCAAGCCGGGTAAATGATATATTTTAGATACACCATAAAATAAAATAATGATAATAATGATCGGACTGTATTTAATGTGATGATCAACTTTTGTAAGCAATAAAGACAAGCCAATTGTTGCAATAAATGATAAAACCGTGATAACAACAATTTCAATAACAAACTCTAAAATTGAATCGGTTGTAATAACTGCATTCAATGCAACGAAATTGAAAAGTAAAACACCTAAAATGTCTGACAAACTTGTTTCAAAAACAACAAATTCCCGAACACGGCTATGCATTGCTTTAACACTGGGTATAGCAATAGCGCTACTAATCACACAGAAAGGCATTGCATACGTAATACTGTCTTTTAACGTATAACCACCCACGTATTGAAAAAAATAACCCAACAATGCTGCTAGAAGAAGCATGGGAAGAAATGCAACAACAATGGATTTTTTGATCATGGGAAATTTCGTTCTATCAACTTCTAATTCCAGAGCGCCTTCTAAAACGATCATGATCAACCCCACCGTTCCTAAAACCGGCAATAATGGATTTAAGTCAGGAAATCTTATTTCCAATACAGTACACGCTTGCTTTACAAGCCAGCCTGCAGCAAGCAATAATATAACGGAAGGAATTTTGGTAAACGATGAGGTTAGATCAAAAATATAGGCTAACAACAACAGAACACAAACAGCAATTAAAATATTCATATGAAGAATAAATAAAGGATACGATCTACCGATTTATAGCCCACAATATAAACAGGCACCACAGCTTGGCTAATATACAAAAAGGGCTTTGCATTACTACAAAGCCCTTTCGGAAAATAAACTATAAACTACATCATTCATGAAACCTTCAAGGTTTTTGATATTTATATTATATCCCTTACTCATTATGCATAAGGTGATAGATACAAAACCTTGAAGGTTATATCACCTATTAAACAACTATTACAGCGCCGGAGCTACAATATGTACAATAGTTGTATCCCGCTGGGACCCTGCTTCCAGTAATTCTATCATTCGATCGTTTTGTTGTATTTGAATAGAATCCAAATGCAAGGCAAGTGTTTCAAACGAAGCATCTCTGCTGCTGGTTTGAAAACTAACAACAACAAGAATAGCCACAATAGACAATGCACCAACCAGCAAACCTGTTTTAAAATTTAGTGAGTAAGCTCGTGCAGTTTTTTTTTCAGACGAGTTACTCCTTAAATGTACTTCTTCAAAAAAATTCATATCTGTTTCCATAATAAAACTTTTAGTCAAATATTTTTATATCAGGATCTATTTCAGATTACGCATTTTTAAAAGAGGTACTGTATTCGCTTCGTCGCCATCCACAAAAACGGTTATGGCATCCGAAGACTTTACCAAAAATGTATATTTATCAATTCTAAAGGTATTGTATAGAATATCCTGAAAGCTCAATTCAAAATCCAACAGTTTGTCGCCTATGTATACCATACCCGACAATACATTGTTGTTTACTATTTCAAGGTTCAAAAATGAATACGATACTCCGGTACCATTTCCTGTTAACCAATTTGATCTTTTTAGAATGGAAAATAAATATTGAATATCCATTCCGATGCTTTTAATAATGTCACTGATAACAAACATACATTTTCCTCCTATGTTAAAATGAAACTGAATTTCCTTGTGTCTTTACTTGGCGATCTTACACCCTGCCATTTGCTAAAATAGTTTTGTTCATTCAGCTGTGATGAAAGCAAAACCAGTTTACAGCTTCTATCTCACGTGTCATCGTATTGATATAGTAACTGTTTTTAGTAAATGACAAGGGTATAGATCATATTTACTAATAATATTAGCAAATATAGAAACAAGAATTTACAATACTAATATTATTAGTATTATTTTATTCACCAAGTAGTAAAATCGATTGTTATTGGAATTAAATAATAGAAAATGAGTGAATTATATAGATAAAAAATTTTGAACGAATCTAAAAAGGTATAAAAAAGAATCCTTCGTAAAGGGTAAAATGAAGAAGTTTATCTACCAGTTAACACTTAATACTTTTTGTTACTCGAGCTTAGGTTGACTATAGTTAATACTATCTAATTTATATTGTTTGGTTTGAATTTCTATTAACTGTTTATTCTGTTCCACCTGCATAGAATCTAATTCTATCATTCTGGTTTCGTGGTTATGATCTTTATGCCAAATATCATAATACGAAATACCTATTTCTGCAATTGCAAAAACAATACCGGCAATAATGCCAGCTAAAGCCCAATAGTAATTTTTTTTAGTTAAATGAAAGGTCTCTTTATCTTTTTCTTTTTTATCAAGATTATCTAAAAAATCTTTATATGACTTAATTGCCGAATCTAAAACCTGGAACTTATCACGTTTAGTTTTATTAACAAATTCTATCTTTTTATCTGCATCTACTATATCCCCTAAAATTCTTTTTAAGTCTTTTACAAAAAAATGGGCTATTTGCTGCAAAACATCAAACAATAGATTGTTATATGTATATCCAGAGAAAAATTTTTCTTCAGGTAAGAATACATATAATTCAACGGTTAAATATTCATACAGTTCATTATATGAAATGACTTTTAAATTATTATTACCTATATATTTAATGCATTCAAATTTTATTTGGTCTGGATTAAGAATTCTCTGTTCATTCATAATGTTACTTGTTATAATAGTTAAACTTGGAATCAAAAAAATATATTGGATTAACTGTATTTACACTAAATCCCGATGTTACAAAATAATACATAACTAAAAATAGCCGATTTAAAGTTCTCACCTACTCACTAGGTATAATCTTATCTATTCCAACCTATTACATTCGCTGATAATGCACGTAAGGAAGGATTTAGCATGGTTAAGAAAGTCTATTATGTAACTGGAATCATCTATATAGATTGCATTATTCTGCTTAATAATTCTATAATCTAAACTGCTGTGGTTACGTTTAGAATTCAAATGAATAATATCATTACGAATTATTTTATAAATTTTAATCCTTTTGTAAATATCAAGATAATAAAATCCATCAAGTTGTAATTTTTTCTTATGTCTTAAGTACTTAATTATCCTATCTAATTCATCTTTATATCTTTCAATTTTTTTAAGTTCTGCTTCACCACCACAAATTTCAATTAAAGTATTCTCTAGCTTAGTATAGGCATTGGTGAATTGAGCATTATAAATTAACCTCTTTATTTCCTTTTCAAATATTTCAGCTGATGAAAATGTTTGCTTCATAGCAAGTGACCTTTTTTTAATTAAAGGATTAATCCTTTCTACAATCATACCAGAATTAAGATCAACAATTAATTTGTTATTAACTCCTTCTAATGCCCAATCATAATATTCAACTAGATTAATAAGAATATCGAATTCAGATAAATATTGAATAAATAATCTATTATTTTGGACAAGACTTTTCATAAATTATTAAAGATCTTTTTAATACAAATTCATAAATACTTCTATTTAGCAGAAATGTGGTGCTTAAATTACTTTAATCAAAAATCGTTTATATTTGATTAAATAAAAAACTCAATCTTATGAATAAATTTTTAAAAGACCCCAGCTATATTGTCTTCTTTGGTTTGATAGGTGTTATCCTAGCTCCTTTTTTGTTTACTTCAGATTGTTTTAAAATACTTAAAGATTTTTCTGGTACTGGTGGAATAGGCGATAGTTTAGCAGGCACTACAGCTCCAATCATAGGATTGGTAAGTATTTTTCTAATCTTTATTACTTACAAATCTCAAAAAGAAGAATTTGAAAGTTCACGTAAAGCTCAAAAAGAAGAGTTTGAAAGTACTAGAAAAAGCCAAAAAGAAGAATTAGATAGTACCAGAGAATTTGTAAAAGTTCAAACAGAAACATTACAACTTGATCAAAAAGTAAATATACTTGAGAATTTATTAAAAGAAACTAATGAATCCATTAGTTCACTTGAATGGAAAGGGCTAAAAGGATTAGAAGCAATTAGAAATTTTGATGGTACAGGTATTGGATCATATATTGATTATTTAAATGCAATTATATTACGCTTTAAAATGCTTATTGTTGAGGCAAATAAAATCAAAGAAACATCTGTAAGAGAAAACTATTTAGGCAGAATATATATATCATTTTACTCTAAAATATTATGGACTGTAAAATCTAAAACCTTTAACGATAGAGAAAAGAATGGCATATTAAAGAATGATGATTCTTATAGATTGTTTTACATTTATTGCCTTTTATCACTTGAAACGCTTTATTATTTAGAAGAAAAAAAACATATATTGTTAATCAGTGAAAATAAAAAAGACGTGATTAAAGATTTCACTGATTTTATTAATGAATTAAAAAGAGACTCTCCCGAAGTAACTAATGCATAGTTATAAATATCTCAAAATTAACCAGTTAATGTAAAAAAAAATAAAAAAAGCCTCACATTTCTGTGAAGCTTGTGTGACCTCGTTAGGATTCAAACCTAAAACCTCCTGAGCCGTAATCAGGTGCTCTATTCAATTGAGCTACGAAGCCAATTCCCTTATTGGGGAGTGCAAAAGTACATATCTTTCTCTTTTGAAACAAGTATCTGTGCAAAAAAACCTATTTTTTACGCACACGAGTATCTTTTAACAACCGGTACAAACTTGTTCGGATCAGTGCTCCCATTTGCTTACACTTCAGAAAATCAGGGTCATTGTAATGTTTTGCAAGCTCATTTTTAAGCTTTTCTACATGATCCTGCGGTGCAATGGTATCCCGAATTACAGCATCCCAAAGTCCCTTGATCCGGTATTTATTTGCCCGTAACCGGGAAGCCATCATAGCGCGCTCCTCAAATTGATACTGCTGAATACTTTCTTCGCTCAAAACTTCCTTTACAATATCGATCAATGCATTGTTCTGTTTGAAAAACTGAGGTAAATACACCCATTTTGCTCCTTCATAACACTGCTGGTCAAAATCGATCGCGCGGATCCGATAGTGAAATTCCTCAAAATCGGGTGTCATTTCAATCACATAATTATTGGAATGCATATCCCCCAGCAATCGTATAAAACAGCGTTCGTTGAACTTTACAAATTCTTTCGCCAAACGGATTTTATTCAAACTCATTAGCTTAAGATACTGCTTGATAAACATATCGCCTGGAATTCCCACAATATGGTCTTCAACCAGAGTGTCGCCGTCGATCATATAACTGATGTTATTGGGCGAAAGAATATGTTCCAGCTCCAATCCATATACACGGGAAGCATCTGCCACCTTAACATAAAAATAATCGTAGTTGTCGTTGATCCTGTTTACAACCCGTACACGAAAAGGCTTGGTATTTCCATATACACACAGATCAATCCGATCGATAAACAAATGTTCGGTAACACTTAAATCACCTCCGATTTTTAAAAATGCATAAATTCTCTTTAAGCCGTCGTATATTTCAATCATATCGGAATTGCTGTAATACACGCTATCCCAAAGTGTATCTTTGCCGTACCTATCTTTTTGGGCAATGCGACTCGTAAAACGAGTTAAATCAGTATAGGTAAGTGGAATCTTCTTTTCTCTATCAAACTGATACAGGTACTTTCTTAAGGGTTTCCCGATTTTATAGACGATTTTCTTTTTTTCAATCTCTGCCATTCCGAAGTTGAATAGTGTAGGGACAAGATAAGGGAAATAGTTTATAGTTGCTAGGTGCTAGTTGCTAGACAATAGTATAAAGTACAGAGTACTTAGTACTAAGACGACGATATTTTTTTATATCGTTCTATAACAAGCTTTACATTTTTACTGTTAATTTAGCTGCTGAATGTTACCTTACGAAACAATCATCTAATTCATTTCCCTACAACATCCCATCATTCATAATTTATAATTTATAATTTATAATTCATAACTCATAATTTCATAGTCTTGGATTCAGCAGTACAGTTCTTATTCATCATCAATCCTATTTCGGGCACGGCTCAGAAGGAAAATATTCCGGATCTGATCTACAATACATTGAACGTTGAGCGTTCTAAAATCAAGATCGTGCTCACGCGGTACGCAGGCCATGGACGGGAGATAGCTGCAGAAGCAGTTCAACATAAAATTCCTTATATCATTTCTGTCGGTGGTGATGGTACCATGAATGAAATTGCATCTTCCCTACTCTATACAGAATCGTGTCTGGGTATTATCCCAATGGGCTCGGGCAATGGACTTGCACGTCATTTGCAAATACCGCTGAATGTTTCTAAAGCGATCGACATGCTGAACAATTTCAGCATAACCACAATCGACAGTGGCAACATTAATGATAAACCTTTCTTTTGTACCGCTGGTATTGGGCTGGATGCACAGGTAAGCAAAGTATTTGACGAATTGCCTACACGCGGATTAAAAACATATACCAAAGCATTTATTAAAAAAGTGCGTTCGTATAAAGGTGATGAACTGAATATACGATTTAAAGACGGTGCAGAAATACATGGAACGTTTTTGCTTACTACGTTTGCTAATTCAAATCAATACGGGAACAACGCGTTCATAGCGCCCGATGCATCGTTAACAGACAAGCGTTTGAATCTGGTATTGTTGAAGCCTGTTTCGGCAATTAAAGCGATAGAAAAAATATACAAACTTTTTTCAAAAAAACTTCACTTAGATCAAGATGTAAAACACCATCTGTTTGATACCATTGAGATCAAACGCAACATGACAGGACCTGCCCATATCGATGGAGACCCTGTCATGTTAGAAAAAACTATCGTTGTAAGCTGCGTGCCGCATTCACTACGCATACTCACTCCAAAAGTATAATTATTGCTCAACAACCGTTGTTGTCATTATTTGTTTATCTGAACACTGGAACAAACCAATAGCTCCGTTATCGAACATACTTGGTACATTTGCAGGTGGTGTAGAGAAAAATCCGCCGTCGTTATTTAATTGCAAGCTGGCTGCATCATAAAATTCAAATGCTTCATGTGTTAAAGAAAACAATTCTAATTTAGCGACTTCACCAACTTCATATTGATATCCAATATCAATTCCATCTAAATTTCCATTCAGCCATTTATTATCTGCATAATAAATATCATTCGGTCCATTCAAAAATTTTCCATCAGCATATCCTTTAAATAAATAATACAGATCTACATTGGTCGAAACAGTTGCATATAATTTCATGAAATAGCCGTCTTCAAACCCACCCGTCTCTTTTAATACTTTTATACTATCCGCTGGCTCAAGGTGCGGCAATATTGAAACTGAAGTATACGTTTCCCCTTCAAAATCAACTTTCAAGGTATACGTATCATTTTCGACACCTTTTATAGTTACACTTTCATATTGTTGCTTAATAGCATTCCATGTTAAGATTTCTGTATTCCCATGATTATCTGATAACGTTACCACGCCTGTACCCAGACTAGGTGGCGGCGTATTATTCAAATAATCTGTTGATTTTGAAATAACAACTTTGGCTGTAGAATCGGTATATAAATACCCTTGAATAATAACCTTTGTTTCCCCAGTCGGTGGATGAATATCAATTACTTTCTGACAAGAAAATAATAATAATGTAGATAATAGAATGAATATATTTTTCATAGTGAACTAGAATTTGAAGTTGTATGTAACAGATGGAATCGGTGCAGGGAAATAAATTGCAACGTATTCTCTATTACCGGTATCTTTATTTGTCTGTGCTATAACCGTCCATGGATTAATGCGTGCAAACCCATATAAGTTGTAGATAGAGAAGCTCCAGCTTCCTTCCCATCTTCTGCCTTCTTTTTTACGTTGGTCAATTGTAACAGACAAATCTAAACGGTGGTAGCTTGGTAATCGATAAGAGTTTCTTTCCGGATAAATTCCTAACCAGAAATAATCAACACCATAGCCGCCGCCTGTTGGCAAACCAATCGGGCGACCTGTACCAAATACAAACTGTCCGCCTAATGTAACGCGATCACTGATTTTGTATGAAGCAATCACATTCAAGTTATGTCTTCTATCATATCCGGCAAAGTATTTTTCACCATTATTGATACCGTCGATTTTTTTGTAACTCCATGATAGCGTATAACTCACCCAGCCAGTTAATCTGCCTTTCTTTTTCTTTACATAAAACTCAGCACCATAACTCCATGCCTTACCTGTATACACCTGTGTTTCGAGTTGAGGATTCAACAACAGATCTGCGTTATCAATAAAATCAATGGAATTCGTATACGTTTTATAATACCCTTCCACAGATGTTTCGAACATGTTCTCTTTCAAATTTCTAAAATAACCAACAGAATATTGATTCACTGCTTCAGGTTTGAAATAATCTGTACTAGGTGTCCATACATCAAACGGTACTGGTGCAAGTGAATTTGAAATCTGATGAATGTATTGGTAGTTACGATTGAAGCCAAGTTTCACAGAGGACTGTTCATCTAACATATAGCGCGCAGCTATCCGTGGTTCAAGTCCCCAGAATGTATTAATTATCTTTCCTTTACCGTAAACCGTCGAGTCAATTTTAGTACCTGTAACAGGATCTCCATCATAATTATAAACCGTACCTGTACCAACATTATTGAACATGTTTAATCGTAAGCCATAATCCAACGATAACTTCTCTGTAAGTTTTTGTTTGTTTGAAACAAATAAAGCACCTTCTAATGAATGATATTTAGGCAATGCGATTTCAGTAAACGCTGAAGTAGAATTTGATGGAGTAAATTTACCTGGATTATATTCTCTTTGACTTGCAGACCAGCCAAAATGAATGTTATGGCGTACAGAAGGTATATACTGATAATCTTGTTTTACACTATTTTCTGTAATGCCTGTACCAAAATCAAATGCCTGCACGCCTTGACTAATACCTAAACTAAATTTGTATTCAGAATGCGTGTAGATTGTATTTAAGAAAACTTTATCTGAAAATAGGTGAAGCCAATTCGCGGTAAATGTAAAATTACCCCAGCCCATTCCGAATACGTCTCCGAATTGGAATTTATCTTTTCCATAATAGGAAGATATGTACATGCTGTTGTTCTTATTAAACTGATAATTTATTTTACCATTCACATCAAAGAAATAAAGTTTGTTTTTTCTTGTCTCAGGATTAGACGATAGTAATAAAAATAAATCTGCATATGATCTTCTTCCTGATACTATAAACGTGCCCTTTCCTTTAGCAAATGGACCTTCAAGAGTTAAGCGGCTTGCAATAATTCCGATACCACCTTTTGCAGAAAATCTAGTGGGGGAACCTTCACGCATTTTCACATCCAATAAAGAAGATAATCTACCTCCGTACTGGGATGGAATACCTGCTTTGTATAGCTCGGCACTTTTTACAGCATCCGCATTAAAGATTGAAAAAATACCAAATAAATGTGAGGCATTATAGACAGGCGCTTCATCAACAACAATTAAATTTTGATCTGCGCCACCGCCACGTACATACAAGCCCGTATTACCATCGCCTGCAACCTGCACACCCGGCAAGGTTTGAATATTCTTAACAATATCAACTTCACCAAATAACGCAGGCAATGTTTTTATTTCTTCAACAGTAAGCTGTGTTGCGCCCATCTTTGTATCGGTAACATTTTCATCGGGTGCTTTGTCAGTGATTTCAACTATTTCAGAAGAAAGTATATCTTCTTTCAAAGCAACGCTTAAAGTGACATTTTTATCTGTCACAACAACCTCATGTTTCTGTTCTACATATCCTAAATAGGAAATCACAATTGTATACTTCCCTGGCGGAAGCGACAATTTATATGTTCCATTTTCATCTGTTGCAGTACCAACGGATCCATCGCTTGTCTTTACTATGGCTCCAATAATAGGAACTCCTGTAGAATCTATGACATTTCCCGAAACAGTAAATTTATTTTGAGCAGAGGAGTAACTCATACTCAAAACAAAAAACGCAAAAAGACTAAATAAATATTTCATTTGAATGGTATTAAATTATTTGTTTTAACTTTTTTATCAGCTGGCAAAATATATTCACTAATAGAAATTCTACATCAAGACAATGGTGAATCTCTTTACCCCTATTGCATATTATACATTATTCTTCAAAAAAATAAATGAGTACTGTATCCTTAACAGTTATATAAAGACGTTTGTTTATAAGGATTGCAGAAGTTGCATCTTTCAATAAAGCATTTGTATATTTCCTTTCTTTATAAGTATATATATTAATAAGGTATAAACTTCCATCTTTGATGTAGACTAAATCTTCTCCTGAAAAACTTATGTAGCTTAATCCTTTAACGGGAATGCGGGTTTTATAATTACCCATATTATCAAAAATCAACACGCCGGAATTGGCGTCATTGATGAATAATAAATTTTGATACTCGCGCATAAAATTCATATCGTATTGCTCGGGATCAATAATGAGATCCAATTGAGTTTTAACATCGATAGAAAAATAAGTAGAGTTGTATTTTTTTAAACTGAAATCCTGATCATCTACCAGCCATACGTTCTGATCCAACGATGGTGTTGCGATGCGCGCAAATCCTATTTCTGAATTTGAAAATAATAATGGAGGAGATTGATTTAAGAAACGATCGTAATAATAATACACTTGATACTCACTGTAGAAAACAAAGATATTTACATTTCGATATGCTTCAATGGACGTGATCTGCCCACGTCTAGGCGGAGAAGCCATAACAAACTGCTTACCTAACGAATCGATTTTATAAATATTACCTGCCACATCAGATAAATAAACAAATTGGTACGGATCAGACGAGATGCATCCAATATGTCCGGGGATTTTTACAGAATTTAATGGCTTTAAAACTTGAGCATTACTCAATTGAAAAAATAGAATAAAAAAAATAGGTATTATAAATCGGTTGATTCCTTCCATGATATAAGTTTTAGCGTATTCCCATCAAATTCAGCATATGTATCGAAAATTATCCAATCTCCGATATTCACATATCTTGAATCCTCACCTACTTGTAAGTCTAAAGGCAAGTGTCTATGCCCAAAGATATAATAATCTCTTGCCTTAATGACGTTTTGCTCTTTACAATATTGCCACAAAAATTCTTTTTCAGCAAAAAAACGTTCATCGGCATTGTGTTGGCGGCTCTTACCTGACCAAAACTTTGCAATCCCCATGCCAACTGCTGGCGGAGTCATTTTAAATACCCACTGAAAAAATGGATTAACAAATACTGCTTTTGTACATTTATATACAAAATCGCCAGGCCCTAATCCATCGCCATGTCCAATTAAAAACTTTTTGCCAGCAATTTCCCAATCAATGGGTTTATGGAATACAGTAACGCCTAATTCTTTTTCAAGGTATCCAAACATCCATAGATCATGATTACCTGTGTATACATAGACTGGAATGCCTGCATCTGTCAGCTGAGCTATTTTACCTTGTAAGCGGGCAAATCCTTTGGGAATAACGTGTTTGTATTCAAACCAAAAATCAAATATGTCACCCAATAAAAATATGGCTTGCGCACTTGAAGTAATTGAATCCAGAAAGCGAATGATTTTCTTCTCTCGTTTCCAGCTCTCTTCATCGCT
>Ga0247817_10000989_pt1 | contig 15117 bp, 19 predicted proteins | sample UWRJL212509R1_FD_178010 | JGI IMG/M metagenome (GOLD analysis project Ga0247817, IMG submission 178010) | Plant litter microbial communities from Arlington Agricultural Research Station in Wisconsin, United States - UWRJ-L212-509R-1 | ecosystem: Environmental > Terrestrial > Plant litter >... | reverse complement strand
TCCACTATAACTCCAACAGCATTACCATGAGATTCTCCAAAGGTGGTAATGCGAAATATTGTGCCGTATGTATTGCTCATTTTTTAATAACAAGGATTGCGGTAACTGCTAACATAACTAAAATAATCAGGTTCGCCAAGTGATTGAAAAGATCATTGTTTTTGGTAAGGAATAGCTTGTTGTTTGTCTGACTTGTATACCGATTGTAAAACTCGTCATTCGTCAGCATAGCGTTGCTTTCGCTTACTCGTTCACCATAAACATTTAAAGAAGATTTTGGATAAAGTGTATCGAATTGATTCTTAGTTGAATTGAAATATACATATCGAAATGCATTGCTCATTTGATATTGCCCGCTACGTATCGGATTGATCTGGAATTTAAATTCTTTACGAATTTTCCATTGTCCATCTGCTTCAATTTCTTTTTGCGAAACAATTTCTTCGCCCATCAATTCTATATCGGATGAAGTAAATTCAAACTTGCCGATAGAGGTGGGGTCTGAATTGCCTTCTAACACAATAGTTAAGTACGTTGCATGACCGTTACGAATACGTTTTTCTTCAAGGAAATCTTTAATGTGAAAATTTCCTACGGGAACCAGTCTGGACGAAGTAGAGCTTGGTAATGCCTTTACTTTAATAGTAATACCATTGTCTTTTATTGTATATTTTTCCGGTAAACGAGCAATTCCTTCATCATTACTGCCTTTTTTATATACATATACATACCACTCGGTCTCAGGTAATGCAATGGTTCCGGGCTTTTGAGGAAATATAAACTGGTCAATTACTGTTAATTTTAAAAACTTTGTCTTGTCGATTATAACGGTATCTGTTTTAAATTCAGAAGGCATCGGCTTCTCCTGAATCAGGCAATTGCTGTTTTTAATTTTCTTTTTTAATAGTTCTTTTTGCTCATGGCTATCGACAAACGAAAAGGGTGTACTATTTGTAAATGGGATCAATACAAAACCAACAATGTGAATCGGTTGTGTTGGATATACCTCGCGCGTGTTGGTCGTTAAATGCCACTCAATCTCAGGAGTTTCTAACTGAAGTTTTGTTTTACCAAGCCAGTTTTCTGCCGGAGGTTCAATAGGTTTTTCTGATAATGTATTTAAAACAGTTATTGTAAAGGCTGGATTGGTGAACTGTTTATTTTTTGTTTGTATAGAAATTGCTGGAATATACATCGTTCCCGATTTTAATGGTTCGTACCACTGTATGATCGTGAATGTTTTTTCTCCATCTTCTTTTTCTCTGTAATAGGTATGAGACTTTACCATATCAGCAACATCCGGGAAATTATAACCCTTATAACCCTTATATTCTTTTTTAGCGTCTTTGGAGAATGTAATAGATATACTCAAAAAATCATTTTTGTGTAATTTTGTAGTATTACATTTAAAAGAAACAGTTTGACTATTCGAAGAAAAAGCCAAAAGCATACATATGAAAAATGCAATACTTCCTCGATATAGTGCTTCTAAATTCAATTAATTGATGTTTTATGGTTCTTTTGCTACAAAAATGAGAAAAATACACGACAAATGGATTTAATCACGCAACCTTTCATGTAATATTTGCGTTCTTATTCGAAGTTTTCAACCAAAAACAAAAATTAAATACAGCATGTTAGATTACACAAAATTTATTCTTGAGAAGGTTAGCTTTGATCAGCAACTTTTCGAGAAAGAATTATTGAAGCATTTAGGGGAATTAATCATTGATGAAGCGCAGGAATTAAAAAAATGGTGTTACGAGCACTTTGGAGAAACATACGCTCCGGTTTTGCAGCGTTGTTTTGCTTAAACGTCTTTTTTTAGGAATGCTAAGTTTCTGGAGAGGCCTTCAATTTTGGTTCGTTTTATAGCAGAGTCTTTAAAAAGAACATTGAACACATCTTTAGTAATTTCTTTAAATGGCATTTCAAAGTATTTTTTGAGTTCTTCCGAAGGGGAGAACTCATTTTTATTTATAGGCTGTGCGAAACGGTTCCAGGGGCATACTTCCTGACAAATATCGCAGCCAAAAGCCCAGCCTTGCATCTGATCTTTAAAATCCGAAGGTATTTGTTCTTTCAGTTCAATCGTTAAATACGAAATGCATTTACTTCCATCAACCTGATAAGGTTCGGTAATGGCGCTTGTTGGACATGCATCAATACAACGTGTACAGGTTCCGCAGTAATCTTTAATTGGTCCGTCGGTATCAAGTTCAATATCTAAGATCAATTCTCCGATAAAAAAATAGCTCCCGGAATTCTTTGTTAGAATATTGCTGTGCTTGCCCACCCAGCCCAGGCCGCTTTTCTTTGCCCATACTTTATCCATCACCGGTGCTGAGTCTACAAAAGCTCTGCCGTGTACTTCGCCGATATGTTCGGTAATGTACTGAAGCATAATTTTGAACTTGTCTTTGAGTACATAATGATAATCTTTTCCGTAAGCATAGCGGGAAATTTTTGCTTCACCTTCTGAAAGCACCGTGTCTTCAGGAGCAGGAGTATAATTCAATAATACAGAAACAACAGATTTTGCCCCTTCTACGAGTTTGCGCGGATCCAGACGTTTGTCAAAATAATTTTCCATCCACTGCATGGTGCCGTGTTGGTTGCGTTTCAACCAGGACTCAAGTCGCGGGGCTTCCTCTTCTAAAAATTGAGCGGCAGAAATACCGCAATAATCAAAGCCTGCATGCTTAGCCGCTTCTTTAACAATACGCGTTCGGTGCGATGTGTGTAAAGAAGCCATTGCTTATTCGAATAAAGTACCAGATTGCGCCGGAGGCGTACGTTGTAAGTGTTTATATGCAAGAGGAGTAACCTCTCTGCCGCGGGATGTACGTTTTAAATAACCTTCCTGGATCAGGAACGGTTCGTATACTTCTTCAATGGTTTCAGCTTCTTCACTCACGGCAGTAGCAATCGTGCTAAGTCCGACAGGCCCCCCTTTGAATTTATCAATGATAGTCATTAAGATACGGTTGTCCATATCATCCAGGCCATTGTGATCTACATTCAATGCTTGTAAGGCTATGCGTGCTATTTCAAGCGTAATAGTACCATCGCCTTTTATTTGCGCAAAATCCCGTGTGCGTCTCAACAGATTGTTAGCGATACGAGGTGTACCACGGCTTCTGCGTGCAATTTCAAACGCAGCAGTTTCTAAGATGGGAGTATTTAATAAATCGGAAGAACGAAGTACAATTTGCGTTAACAATTTCGCATCGTAGTATTCCAAACGTGCATTGATACCGAAACGAGCGCGTAGGGGAGATGTAAGCAAGCCTGCGCGAGTAGTAGCACCAATCAGTGTAAACGGATTTAATCCGATCTGAATACTACGTGCATTGGCACCGGAATCAAGCATGATGTCGATCTTGTAATCTTCCATGGCTGAATACAAATATTCTTCCACGACAGAATTCAAACGATGAATTTCATCAATGAACAATACATCATTGGTTTGCAGATTGGTTAATAAACCAGCCAGATCGCCTGGTTTTTCCAATACAGGACCGGAAGTGATTTTTATATTCGAATTTAATTCGTTCGAAATAATATTTGAAAGTGTAGTCTTTCCAAGTCCGGGAGGGCCATGCAGCAATACGTGATCTAAAGGCTCGCCACGTTGTTTGGCCGCACCAACAAAAATTTTCAGGTTTTCGATGATCTTATCCTGCCCGGCAAAGTCTTCAAAAGAAAGCGGTCTTAAAGCCCTTTCAATTTCTTTCTCGTTAGGAGTGAATTGTTCGTCGTCTGATTTTAGATAGTCTTCACGCATTGATACAAAGATAAGAAAAAGTACTAAGTACTGAGTACAGAGTACTAAGTATATACTTCAAAAAGACTTGTTGAATACGGATTTACATACATAAATGTAATATTTGTTTTTTAATACTCAGTACTTTGTACTCTATACTCAGTACTTTTGAACTTCCTTTTGATTAATATTGTATATTAATTCCAGTTTAAAATAAACAATATGCCTGAATTACAGAAAGAATGGTTTGATACGTGGTTTGACACGCCTTATTACCATATTTTGTATAGCAACCGCGACGAAACCGAAGCGGAAGTATTTTTAACCAATCTAATGAGTCATTTGGGTGTTAAGCAAGGAGCCAGCATTTTGGATCTACCTTGCGGTAAAGGCAGGCATACATTATTTTTAGCTGAAAAGGGCTATGCATTAACAGGTGCTGATTTATCCAGCGCAAGTATTTCTTTGGCAAAATCACATGCTCCTGAAGGTGTTACGTTCCTTGTACACGATTTAAGAAAGCCTGCATGGAACGAATCTTTCGATTATGTGTTAAACCTATTTACAAGCTTTGGTTATTTCGAAACCGAAGCTGAAGATAGAGCCGCATTTACAACACTTTCGAAAGCTTTGAAAAAGGGCGGTTCATTGGTGATCGATTTCATGAATGTAAACAGGGCTGTAAACCTGTTGAAAGAAGAAGAAACAAAAGTAATTGAGGGGATCACATTTCATTTGAAACGTTTTGTACAGGATGGATATATTCATAAGGAGATTCGTTTTGAAGCAGATAATACACCTTATTTCTTTACAGAAAGAGTTAAGGCGCTGACTTTAGAAGATTTTAAAGGTTTTTTTACCTTTGCGGACTTGACTCTTGTAGACGTATTTGGCAGTTATAAGTTAGAGGCCTATGATGCCATTGAGTCAGATAGATTAATAATGATTGCTAAAAAATAACACACATGTTCGTTAGTGCTTTAATTTTATTTTTAATTGCTTTTATACCAGCAATATTAGTTTACTACACTTCAGCTAAGGGGACAGAGAATTTCAAATTCATCTTATCTTTTAGTGGTGCCTATTTATTTTCTATCACTGTTATTCATATTTTACCGGAAGCAGTTACAGAATCCGGCAACTTTAAATTAGCCGGCATCTTTGTATTGCTGGGGTATTTTTTACAAATGCTGATCGAGTATTTCTCAACGGGAGTAGAACACGGACATATTCACTTGCATGATCATGATAAAGGTTCTAAAAAATATTTCATCATGCTGGCTATGTGTGTACATGGTTTGCTTGAAGGTTCATTATTGATGCATCCTTCGCATATGCACGCAGAAGGTGAACACAATACATTGTTGATCGGTTTGGTATTGCATAAGATGCCGGAAGCATTTGCATTGGCTGCTGTTTTAATAGGCTTAATGAAAACACGTGTTTCAATATTCGGCTGGCAATTGGTATTTGCTTTAGCTTCGCCGCTAGGATTGTTTGTAAGCGATTATTTATCTGATCAGGGAATATTGGATGCAGAGGGTATGGGTTTACTGTTTGCTTTATTAGCTGGTAATTTCTTGTACATTTCTACAACGATCTTTTTTGAATCAAATCCGCAGCATAAATTTAAAGCAAACCGCTTGATCATGTCTTTGCTTGGTGCAGTTACAGCAGTAGTGGTAGAGTATGTGTTGGGGTGAAACAATTATATTGTTTTTTTTAAATATTTTAAATAGTTAAAATTCAATAGAAATGAAAAAAGCCATTAAAAAGGAATATTGGACAATTAGATCTAATAGAGGAGGTTTAAAAACCATTGCAACGATTTCTATATATGGCTGGCACGGCATTGCAAAGACGTTTATTTACGGAAGTGAAAATATATATTTTTTAGAAACATATAGACCATTAGAAAAAAAAGATAATTCAAATAGGATTAATTCAATGCAGTCAAATCCCCATGGTGTAGACATAAAATTTAATTATGAATAATAAGCTGGCTGTAGGTCTGAGATCTCTTTTTGTAAGAAAAACTTTCAATTATATTTTATGGGCGAATCGCTAGAATTATATCAATCTATTAAAGAACGGTTTCGAAGTCCAGTAATTGGAACCTTTATAACTTCTTGGTTAATTACTAATTGGAAAATTCCATATATAACATTCTTTGTAAACGAATCTGCTTTAGGAGGTACTACAAAACTTGAGGCTGTAATAAATATTATAGATTCTTATGATTGTTGGCTTTTAAAATTTCTTTACTTTTTTATCATTCCTTTCGCCTCCGTTTGTTTTATGATATATGCATATCCTTGGCTGCAGAATCATATCCAACAATGGAGAATAAAGCATGAAGGAGCAACACAACTATTCAGGCATGTTTCATCTTTGGAATTTCAAAATGCAAAAAATGAATTTGAATTATATAAATCGAAATATAGATATGTAGATGATAATTCAGTTAAAGAATTGCAACTTAGAATAATTAATGATGATATTACAATCGATAAGATATTTCTTGGTCATTGGGATATCGATGTATCATATCGGATAAATCAAATTCATAAACATATTAGTTTTTCAGATTGCCATTTTACACAAGAGTATTGTATTTGCAATGATCAAACGATTTTTGATTTTGGCACTTTGAAAAAGGATACAGAATTGAATTTCAATAATTTTAATGCTTCGCTTGAACTGAGGTTTTTAAAAGGACTTATTTCAGATTCAGTGTATGAGTATAATGTTCGAATTAAGAATAGAGGTCATATTGAGATGAATTATTATGGACCAAAGGATATTATCAAAATTAATTTAAGATGGGCTGCAAGGTTTGATTGATTATAATTGTTTAATAATCATTTTATTTCTCTTCTATCAATTCTTTAGAGAGCTTTTGAGTAATTTTATCCAGATCAGAAATATTTTCTAAAATTTTAGATTCGCAATATTGCTTTTCTTCTTCAGGAATATTGTGTTTAGAAATATTTGACAAACCTATTATGCGGGCAATATAGGCCCTTATCTCATGTGCATTGGTATACGCAAGGTTTTTAATGCGTTCGTTTTGTAAGGATAATTTTGCCGTACGTTCAGCAACTTTATTTTCAAGAGAAGTATTGAGTGTATTAAGTGTTTGGTTTTTCTGATCCAGTTCTTGTGTTAGGTTTAACAACAACATTCTGTTCTTGTGATACATTAATTTAAATGTAAAAAACGCGGTATACAAAAGAACTGTGATTCCTACTTTCCCGAATACATAATACAAATGATATTTTTTTATAAAATCAAGGTCGGGTAATTGATCGAAATGAGCTATTACCAGTTCGTCAAATGTAATAATGAAAATGGAATACAGAAGAATTATGCCAATCATTATCTGTTTTTCTTTTTCATAGGAAAAGATGAAAAATGGAACGGTTCCTAAAGTCATAATTGCATAAGGGATCCAGAGGAACATGCCTGCATGAACAAAATGATTAATAAAAATAGGGAAGACCATCACAGCAAAAAAAGGTGTGATACAGGTTACTATTTTAGCATATTGGCTTTGATGAATTTTATTAAGGAAAAGACTGAATGAACTAAAAGCTATTAATAAAAAATACCGTCCATAACTATTTATACCATCATGTGCCAGTAAAATTGTCACAAGAATTAAAGGGAAAGAAAGTCCAAAAATATAAATTAAGTTAATACTATTCGTAATACGAATATATTCTTGTTTCATCGGATTACTTTCAGCAGATACTCCCAGATTTATGATTTTTTGAAACAGTGCCATACGAGTTGTATTGATCAGTTCAGTTCTAAAAGTATTCTGAAAATATATTTTGAATATACGCATTTAACTACTTAAAGGATATGAGTTTATAAAAAAAACTATCCTTTAAGTAAAATTAGGCTTAATAGACCGATAAAAACAATTTAGTATTTCAGATTTCTATCACCCATTACTTCAATCTCAGAACCTTCAGCTAGAAAAATAGAAGTAGGTTTTGCTTCTAAATACGGAACAAAAGCTTCGCCAAATAATTCCTTTGTACTGAAAGAGAAATTCAGACTGTGCATGCGGTAAACCTTCCAGCGTGGATGTATTACTTCATACACAGAAGTTTTTTTCTCAGAACGTTTGGTATAGCCCCAATAATGTTCGGTGATAAATTCTGCTTCACTGCCTTCTTTAATATCAACAGGCTCAATTCCTGTTTTAACACGTATATAATTCCATTTGTTGTTTACCTTCCATTCGTATTCAACACGTTGTTCATTTTCCAACATATCCCATTGATGGCGCATAGGAAGTGTTTGATAATTTTCGCCATAAAAAGTATTTGCAACCAGAGTGATCATTTTCTTCGGTACAATTTCTTTGATGAATACCACACCTCTTTTCCATTGACCATCTTCAAACCTGCGAACATAAAAACGAAGATTTACTTCAGGAAAAGATTTATGTCCAAAAACAGAAATACCTTTTATTTTAACTTCATCAAATAGGAAACCTACTACAGAAACATAGCATGTATCGTTCCATAGATCAATTTCAGTACCTACAGGCAAATAAGGTTTTAATATTTCAGGATCTACAGCATAGTTCGCTAAAATGAGTTTTCTCCATTGAGCAGTAAGAAATGTTGATGGCATAGGTGCAGGTTTGTTGCTTCAGTAAATATAGAAAGAATCTCGTATCCATCACATACATGTGACGCAATGAAGCGCTAGAGTACTTTAAATAATCTGTTTTTTGTTTTTGAGAATGGCGTATACCAATGAAAGATTGCTAAAATATGGAGATGCTCAGCTTTGCGCCGCGGCGGACCGTTCGGCTTTAGCCAAGGGGTTGGATGTAGAGTTAGCAAAAGGCTCTAAGGCTAGAGGGAGAGGAGCTATTAATCAGAAAAATCATTTGAATCATAAGAATCATAGTTCAGACTAAAATAAAAAGTCCCGCTTTATGGGCGGGACTGTGAAAAAATTATAATCACTTGACTAAAGTGGACATCGTTAGATGGTAATATCTAAATTACCTGCGAGTAAGTCCTGATCAGTTGGTAACGGTATATTTTGTTCAGTCAATTCTTTATCCATTGCTGCTACTTCAGGTAAGGGTGATACAATCATTTTTTCTTCCGTTGTAAATGTTCCATCGCTAGTTGGTTTTGCTTTGTTTGCAAGCAAAGAAGCTACCGAAAATTCTCTTGCGCGATACGAGAATTGTGCAGCTTTTTTATATTCTTTTGCCAGATATAATTTTTTAGCATAGCGTTCGTATTGAACTCCTTTTCCAAAATCTCCTGTATATGTCTTACCATTTTTAACAGCCATGTGGTTCATGCCCAGCAAACGGTTCGTTTTCAAAAGTATATTTTTTGTTTTTAAAGGATCAGGTTGGATCGGTGATTGAGATTGTAAAATAAATGCAAATAAAATAAAGACAATCAGGTATACGTGCTTTTTCATGTTAAAATATATTATAATTGAAGATAAAATAATTGTAGCACAGATGCAATTCAGGCAATTGAATTTGTAAATAAATTTCCAATTGGTGTGAATAAGTCGGAACGTTTATTTTATATTATCTATACGAAGAAATACGCACCGTGTCTACGCCCATTGTTGCATTAAGGCCTTTTACTGTTAATTCAGGGCAGTTGCAGTACGTAAGTACAGCAGTATCTTTGAAAGAATTTTTCAACTCAAATGCAATAGAGCAGTTTACGCGATTGTGAATAAAATGTTTTCCATCTTGGGAACTCGCATTGCTCATGTAGCTATCAAGGGTGTCTTCATATTTATTTTCTATACGCAAAGTAAATTGAGTAATGGAATCATTCATGGAGAATAACTCCAACGTCTGTTCCAGGCTGTCGTTCGATAAGCTATAATTCCTTTTGAAAAAATCTACATCTGTTGATTGAGTGGAGGAACCACAGGCTAACAAAATACATGTGCTGAATGCTAAAATATATTTGATCATATTATTTAATATACAATTCAGTATAAATGTATAAAAATATACTCGTATTGTTTTCTTAATTGAAACCAATAAAATCGAGAAAGTGTTTGAATGAAAGAGCTTTATTTTTCTTAACTTATAGTATTAAACAGAATAATTATGAAAACCAGAAACAAAATTTTAACAATCATTGGCCTTGTTTGTTTACTTATTATAGGAACATCATTTTTAATGAAGCCCGATTATACCAAAAGTTCGGTAGGTTTTAAAATTAAAAACGCCGGGATCGGAGTTAATGGCAGCTTTAAAAAATTTGAAACTACAATTGATTACAATGCAAGTGCAAATGCACCTGCATCGATCAAAGCTACAATCGAAACGACTACAATTGATACGGGAATCGAAGCGAGAGATAAACATTTAAGGAAAGAAGAATTTTTTGATGTCGAAAAATTTCCAAAAATAACGTTTGAAAGTACTCAGATTCTTAAAACTTCTACCGGCGGATTGATTGCTGAAGGGAAACTTACAATTAAGGGAGTTACAAAAGATGTTAAAATTCCGTTTACCTACACAGGCAATGCTGAAGGTGGTGTGTTTGAAGGAGCGGTAACGCTTAACCGTTTGGATTATGGAGTTGGCGGAAAAAGTGTTACGATGGGAGATGATGTTGAAGTAACGTTGAAGGTAACTGCTTCGAAGTAAATACTATTCTTTAATTTTTTGACTATGGAGATTAATCATGTAGTATTTAGTGAGAACAATATAGTTTTAAAGTCATTTTCTAACTCTAGTTGGTATGATACTGCAACCCCATATCAATTTTGTATATCAGAATTAAAAGACCTCAAAAACGAAATAAAAAACAACAGAAGAATTTATATAGAAAGCAACGGAATAAAATACGAAATTTTCTCTTTGAATGAATTTAGAATATGGATTGAAGAAGTGTTTTTAGGTGGATTTGAAAAATATGTTTTCATGATAATGAATAAAATCAGCCACCAACATGATATAAACAGGTATTTGAACTTTATGCAAAACCTACTTCTTTGAAATCAATATCAAACTGTGCTGATTTCCTTTGGAAGTATTGTACAGCAGTATATTTTTGGGAGTAAGTGATGATGGAATTTTTAGTAAAGCATTCAAACGATTGGATGAAAACAGATCCGTTGCAAGCCACAGAGCAATAGCTGAAGCAGTCGAAAACTCACCTGTGAGGTGTTTGTAATAAGCTAAAGGAATATTTGCAGTCAGATTACTTAAAAAACTTTCGTAATAAGGATTCAATCGGCTATCGCCATTCTGACCAAGCAGTATCAAATCAATTGATTCGGTTGCTATTAAATTCTCTTTTAAAAAATCTTCCGTTATTTTTTTCACTGTAAGCAGATCAGAAGAGTGGGAGGTCTTAATAGCGTGAACTACGGCTAGGGCATTTTCTTTTGTATTGTTAACTACAAACATTGCAGCACCTTCACCAGCAATACTGCCTTTAGAAGTTGATTCTAATAATTCTTTATTTGAAATAGACTCTTGTTTATAACATCCGGCAAGTGTATTGATCGTATGATTGTAGTCTGAAATTTCATCTACACCGCCAACCAGATAATTGTTTTCTGGATTTTCCTGCAAAAGCATTTCTATATCGATCAATGCATTTTCAAAAGACAATTCACGATGTACATGTGTAATATTATATCCTTTGTTTGAAGTCATGATCCCAATCTGTCCGGCAATAGCATTGGTTGTACTCTGAACAAAATTTGTAGGTGTTAAACGGCCTTCTTCAAATTCTATGATCTGATTCAAAAACTTTATACAATCTTCAAGCCCGCCATTTGCTGTTCCGATAACGATACCATCAACAGGATTATTGGAAACAACTTGAATACCTGTTGCAATGCCCATTTTTACAGCTTTCCCCAAACGACGTAACACATTTGGAGGAATCATATCATAATTGATATCCAGCGCGTAAAGTTTATTGTCGACAGATTCTGTAAGAGTCGTTTCTGTTAAATCAATAAAAGCTTTTTGTGCGGCAATACAAGATGATGTATGAATGTAAAACATGCGTATAACTTATAGTGCTGAGAAGATGAGTGAACTGCAATTGCCTGCAAAGCCAAATGAATTTGACATCACATGCTGAACAGGTCGTTGTGTATAGGTTTGAAGTGGCTGTAGTTTTAAGTCTTCAATTTCATGTTCGAAATGCAATGACGGATAAAGCTCCTGGTGTTGAATGGATAATATACTATAAACAGCTTCAATTGCACCTGCCGCACCTAAGGTATGCCCGGTGTTTGATTTAGAAGATGCAAAAGGAGGTGTCTGATCAAATATACGTTTCATTGCAGTGCCTTCAACCAGATCATTATTTTCAGTGCCTGTTCCGTGAGCATTTATAAAGCTAATATCTGAGGGATTTAGATTTGCAATCTTTAAAGCTTCCTTCATCGCATTGTATGGGCCTTCTCCCGTATCCGAAAGAGACGATGCATGAAAAGCATCATTTGCATTGGAATAACCTGAAAGTACAGCGTACTTCTTTTTATCGATGCAATCTTCTTCTCTTTCCAATACTAAAAAAGCTGCACCTTCTCCCAGATTCAAACCGGACCTGTTTTGATCAAACGGTTTACACGGTTCTGAAGAAAGTATATGAAGCGCATTAAAACCGTTTATCGTGAATTTTGCTAAACTGTCTACGCCTCCAACAATAGCGCGTTTGGCCTTGCCTTGTTTTAAGAGTCGCGCACCATACATAATGGCATTGGCAGAGGAAGAGCAGGCAGTATTGATGGTATTGCAAACACCTTGTATGTTGTATAATTCCTGCAGATGCATCGTCACCGAGCCTAGATCATACGACGTGACATACGGAGAATCTGTTGAATGCTTATTAGCATCATTATACAGCTCGTCCGTTAAGCACATACCCCCAACTGTATTTCCATTGATCAACGCTGTGTCTTCCGTTGCCAATTCTTCTTTTGTGAGATTACTATCTTGAATAGCCTGTTCAAATGCATGCTGTGCGAGCATACTTGTACGGGTTACACCGGTAGAAGAGATATTTAGTAATTGTCGGAAAGTATTGTTATCAATTTTAATCTCACCAAAAGGCAATAGCTTTGCATATTTGGTTTCAAATAGATCAATACTTGAAATACCACAAAAACTATTTTTCAATGCATTCCGGTTTTTCTCTGCCGAGTCACCAATTGCACTGATAATGCCTATACCTGTGACAACAATTCTACTCACAAATTATTTCGTTCTGTGTTGTTCAATATACGCAACCATAGTATTAATATCTACCAGGACTTTACGGCCGTCTTTAGGATCTGTAATTTTAATACCATATTCTCTATCTAAAAGTACGATCAACTCCAAAGAATCAATGGAGTCAAGGCCTAGGCCTTCGCCAAACAATGGTTCGTCATCTTTAATATCATCGGGTGTAACAGATATAAGATTTAAAAACTTGATAATTTGTCCTTTTAATTGGTATTTAAGTTCAGCAGTTTCCATTGTATTTTTGTTCAGATCAAATTTTTCTTTTTAAGACCCACAAGTGTGGCGCCTTGTATTATAATTATAAAAACTAAAATAGGTAAAGCATTTTCAAGTACGTCCACTAACGAACCTCGTTCTAAGAACAAACCATAATACGATTCAAGGCACCAATATAAAGGTGATAGTTTCATGATTACTGCAAAAGATTGCGGCATCGCAAATGACGGCACTAAGATGCCGCTGATTGCAGCTAATATAACAATGGATACTGCACCAAAACCATTTGCCTGTTCTTGTGTTTGGGCAAAGGTACCTACACATATTGCATAGCTGATCGCGCACCAACCGCAGAGTAGCGATATGATAAACAATCCCAGTAAATCACTCGGTAAATTTAATTGCGGTAAACCAATATGCGGAAATGCCCAAATGCCTAATGAAAAGATCACAAATACCTGCATTAATGTGACTAGTAAAAACGTAAGTTGTTTGGACAATAAAGCAATGAGGTAGTTTGTTGGCAGTGTTTTTAAACGAATATAACTGCCGCTTAATTTTTCTTTTACAATACTTCCACCTAATGAAATGACAATGAAAAACATTGCAAAGATCGTCCATGCGGGTACGTTGTGTTGTGTTGCATTGGGGATAGTTTTGCTTCCATCTTTCGCTGCAGGAATTTCATCGATGGTGATATTTTTTTGAAGAATTTCCATCTGCAATGTTTCAGGCATCGGCTTTTCGTTTAACGTTGTATACAGTTGCTGTACCAAAACTTTTCCTTCAATGATCTGTATGGCACTTGATAGAGCACCATTGATTGATTGAAGAAAGGACTGCTGGATAACGGGGTTGTACAAACACGTTATAGAATGCGGTAATGCCTGAACTTTATTCTGAACCAACGTGTCGTTGGCTATACCAAACTCTTGCAAGGCTTTTGAAGAGACCTGCGTGGATTTTTCTAAGATCTCTGAAGAGAAAGCAGCAGGGATTATGATCGCAACTAACGCATCCTGTTCATGCATCAGTGTATTTAAAGATTCTTTGTTGAGTGTATTTGAAACCTGAGTGATCTCAAACATACCAATTTGTTTTAGTGCATCAATATATTCGGAACTGATCTTTCCCGTGTCTTTATTGCAAACCAGAAGCGGTATCTTATTTTCATTTACCAGTTCGAAGGTGCTATTTTGTATGCTTGTAATAACAAGAACCAATGCAATGGGCATTACAAACATAAGAGTCAAACCAACCTTATCGCGGATAAGGAGTAATGCATCTTTTCGTATGGTTGCCCAAAGTTTAAACATATTAATTTCTATATGCTTTGCCTGTTAATTTTAAGAATAAAGCTTCTAAATCTGATTCCTGATGTGTTTTGAGTAATTCATGTGTTTGATCGCAGGCCAGTAGTTTTCCGTGATCCATCAACGCAATCCGCGTACATAGATCTTCGGCTTCTGCTAATTGATGTGAAGTATATACGAGGGTCATACCTAGTTGATTTAATTCTTTTAGATATGCAATAATCGCATGACGGGTTTGAATATCTACGCCAACCGTTGGCTCATCCAGAAACAGAATGGAAGGTTTATTCAAAACACCAATGGCTAAATTTACCCTGCGTTTCATACCGCCAGAAAATGTTTTCACAGGTTTGTTCCCGACATCCTGCAAACCAAGTATCTCCAGAAGTTCTTCTGTGCGTGATTTTATTTTTTTCCTGTCTAGTCCTGTCCATGCACCAAAGAAATATAGATTTTCACGTGGACTTAATTCTTCATACAAAGAAAAATCCTGAGGCACATATCCAAATAATGTACGCGTAGATTTTTGTTTTATATCCTGATCGAATAAT
>Ga0247817_10000988_pt1 | contig 15119 bp, 13 predicted proteins | sample UWRJL212509R1_FD_178010 | JGI IMG/M metagenome (GOLD analysis project Ga0247817, IMG submission 178010) | Plant litter microbial communities from Arlington Agricultural Research Station in Wisconsin, United States - UWRJ-L212-509R-1 | ecosystem: Environmental > Terrestrial > Plant litter >... | reverse complement strand
TGCTATGTAATTTTTTAGATTAAAATTGATAGAGCAAAGATCATCAGGTTTTACTTTTATAAAGTATCTAAATCTCGTGTACTTGTATCCAAAATGAGTTTCTTTTGTTTTTTTGGTTTCAAGTTTTAGGTTTCATGTTTCATGTTTGCTTTACTTTGAACATACTTGAAAAGAAGTTTTTTTTTACTAAGATCAACAACATAAGCGGTTAGATTGCGCAATCTGAAACCTGAAACAATGAAAACCTGAAACAAAAAAGAACAAATTTCATACAACAAAAAATGCCGGCATCTCGAAGACGCCGGCATCATTTAACTAACCAAAACCAAAATAATAAATAACCAGTTTATTACATTACAAAGATCTGACTTATATGAATGTTTTGCTGTTAACGTTATGTTATTACTTTGTTGGACATAAGTTAAGATTGCTGAAAACCGAATTCTGAGGATTGTGTAATAGAATATAGCTTTTGGTTATTAGAATATTATTAGAATCAATTTTGTTTATGAATTTCCTGACATTTTGTTTGTATATTTGATAAAACATTAAAAATCAGTAATATGGGTGAAAACAAGAAATTAACAACTGCAACAGGAACTCCAGTTCCTGATAATCAAAATATTCAAACTGCTGGTCCACGTGGACCTGTTTTATTACAAGATTTTTGGTTTTTAGAAAAAATGGCACATTTTGATCGTGAGGTAATTCCTGAACGTCGTATGCATGCCAAAGGATCTGGAGCTTATGGAACTTTTACCGTAACACATGATATCACAAAATATACAAGAGCTGATCTGTTTTCAGAAATTGGAAAAAAAACAGAGATGTTCGTCCGTTTTTCAACCGTTGCAGGAGAAAGAGGAGCTGCTGACGCTGAGAGAGATATTCGTGGTTTTGCCATGAAATTTTATACCAATGAAGGAAATTGGGATTTAGTTGGAAACAATACGCCTGTTTTCTTTTTCCGTGATCCAATGAAGTTTCCGGATTTAAATCACGCCGTAAAACGCGATCCAAGAACCAATTTAAGAAGTGCTGATAACAATTGGGATTTTTGGACATTATTGCCGGAAGCTTTACACCAGATTACCATCGTAATGAGTGATCGCGGAATACCAAGATCATACCGCGAAATGCACGGATTTGGAAGTCATACCTTTAGTTTTCTAAATGCACAAAATGAAAGACATTACGTTAAATTTCATTTTGTATCACAACAGGGAATCGAAAATTTATCTGATGAAGAAGCCGCTTTATTAGTGGGTGGAGACAGAGAAAGTCATCAAAGAGATTTATACGATGCTATCGAAGATGGTAATTTTCCAAAATGGAAAATGTTCGTGCAAATTATGACAGAAGAGCAAGCCGCTAATTATCGTTTTCATCCTTTTGATTTAACGAAAGTTTGGTTAAAAGGTGATTTCCCCCTAATTCCGGTTGGAGAGTTTGAATTGAATAAAAACCCTGAAAATTATTTTGCAGAGGTAGAGCAAGCTGCCTTTAATCCTGCTCATATTGTTCCTGGTATCAGTTTTTCACCGGACAAAATGCTTCAGGCACGTTTGTTTTCGTACGGAGATGCACACCGCTACCGTTTAGGAGTAAACAATTATCAGATTCCGGTAAACTCGTCAAGATGTCCTTATAATAGTTTTCACAGAGATGGCGCAATGCGTGTAGACGGAAACTACGGAAGCCGTAAACATTACGAACCAAATAGTTTTGGAGAATGGCAGGAGCAACCGGAGTTTAAAGAACCGCCTTTAGCACTTCATGGAGATGCGTATGCGCATAACTTTAGAGAAGATGACGATGATTACTTTACACAGCCAGGTTTGTTATTCCGCTTATTGACAGAAGAGAAAAAACAGCTTTTGTTTAAAAATACAGCCGGACAAGTAGGAGGAGCACAGCTTTTTATTCAGATTCGACATATTAGAAACTGTTTTAAAGCAGATCCCGCTTACGGAGAAGGTGTAGCAACGGCTTTAGGATTAACAATGGAGCAGGTACACAGCTTTGCTGATCCAAGAGTTTAGTTATTTGAGGCTCTTCACTGAGGTGCTAAGGCTCTGAGTTTTGAGCTTATTATAAAACATAAAATCCGACAGATTTTAAAATCTGTCGGATTTTTTATTTTTAAAACTATATTTTGTTTTAAGAGAATACAACAGTTTTATTACTGTATACCATCGTTTTGCGTTCTGAATGCAGTTTTATTGCTCTTGCTAAAACAATACGTTCCAAATCTCTTCCTTTCATTATAAAATCATCAATAGAATGAATGTGTGAAACGCGTGTAATATCCTGTTCAATAATCGGACCTTCGTCTAACTCTTCTGTTACGTAATGACTTGTAGCTCCAATGATTTTTACACCACGTTTAAAAGCCGAGTGATACGGTTTTGCACCCGGAAAAGCTGGTAAAAAAGAATGGTGGATATTAATGATTTTATTTTCGTAAAGCGAAATTAGTTTTGGTGTAATAATTTGCATGTAGCGTGCTAAAACAATAAAATTGATTTGATAACGCTGCAATAATTCAATTTGTTTGGCTTCGCCTTCTACTTTATTGTCTCTTGTAAACGGTACACAATGATACGGAATATCAAAACGTTCCGCGATAGATCGCAAATCATTGTGGTTGCTAATGATTACAGGAATTTCGACGTTTAGTTCTCCCGCACTGTAACGGCCTAAAATATCAAACAAACAGTGATCGTATTTAGAAACAAACAGCGCCATTTTGGGTTTTTGTTCCTGATTGTACAAATCCCATGACATGTCAAAATCTGTCGCAATAGTTTGACTGAAATCTTCTTTGATTGCTTCAATACTATTGTTATGGTTGGTTAACTCACATTCCAGACGCATAAAAAATACATTTTGCTCCACATCTACGTGCTGATCAATGTAGGTAATATTTCCTTCTACTTTCGCAATAAAAGTAGTTACTGCGGCAATGATTCCTTTTTTGTCCTTGCAATGAATGAGAATGGTTATTTTTTGCATCTTTTAATTAGTTAAATCGGTTAATCGTTTATTTGTTTAATCGTTTATTGTTAGACTGTTTAATTGTGGAACCGTTAAATTCGTTTAATCGGTTATTGTTAGAATGTTTAATTGTTGAACTGTTACATTCGTTTAATCACTTGTTTGATTACTTGTTATTTGTGAAAATTATTGTAATAATTTAATTAGAAAGTTCGATCAAACAAATCAACAATTAAACGATTCAACTAAGATTTCGATAATACAGCTGACCGATTGAACAAATCAACAAATTAACGGTTCAACAAAAAAATTATTTCCCGTCCTGCATAGCGAATACACTTTTTAATAAAGGCGTTGTTCTGGCGCTGATGTTGTTACGGATATCTTTTTCTTCTACAGCAATCATTTTAAAAACACCCACTAAAGCCTGATTGGTTGTGTAATCAGTTAAGTCAGGATTTACTTTTTTTACTAATGGAATGGTGTTGTATTTTGTTATTAATTTAGTCCATACTACATCGGCTCCTACTTTTTGGAAAGAATTTTTAATTACAGGATTAAACTTCGCGTATAAAGCTGTTGTTGTACTGTTTTGTAAATAACTGGTAGCAGCACTATCGTTTCCTAAAAGAATATTTTTAGCATCTGTAAATGACATATTTTTTACAGCCGAAACAAATATTGGAGTTGCTTCTTTTACTGCATCTTCTGCCGCACGGTTTAATACTTTTATACCTTCGTCTGCTAAGGAGCTAAGACCTGCTTTTCGCAATGTAGCATCTACCTTTTGTAATTCTTCCGGCATTAAAATTTTTACAGCTTCATTTCTGTAAAAACCGTCTTGGGCAGTTAGTTTACTAACTTGTTGTGTTATTCCTTTGTTTAAGGCTTCTTTTAATCCAGATGCGATATCAACACCACCGACAGCTCCTACTTGTGGAAATTGATTTAATGTTTGTTGCAGCTCAGCACAAGAGGCAAGCGAAAACGCAATAAATAAAACGATAATTTTTTTCATTAGATTGGGGTTTATTAAGACTCAAAAATAATACATATTCAAAAACAAAACCACATTTTTATTTGAGTAGTAACACTATTTTGTTTTATAAGTAACATTTGCAGCACAATCTGTTTTTAAAAGACGTCATCAATCATCAAATGGTTAAGTTTCTAAACTCAAAATAATTAAAAAAGGAGAGATTGATTTACGGCCAGTACATTCGCATGGAATAGTCCCAATATTCTTTACTGGAGATATAAGTTGATTCTAATAAACCTACAGGAAGATTTTTTTCGTCAAAGAATTTTGCAAGTATAATTTTTTCATTTTTATCATCTTGCATATTGATATTTCCTTCAGCATCATCAATTAATTCCTTCTTCTTTTGATATACAGCTGGTTTCTCTATTACAAATTCGATTGCAGCTTCATTGTGTGATTCACTTTCTCCAGCTCGATTTCCGTTTGAGTCAAAGGTTTCGATTCGCCTCAAATACCCGTCCTGATAATAAAACAACTGATAGGCTATTGTACCATGAAGTATGGTGATTTTGTGATTTTTTAAACGAAAACGAAGTACCTGTTTTCTTGAATTGGTAAACTCAACAGCTCCGTTTCCATCATTGTCTACAAAGCTATATACTAATTGTACCGGTTTAGAAAACGATACTATTTTCTCTGTAAAATGTTGGTATCTGCTATCGTTTTGAGCCATTGTTGCTGTAGAGCACATAAAGGCAAGATATAAAATGAAAATTGACTTCATCTTATTCGGTAATTGAATCAGTTGCGTTGATAGATTGTGGATCGGAAGCTAATAAATCAATTTCTTCCTCTGTTTTTTCGATGTAAACAGATAAATGTTCAAATTTCCATTTTCCTCTTTTAGTAGCCACTACAAATAAAGTTCCTTTTCCTTTTGAACCCTTAATCGGAATTTGTAGATCACAGTTTCCTGCTTCACCACTTACGTTAATGCTGCCAGAAGTCATACCATCAGTTTCTACAGGAGCTCCTAATTTTTCAATTACTATTTTGTTGTGTTGGGCTTTGCTTAAAGCTCCTTTGTAAGCATCAGATTCCTGCATCATTGAAGTAACGCCAAAGAAAATGCCGCCAATGAGTAAGCCGAAAAAAGCCAAAATACTTAAACATCCTGTTGGTACAAACCATTTCCAGTTTCTGTCCCACCAGCTTTTTTTACTAATCAATTCGTTTGAATCATCCATAGGTTAATTTTTTTACACTTTAGAGTTGGTAATTTGTAGTGCAAATAAAAATTAAATGTATGGAATATTAATCAAAATTTAGTTATTTGGTCGAATATGAAAATTAAATGGTTTTTCTATTGATTTACAGGACTAGAAAAAATAAGTAAAACAACTTTAAAAAAAAAGAATTAGAGGAATTTTCAATTTTTAAAAAGTTGTCTGACATTAAATACATTCAAAATAAATGAGAATGGAATTTTATAAATTTATTAAAATCCTGCTTTTCTTAAAGCATGGGCCATAATATTATGTAATGCTTCTTCCTGCGCTGTATCAATAATGTTTCCAGATATAGGTGACGTAATGAATAGATCTTCATCCCAAATAAATATTGCTTTTCCGCCTGTTCCCATAGTAAAAATTTTTGCATGAAGAGCATCTTCTGCAAGAACTATTGCACCTGTAGGGAGATCACTGAGTTTAAAACCTGTAGTAGTTCCACTTCCATTAATGGTAATATTTGTAGCATCTCCAAATAAGTTCTTATTGATGCCGTTAGTGGTGGTTGTAGCTTTTTCATTTCCTGCTTCTATAGTTCCCTTACCTCCAAATGTTTTGAATATATTATCTGTGGCCGCGACTGAAGTACTATTACAAATAATAAATACTACTCCTCCACTATCAACATACTGTTTAATCTTAGGAATGTTTGCTACTGCTAATTTATTAACTTGTATAGATATTATATCATATCTATCAATTAGTTGCTGAGCCGAAAAATTAGTTAAAAGAGATGTTATATCCACAAATGAAAACCCGGTAAAGTTACCTTTATATGTTGCGCTCCTTGAATTACCATAATATGATGAATTCTGGAGTTGCGAATTAAATGCTGAATAATTACTTCCTCCTATGGAATAAGTTCCAAAATTAGCAAAGCGAAGGGTTTTATTAATAACGACTGAAGCACTGCAGTTTATGGTAAGTTTAGAAAAAATACCTGTAAGAGTTCCGCCTGAATCAGGAGTTCCGTTAAGATCAAAGGTTAAGATAATAGACTCCCCAGGAGTGAAAGTATGAGAAGCTGTAGATACTGAAGAAACAGTTACACCATTTATGCCACTTAAAACCAAATCAGTGGCTTGAAATGCAATAGGTCCTACAGATGTCATAGAATTATTTGTAATAGTTACTTTGAATTTTGCTTCCGAAAGTGCTACTCCATCTGTAAAAGTTCCCTCAAATCCCAGACTGGAACAATCGGCAGTTATGGGAGTAGGAGGAAGAGCTTCAAGAAGACAGTCAGACCATGCATTGTTTCTAAAAAATTTAATACATTTCATTTTAGAGTCATACATAACTGTTCCTTCTGCAATTGTACCCCCTTGAGGATTAATCATATTGTTGGTATCGTCATTAGTTGGTAAAACCAATCCAAATGTGTTTGTTGTTGGTCTGTTAATGTCAAGTGCTCCTCTTGGAGTTGGGGTTCCCATACCTGTTTGACCAAAAAACGCAGAACTAAAAGTAAGGAGTATAATAGTGTATATTTTTTTCATTTGTTTTATTTGTTCTATATTTTTACAAAAGAAAATGGCTCCCTGTGTTTTAAACTGCTTGTAAAAAATGTATATCCGGAGTATAAGTATGATTGTTTTGTGTCAGTTCCATTAAAATAAATTCTGTAGATTCTTCTCCTCCTCCTAAAATATCACACAAGGCTCTAATAACAGAAATTGGTCTGCGATGAAACACCCGTAAATTCAAAAAGAAGTGATTCATAGCATATTTAAAACTACTTTCGTTAGCACGAACAAAATAAGCGATCGGTGTTCTTTTAAATTGATTCATTATTGCAGGATACACTATAAATCGTCCTCCTTGTTGAACTAACATGTTGATTTCAAATACACTTAGTCCTTCTATGTTTTTTGTCTTCATCTTCAATTAATTTTGGATTATTAAAATAGTGATCTTATAACTATGCAAATATCAGACGATTAATCTGTTATTTAATCCCAAAAAAATTTAGATAATACTAAAATAAGACACAATTTGTCCTATTATGGTAAAATGGAATTATAAAAGAAAAACTTTCTAAAAAACGGAGTTAAAATAGCTCCGTTTTTTAGAAAGTTTTTTAAAATATATTCTTCTTAATAATTTATATTTCAGTCTCTTGTGTAAATAATATTTTGTTTAATTCTGTGTCTCTATCATAAACATCCTGAAAGAATCCTATTTCTCCATCGTCGTTTACCCAAGTAGTAAAATAGCAGATATAGATAGGAACCGTATTTTTTAGTTTAAAAGTAGTTTCTTTTTTACCATCCATCGCCTGATCAATTTTACTGCTGTTCCATTCTGGATAATCTTTCAATAATGCAACAGCTAACTCTTTTGCTTTTTTAACATTGATACAACCGTGGCTGAAAGTTCTTTTTTCAAAATCAAATAAAGTTTTTGACGGAGTGTCGTGCATATATATATCATCTGGATTCGGAAACATAAATTTTACCAATCCTAAAGAATTTTCAGGTCCTGGTTTTTGTCTTACCTGACCGTTTACCATTTCCATATTATGATCTGCCAGATAGTTTTTGTCTGCTGCTATTTTTAGTTTTAATTCATTATCTACAATGCTTTGTGGTACAGTCCAGTAAGGGCTAAAAACCACACGATCAATATCCCCGCTAAAAATAGGTGTTTTGGTCAATTGAGCACCAACAAACACTTGAGACACCAATTCTTTTTTTCCGTTTTTGACATAATCCAATTCAAATGAAGGCACGTTTACCATGATATACGTGTTGTTATTTACAATTTGGGGAGAAATCCATCTGCAACGCTCCATATTAATCATTAACGTTTTTATTTTATCAGAAATTGGTGTGTTAAGATCTTTAATATGCTCTTCGGCAATAATATAATTAGGTTTAAAACCATTTCGTAGCTTATATTTCATAACACCATCCATCAATTCTCTGTCGTAAAAATTACTTTTTGAATCTTTTTTAAGATCCCCTATTACAAATAAACGGTTTCGAACCTGACCAATAACAGGCGAGTTGGCATCTGGTCTTAAGTCCTGATAAGGAGATTCAGTCGTTATGGTTTTCCATAAATGATCGTGCTCTATTTTTCTGTATTTTTTTAAAGCATCCTGAAGTTTATAGTATTGATCGATCAGTAATACGTTTTTAGTCTGCATTAAATCAGGATCACTAATTAAGGAATCAAGCATAGTAGTATATGATAATTTCTTTTTAGGTACCATCCATCCTGTTTTTTTTACGCTTTCGGCATCGATCCCTTCATAAACATTTTTCATATAAATAAGGTATGCGGCGCTAAGTAACATGTCCGAATCAGATTTTGAAACTTTTTTGGATTGTCTTTTATTGAAAATTTTGTCGATTTCGCTTTCATACGGAATTTCAATATCTAAACCTTCTTCGTCCGTTAGTTTTAGTTTTTGATAAAGTACTTTTCCAAAATCAGTAACCTTATTATTTTTATACCAAATAGCATCGTATGATCTGTTTTTATACAATTCATTGACTTCTTTTTTATATTTCTTAAGGTCATCATATCTCGTGAAAAAATCATTTAATATTTCAGTATCTACAACAACGCGATCTGAACTTTCATTGTTAGTGTTCGATTTAGCAGAAGTCGAAACAGGTTTTGGATCCTTTTTTTTATCACGAATTTCAAAAGCTGAAAGCGATAAACTAAATAGAAAAATTAGGGTGAGTGGATATAATGTTTTCATTTTTTAAATTTTTACGTTACTACTTAAGTATGAAAAGTTTTTGGGTAAAAATTTGGGGCGTTTCTACAATGCTAAATTAGTGTATGTGTCTGGAAAACAAGTTTTTATATTTCGTTTAAATCTTTCAAAATTGCCATGTTGTTATGATTTTTTTAATAATTAAAATCTTTATATAACGTTTTCGTAGTGATTTCGCCAGTTGAAATGATTTTTGCTGTTTTTTTTGTTAAGATAAAGATATAAGAATGTTCAAATATTAAAATATTTTGTAAATTGCTCGCTTAAAATTATCATATTCATAAAATGGAACAACAAAAACCTTATAATCCTAAAAATAAAGTAAGAATTGTCACAGCCGCTTCACTTTTTGACGGACATGATGCTGCCATTAATATTATGCGTCGTATTATTCAGTCAACAGGAGTCGAAGTTATTCATTTGGGTCACGATCGAAGTGTAGAGGAAGTTGTAAATACCGCCATTCAGGAAGATGCGAATGCAATTGCCATGACTTCTTATCAGGGTGGGCATAATGAATACTTTAAATATATGTACGACTTGCTTCAGGAAAAAGGAGCAGGACACATTAAGATTTTTGGAGGCGGAGGCGGTGTGATTCTGCCAAGTGAAATTTCAGAATTGCATGAATATGGAATTACAAGAATTTATTCTCCAGACGACGGGCGTTCTTTGGGATTACAGGGAATGATCAACGATCTGGTAGAACGTTCTGATTACCCAATTGGAGATAAGTTAAATGGAGAACTTGATCATATCGAAAATAAAACACCAACGGCGATTGCAAGATTAATATCGGCAGCGGAGAATTTTCCGGATATTGCCAAACCGGTTTTTGATAAAATACATGCAAATAATGCCAATTCTAAAATTCCAGTTTTAGGGATTACAGGAACAGGAGGAGCAGGGAAATCATCTTTGGTAGACGAACTTGTTCGCAGATTCTTGATTGACTTTCCGGAAAAAACAATAGGATTAATTTCTGTCGATCCATCGAAAAGAAAAACAGGCGGAGCCCTTTTAGGAGATAGAATCCGAATGAATGCTATAAACAATCCACGTGTTTATATGCGTTCGCTGGCAACACGTCAGTCGAATTTAGCATTGTCTAAATATGTAGCCGAAGCCATTCAGGTTTTGAAAGCAGCAAAATACGATTTGATTATTCTGGAAACTTCAGGAATCGGACAATCCGATACTGAAATTATGGATCACTCTGATGTTTCTTTATATGTAATGACACCCGAATTTGGTGCCGCAACGCAGTTAGAGAAAATCGACATGCTTGATTTTGCCGATTTAGTAGCGTTGAATAAATTCGACAAAAGAGGTGCTTTAGACGCCATTCGTGACGTTAAGAAACAATACCAGCGCAATCATAACCTATGGGACAAAAATCCAGATGAAATGCCGGTTTTCGGAACAATAGCTTCGCAGTTTAACGATCCGGGAATGAATACGCTGTACAAATCGATTATGGACAAAATTGTCGAAAAAACAGCTTCGACTTTAAAATCTACTTTTGAGATTACACGCGAAATGAGCGAGAAAATCTTTGTCATTCCACCGCACAGAACCCGTTATTTGTCTGAAATTGCAGAGAACAACAGGGGTTATGATGAGATTGCCAATTCACAACAAAAAGTAGCGCAGAAATTATACGGAATCTTTAAAACGATAGAATCTGTTTCGGGGAAAATTCCACAAATAAATAAAGCCGGAATCAATGACGAAAGTGTTAGCCTAAGCGCTGCTGATGGATTAGATGAAAACAGAATCTTTTTGAATCTTTTACTAAATCAGTTTGATAAGGTAAAAATGGATTTAGATCCGTACAATTGGGAAATTATCCTGAATTGGGAAGAGAAAGTCAATAAATACAAAAATCCGGTTTACTCGTTTAAAGTTCGTGATAAAGAAATAAAAATCGCAACCCATACCGAGAGTTTGTCACACATTCAGATTCCAAAAATTGCATTGCCAAAATATGAAGCCTGGGGCGATATACTGCGCTGGAATCTACAGGAAAATGTTCCGGGAGAATTTCCGTTTGCTTCAGGATTGTATCCGTTTAAGCGTGAAGGCGAAGATCCTTCCAGAATGTTTGCGGGAGAAGGAGGACCAGAGAGAACCAATAAACGTTTTCATTATGTAAGTGCCGGATTGCCTGCAAAACGACTTTCTACGGCTTTTGACAGTGTAACATTATATGGTAATGATCCCGATATACGTCCTGATATCTACGGAAAAATTGGAAACGCCGGAGTATCTATTTGTTGTTTAGACGATGCTAAAAAATTGTATTCAGGTTTTGATCTCGTGCATGCATTAACTTCTGTAAGTATGACCATAAACGGACCAGCACCAATGTTGTTGGGCTTTTTTATGAATGCCGCAATCGATCAGCAATGCGAGTACTACATTAAAGAAAATGAATTAGAAAAAGAAGTTGAGGCTAAAATAAAGAAGATATACTCGGTAAAAGGGATCGAAAGACCTCAGTATCAAGGCGGTTTGCCAGAAGGTAATAATGGATTAGGATTAATGCTTTTGGGCGTTACCGGAGATCAGGTTTTGCCTTTGGATATTTACAATGATATTAAAGCAAAGACCTTATCACAAGTTCGTGGAACTGTTCAGGCCGATATCTTAAAAGAAGACCAGGCGCAAAATACCTGTATATTTTCTACCGAATTTGCCTTGCGATTAATGGGAGACGTTCAGGAATATTTTATTACCAAAAATGTTCGTAATTTTTATTCGGTTTCGATTTCAGGATATCACATTGCCGAAGCAGGAGCAAACCCTATTACGCAATTGGCATTTACGCTTTCAAATGGTTTCACTTACGTGGAATATTATTTGAGCCGTGGTATGAATATAAATGATTTTGGACCTAATTTATCGTTCTTTTTCTCCAATGGAGTCGATCCTGAATATTCAGTTATTGGTCGGGTAGCACGTAAAATCTGGGCAAAAGCCATGAAAAACAAATACGGAGCCAACGAAAGAGCACAGATGTTAAAATACCATATTCAAACATCCGGACGTTCTTTGCATGCGCAGGAAATCGATTTTAATGATATTAGAACGACTTTGCAAGCTTTGTATGCGATTTATGACAACTGTAATTCATTGCATACCAATGCGTATGATGAAGCCATTACAACACCAACAGAAGAATCCGTGCGTCGTGCCATGGCGATTCAGTTGATTATTAATAAAGAACTAGGTTTAGCGAAAAACGAAAACCCAATTCAGGGATCGTTTATTATCGAAGAACTAACCGATTTAGTAGAAGCAGCTGTACTGCAAGAGTTCGACCGAATCACAGAGCGTGGCGGCGTTCTTGGAGCAATGGAAACCATGTACCAGCGTTCTAAAATTCAGGAGGAAAGTTTGTATTATGAAACACTAAAACACAATGGTGATTTTCCGATCGTAGGCGTAAATACCTTCTTAAGCTCAAAAGGATCACCAACCGTTATTCCGGCAGAAGTTATTCGCGCTACTGAAGAAGAAAAACAATATCAAATCACGATGCTCAATAACCTGCATGAAGTGCATAAAGCAAAAGTAGACGAGCACTTAAACAAGCTGCAAGAAGCTGCCATTAAAAACGAAAACTTATTCGATCACTTAATGGAAGCTACAAAGGTTTGTTCTTTAGGACAGATTACTTCGGCTTTGTTTGAAGTTGGTGGGCAGTATAGAAGGAATATGTAATTATTTTTTTAATAATATAGCAAAGCCTCTCAGTAAAATGAGAGGTTTTTTTATTAATTCAATTTATGAAGAAGGTAATTTGTCATTCCTTTTGCAAAATATTGAATTAAGGGAATGTCGCTTTTTTCGTGTTCACATTGAACAATTGTTGAAATATATTCAATTTGTTGTTCTTGTGTGGTTATTTCTGGAAAAATAGGAGGGCAGTTATTAGACATTAATACAGCTCCTATAATTATTCGGCACACTCTTCCGTTTCCATCAGCAAAAGGATGTATCTCATTTAAAAATTTATTATGAAAATAAACGATAGCTGTTAGCAAATGTTTTTCATAATTTGTATTGTCAATATCTTCTAGTTTTGCATTAAACAAGTTAAGATAGCTTGCCATAATAATTTCTAAATTGTAATGTGGAGAATACTCTTTATTTTCAAAGAAAGGTTCTCTAGATCCTACAGTGGGAATATTACGATAATTTCCAACTAATTCAGATTTAAAATCAGTTTCCCATGCTAATGGAGAACTCATTAAGGAGCCATGTATATTTTTAATTACCTCCTCAGTAAGTTCAAAATTCTCAAAATTTTCTAAAAGATTTTTTAAAACTGACTGATGTTCTGAAATGCCTAATAAAGAATCTAAGTTAATACCACGAACACTTTTATTATTTAAAAACCGGATAGTATCTCCATACTGAAGCTTAGAATCTTCAACTCTTGCAGAATAAAAAGAATAATCATTGATTAATGAATTCTTAAAATCTGCTGACCAATTATTTCTAGGGAATTTTTCTTGAAATTTTAAAAGCGCGGAATTAAAATTTAATAAATAGTCTGGAAGCATAGACTAAGTTTATCCGTTATATTTTTCAAACATAAAACGAATCCACTTTTTTACATCATGTGGATAAGCAAACAAAGTATTGTCTTTTTTTAAAAAAGTTTTTCCAAAAAAGAAAAGTTGAAAATCTTTTTTAAAAGTACTAGGTATTGTATCAACAGAAACAAGATCTTTTGTTGTTGATAAATTCTTTAATGTAATTATGTCTTGTCTAGTAACTAACATTTTACAAAGATATTAAATACTTTAATACATACAACACTAACATTGATTCTTTCAAGTACTCCATACTCATACTAGATTTATTAATTATTCTAGGAAAACAACTGACACAATCTTGTCTTTTCGAAAAATGAGAAATCTTCGCAAGTAGCTCCGCAACGAAAACCCAATCTTTGTCGAGTTTCTCGCGAAGATTTCTCGTGCCTCGAAAGGACAAAAAGGGGTGTATAAAATTAATGCATAGGATAAACTATAAAAAAACCTCCCCAACCTTGTCTTCACGAAAAGATTGGGGACGTTTTATCTGAAAAGGATCTCATCAAGCAATGCCCTCATAAATTTCGCTTAGTAATTCAAATTCATCAAGAGGAAACATTTGTAAAACCATTTCCAGGATTAGCGGTACATTAATAGGTTGTTGAAAAGTATTTGAATTTTGATGTGCTTCGTTTTCTAGTGCTACGATGCATAATTTTATAATTTCGGTAATGCAGCAACCTAGTTCAGCATAACTGTGCATTTTAATAGGAGCGATATAAGTTCTGTTTTGATCAGCAGAAGGATTTAAGGCAGTACAACATCTGGCAGTTAATTTTTTGAGTTTTTCTAAAATTTCAGTTTCATTTTTCTCCATCATCGGTATTTATTTTTTATTGTGAATGATTTGCAACTAAACTTTTGATTGGTTATCGCAGTAAAAATTGCTGTTATGTTTAATTCGTTGCAAGAAATAAATCAGCGAAATTGTAGCAAACCATTTTTATCCGTAATTTACAGGTCAAAATATGTATAATACAAGTTTTCTCTTATCATACATAATTATTATCTTTGAATTATGAGCACACTTACAAAAAATCACATAGGGCGAAAAATCAGCCGTATTCGTGAATTAAGAGATATGAAGCAGGAAGCTTTGGCGCTGGCTATGGGGACAAATCAGCAAACTGTTTCTGCGATAGAAAATAGCGAAACGATAGACGAAGAAAAACTTATTGAAGTTGCAAAAGCACTTGGTGTAACGGTAGAAGCCATTAAGAACTTTTCAGACGAAGCTGCAATTAATTACTTTAATACTTTTAATGAATCAGTTTCGGGCAATAATTTTAACCATTATAATGCTTGTTCATTTAATCCATTAGATAAGTTAATGGAAACGGTAGACGAAAACAAAAAGCTTTACGAGCGTTTGCTTCAGGCAGAAAAAGAAAAAGTAAAATTTTTAGAGAATTTATTGAAAGAGAAGTAATCCTTAGGAGATATTTAAATCTAAAAGATAATTTTAGACATAAAAAAAAGCATCAGCGGCGGCTGATGCTTTTTAGTTTTTA
>Ga0247817_10000987_pt1 | contig 15119 bp, 16 predicted proteins | sample UWRJL212509R1_FD_178010 | JGI IMG/M metagenome (GOLD analysis project Ga0247817, IMG submission 178010) | Plant litter microbial communities from Arlington Agricultural Research Station in Wisconsin, United States - UWRJ-L212-509R-1 | ecosystem: Environmental > Terrestrial > Plant litter >... | reverse complement strand
TGCTCGATATCGCCAAGGAAGTCGCACCGGGCATGAAACCGGATTTCATTGCGTTCCCTGGCACTCGGTTCTCCAGCGAACACCATTACGCCGTGTTCATGAAAGGCAGTACGCACCTGACTTCCCACCTGCTGACGCCGGTGCTGATCGACGCCAGCACCCTGCAAGTCACCGCCGTGGCCGAGCGACCGTGGTACATGGACGCCATGGGCATGTCACAGCCGCTGCACTTTGGTGATTACGGCGGGATGCCGATGAAAATCCTCTGGGCGACGCTGGACGTGCTGACCATCATCGTTCTCGGCAGTGGGGTTTACCTCTGGATCGTGCGCCGCAAAGCAGCGAAACCCGTGGCGGAAGTTGCGCAGGCCCAAGCATGAGGCCGCGTCAGTCGAATTTCTGGAAAGTCTTCGCCCTACCCACAGTCATCGGTCTGTTCAGCGCTGCCGGATTGTTCGCAGCGCTGCTGGACGATGGCGTCTGGGACGCCCTGAGCTGGCTCGGCCTGGGCATCCCCGCCATCATCGCCCTGCGTGGATTACTTAAACGCCGCTGACGTTTTGTCAGTCGCCGAATCCCTCTATGCCAATCCGAGAACCTATGTAGGAGCTGCCGAGTGAAACGAGGCTGCGATCTTTTGATCTTGCTTTACCCTATCGAAAACAAGATCGAGATCAAAAGATCGCAGCCTCGTTTCACTCGGCAGCTCCTACACAGCTCCTACACAGCTCCTATACAGCGCCTACACAGCTCGAACAGAGTTCGACCCTCGAAAGTTACGCGCTATGCTGCCGTCACTACCACCGAACGAGACGCCACCATGTCCACCCCGAGCATGACGCTGTACCACAACCCTCTCTCGCCCTTCGTTCGCAAAGTCATGGTGCTGCTCCACGAAACCGGCCAGCAGGACCGCGTGGCGCTGCAATCCAGCGTACTCACTCCGGTCAGCCCGGACCTGACCCTCATCGAAGACAACCCCCTGGGCAAAATCCCCGCCCTGCGCCTGGCCGATGGCAGCGTCATCCATGACAGCCGGGTGATTCTCGATTACCTCGATCACCAGCACGTCGGCAACCCACTGATCCCCCGTGACGGCTCGGCCCGCTGGCGGCGCCTGACCCTCGCGTCCATGGCCGACGGCATCATGGACGCGGCGGTGTTGACCCGCTACGAACTGGCCCTGCGCGCACCGGAAAAACACTGGGACGAATGGCTGGACGGCCAGCGCGACAAGATCCGCCGGGCGTTGGCCGTGCTGGAAGCAGACGCCATCGCCGAGCTGACCAGCCATTTTGATGTCGCCGCGATCAGTGTGGCCTGTGCGCTGGGCTATCTGGATCTGCGCCACCCGGATCTGGACTGGCGCGAAGCGAATCCCAAGCTGGCGGACTGGTATTTCGAGGTGAGCCAGCGAGCGTCGATGCTGGCGACAATGCCGAAGGTTTGATCCTAAAAGGGGCAAAACCCTAGCAGTTCTGCTAGGTAGGCAACGACTGGGAAAGGATTGAAGCTGAAGGCTCGGCTTTTTCGACCTTTGCACGGAGCTTCAGTCAATGCCTACCTCAACTCCCGAACGCCTGTTGTGTAAGTACCACTACGACCCGCTTGATCGGCTGGTCAATAGCACTCCCTTTGAACAACTCACTCAGCGCTATTACTGCCGAACCCGCCTGGCCACTGAATTGCAAGACTCGGTGCAGTGCACAATTCTGCAGCACGACGAGCGGCTGTTGGCGCAGCAGCTGCGTGAAAATGGCAAGGTAGTCACCACGCTACTCACGACTGACCTACAACGTTCGGTATTGAATGTGCTGGCCGCAAACCAGATAAATTCCCTTGCCTACACGCCCTACGGCCATCGCCCACATGAAAACGGCTTGCTCAGCTTGCTCGGGTTCAACGGCGAACGGCCTGACACGGTGACCGGGCACTTCTTTCTAGGTAACTATCGGCATTTCAATCCAGCGTTGATGAGGTTCAATAGCCCGGATAGTTGGAGTCCGTTTGGGGAAGGGGGACTCAATGCCTATGCCTATTGCGACGGAGACCCGGCAAACAAAAATGATCCGACGGGGCACATGGGCAATATATTCAAGGCGATTCTCAATTCATTGGGCAGAACACCAAGCAATAGATCCAAAGCCTTACAAATGATAAGAAAACAGAAAAAAGAAGTTAAAACAATCATAACAAACCATAACAGGCTTAAGATTATTAGTTCAGAAAGACAGATTTATGCGAACTACCCAACGTCTGACTATCTAGACATGGCTATTGACGGGCAAATTAGAATGAAAACAATCGAGACAGAAAGACCGTCGTTGCTGTTTGCACAAGAAAAATTTAAAGAATTGTCACGAAAGATAGCTAAACGCGAGAAAAACTTAAACATTCAAGATGTAAAAGAAGAAATAAACAGCATAAGAAAAAAGGCCGCAGAAATGCGGAGGACAGCTTAAGACAGTCCGTCTTCCGGGGCTTTTTATGAATAGCTTTTATATTGGTTTATTGGTAATGGAGTGCGGGCAGTAGCCGTTTGGATTTGAATGGCACTTACTTACCCTGTTTTGAGATAGGGGGACAACTTTATTTAACTTGCGACCGTAAAAAGCAGGACAGACCAAAATCAATATTCCGTCCTGCTTTTTTATAACATCCACTATATTTTGTTCCATCCCGCCGTGTGCGAGCGAGTTTACATGCGATAGAACAACAACCGACTACCTCAGTCAGTCCTGTGCCTGCTTCATCCCCAAACAATCAATCGAACGATCAACCATGGCTTTGGCAATTTCCAGCAAATGCCACACGGAAAAAACCATCGCCCTGTCTGCGCCTTTCAGGTGGTCACCGCATTGATAGGCGGTGACCGAGGCACAGCGCAGCAGGTCGGCAACATAGAGTTGGGTGTCTTCGAAGCTCACGTCGTTGCTGACGTTGTAGAACCGCAGTTCATCCGGTGCCGACGGTTGTTCGCCGGTCAGGTAGAAATCGATCGCACGGTAAAGGGCGGAGCGGTCTCTGAGCAGATCGTCATTTCTGGTTGAATTTGAGGGTGGATCGGGGACCGGCTTTTTCATTGGTAAAACTCCAGGGTGATAATAGGAGCCAACCGATTTCGCGACTAAAGGAGAGGGGGTGGCGGCTGCGCACAGGTTAGTCGACCGGTCACCTGGAACCCGGCGCACCCGAAGGTGCCCTGCGCACAGCCACCATAGATTTCAGGCGATAAAAAACACCTGAACAAAGGTAGCGCTGTACGCCAAGTGATAGCCGGGCGACTAAACCCGATCACTGATGAGCAGTGACGGACGGAGATTAGGCACGGAAATCGGTCGGCGCAAGCGTGCGAAATAATCTAGGAAACGTCCTGCAAAAGGAAGGGATTCGCGCTGTAGGAGGCCAGTTTTTCCTGTAGGAAAACTTACTTTCTGACGTGAGAAGTCCCCCGTGCGGGCCAGCAACGAGACCGATGCTAGGACGGTGTTTAAGGTTCGACCCAAGTGCGACCGAAACCCTAGCACTTCTGATAGGTAGGCAAAGCTTGGGAAAGGAATGATGCTGAAGCCTCGGCTTTTTCGACCTTTGCAAGGAGCTCCAGTCAATGCCTACTCCCAATCGCGAAACCTTTTTGTGCCGCTACCACTACGACCCGCTTGATCGCCTGGTCAACAGCACACCCTTTGAACAACCTACCCAGCGCTACTACTGCAAAACCCGCCTAGCCACTGAGATTCAAGGCGGTGTGTATCGAAGCATTCTGCAACACGAAGATCAGCTATTGGCGCAACAGCAGCGTGAGGACGGCACGATAGCCGCCACGCTGTTGGCAACCGATCACCAACGTTCGGTGTTGAACGCGCTCGACGCCAACCAGCCCAAGCCCCTCGCTTACTCACCCTACGGTCATCGTCCACTGGAGAATGGCTTGCTCAGTTTGCTCGGATTCAACGGCGAACGGCCAGACCCGATGACCGGGCATTATCATTTGGGCAGTGGCTATCGGCAGTTCAATCCGGTGCTGATGCGCTTTAACAGTCCGGACAGTTGGAGCCCGTTTGGCGAGGGTGGGTTGAATGCATATGCTTATTGCCAAGGAGATCCCGCTAATTACAGTGATCCAAGCGGGCATTGGATGAACCCTCTGGATTTACTTCCTCCGATCCCACGGAGAGTGCCGACTCCCGCACCTAGACCACACGCGCCTCGAACGTTCACTCGATCCACCGCAATTGTTGAAGCTCCAGCTCCAGTTCCAGGCGCACCCGTTCCGCAGAGTTCGTATGATCGGGTCATACCCGGCATGTACCATCCAGTGACCCCCGAAACAAGAAATCTTTTCCATCAGGCAGCTCTCGATGATTACCATGGCTTTCGGCAGCCGACGCAGTCAGGTCCTCAGCGGGACACCGGGGCTCGCACAGCTTTTTATGCTGCGCGTGGCATGTCGCCGGATGGCACCCTCCTCTCGTCACCTGCCGCCGGCGGCCAAATACCTCCAGCGGCTTCGACACGGTCTCGTAATATTCAGCGGATGAGCGTTCCTCCTCCACCTCCTCCGCAACGGCCTGAATCCCCGCCACCTTATCGTCCTCGACGATCTGAGACTCCTCCGCCGGATTACGCTTCGACTGGATATGATTCCATTTCCGGCCGCAGCAACGATGTGCGCGGTAATCGATGAACCAGAAACGGCCGTCAACGCTGATTTCGATTTTGGGGTTTTAGATCTGCGTTGACTTCACCTGCCTCATCGCGAGCAGGCTCACTCCTACAATTTGATCCGGGGGGCACACAAAACCCGTAGTCACCAGAGATCCTCTGTAGGAGTGAGCCTGCTCGCGATGGCACCGCACCGGATCGACCGGAAACAATCGAAAAATCAGCGTCGCCAACACCCGCCCTTCCCGCTGATCCTCACGCAACCCCAGCGACCGACTCATTCCACCGCTCCAATATCAAACGCCAGCGGCTTGGCGGTCCTCTGCCCCACCCCATACCAATCCAGCTTGCGCGTCAGCACCATAAACACGCCCAGCAACCCGAACAGCAACAGCGAGCCCATCAACAACGCGTAATCCTCGGCACTCAACAGGCCATAGAGCAAGCCATACAACGCCGCCAGCCCCGCTGAAAAACTCAACCCGTGACGCACGCTGCGCAGCACATGGCAGACATAGAACCCGATCAACACCACGCAGGCACCGGCCGACAACAGATACGCCATGGCAAACCCGATGTGCTCGGACAGCGACAACAGCAGCAGATAGAAGAACGCCAATGCCACCCCCACCAGCGCATATTGCACCGGGTGCACCGCCAGGCTTTTCAGAACTTCGAAGAGGAAGAACCCGGCGAACGTCAGGACGATGAACAGCAGCGCGTATTTGATCGCCCGATCGCTTTTCAGGTATTGATCCACCGGGTCGATAAAGCTCACGCCAAAGCTGCGGCTATTGAAGACTTCGCAGTTTTTGCCGGAAATGCAGTTGTTCATCGCTTCTTGCAGATTGGTGGAGAAAAACGAGGTTTGCCAGTTGGCGGTAAAACCTTGATCGGTGATTTCGCGCTGGGCCGGCAAGTAGTTGCCGACAAAGCTCGGATGCGGCCAGTTAGCAGACAGCGACACCTTGCTGGTCTTGCCCACCGGCACAACCTGCAATTGACCGGTGCCTTGCAGGCGCAGATCGAAACCAAAATTCAGTTCAGTCGGCGCCTTCGCGTCCAGGGCAGGCAGCGTGACGTGCACGCCCTCCCCCAACCAGCGAACCTGACTGCCGGGCACGAAGTCCAGACGCTGGCCGTCCAGCTCAAGCTTCAGTGCGTTCTCGATGCCGCGAATATCGCTGATACCGACGGCCAGAAAGGGCTGGTCGAACTGGTAATCGCTGAAGTCTTCCTTGATGCCCAATTGCGCCGGCAAAGAGAAAAGCCCGGTGATGCGATTGTCGGCATGGAACAGCCGTGCCTCGTAAATCCCCCGCTTACGCAATTCCGTCTCAACCTGACCATTGAGCTCGAAATGTTCCGGCAGAAAGTACAGACGACCCCGCTCTTCACTGAGGTCCTGATAGCGCTGGTTGGTTTTCTCGTTGAGCTTCCAGGTGCGCACCACTTTGCGATACGGCACCACCATCAATGGACCGCTGAGCTGCTGGCTGTAACTGGAACTGCGAGCGATATCTTCGAGCACGCCATCGCGCAGTTGCTGACGGTCCTGGATCACGCCGCTGATCATCAGCAATGGAATGAGCAACAACAGAATCAGCAGGGCAATGGCCCCGAGTTTTAAGGTCAGGTTTCGGTTCATGGGACTCTCCTTGTTTGGATGGGGAGAGTCTGGTGTGGCCGTATGAGGGCTTTATGTGGGGAATGTGGAGAGTGTGTGGAATTCGAAAAGATCGCAGCCTCGTTTCTCTCGACAGCTCCTACAGGATTTGTGTCAAAGCCAGCCCCCCAGACCCACCACCATCCCCTGTAGGAGCTGCCGCAGGCTGCGATCTTTTCGCTTTAAGGCAGCCGTAAAATCACCTGCACGCCACCCTCAACATTGCCAATAACCATGACGCCGCCATGTAGTTTCACCACTTCTTCAACAAAATTGAGCCCTAACCCCGTGCTCTTACGTCCACTGTCCGGACGCGGCAGCGAGTAAAAACGCTCGTTCAAGCGTGGCAATGCATAGTCGGGAATGGGCGCCGCCTGGTTGAACAACCTGAACTCGATCTGCCCCTCAATGCGCTCGGCACTAAATCGCAGCACGCCCTGAACCGGCGTGAAATCCAGCGCGTTCTCCAGCAAATTACCCAGCGCCTGACGCAACAGAAAAGGCTCACCGTGCAGTTCAAGATCCGGATCAATTCTCTGTTCGACCCGCAACTGCCTACCCTCGATCCTCGCCGACTGCGCGCTCAACAACTCATCCACCAAAACAGCCAACGGCACCGATACCCGTTCTTCCAGCCCTTGCCGTTGTTCCACCTGCGCCAGGTTCAACAAGCGCTCAATCAACTGCTGCATCCGCACGCTCTCACTGTCGATGTTGTCGACGAACCGCTGCCGCTGCGCTAACGGCATCTCGCTTTGCAGCAATTCCGCGGCGCCCCGAATCGCCGCCAGCGGGCTCTTCAGTTCATGGGTCAGGGTGTGAACATAACGCTCCACGTAAGCCTTGCCTTCGAGCTGCGTGCGCATCTGCTCCACCGCTGTCGCCAGTTGCTCCAGCTCGCCACCGCGATAGTGCGGCACCTCGACTCGTCGGCCTTCACTGACGGCCTGCGCGTACACCGTCAACCGGCGTAACGCCGAGCTCAGCCACCACGACAACAGCGCGCCGAACAACAGGCCGAGGCCGATCAATCCGGCGCCGTACACCAGCAGCCGTCGTTCGGTGCGATCAACATAAGGTTGCAGCGAGCTGTTGGGCTTGGCCACGGTGACCACGCCGATGATCTGACCGTTGTCGCGAATCGGCGCGCCCACGTGCATCACCGAGGAGCTGGCATCCTGCGGATCGCTGCGAGTGGAGCGCGCGCCGTACTCGCCGCGCAGGGTCAGGTAGACGTCGTTCCAGCGTGAGTAATCCTTCCCGACCGCCTCGCCACTGGAGTCCAGCACCACAATGCCTTTGTCGTCGGTGACGTAAATGCGGTGGCTAACCTGATTCTTCGGCAAACCCCAAATACTCGCCTTCGGTTGCCGCTCGCCATAAGCCTTGAGCAGCTGCGGCCAGCGGTTTTGATTGAGGGTGCCGGCCTTGAAGTCATCGCGCAGAATCTCGGCCATGAGGTTGGCCGTATCGACCAGGGTTTCTTCGGTGGATTGGCGCACACCGGGGCGGATTTCTTCCATGACGGTGCTGAGCACAAAGTAACCGGTCAGCCCGATAAACAGCACAAAGACCAGGAAAATCCGTATTCCCAGCCGCATCAGCTGCGCCCCGGACTGTAGCTGTAACCGAGGCCACGATGAGTCTGGATCGGCTCTGCATCAGCCTTCACCAGGCGCAATTTGGCGCGCACGCTCTTGATATGGCTGTCGATGCTGCGCTCGTACCCGGCATCGGCCGCGACACCCAACGCATCCAGCAACTGCTCGCGACTGAATACGCGCTCGGGTTGATCCAGCAGACAATGCAGCAGACGAAATTCGTGGCGAGTCAGGCTAAGCAACTGGTCGCGATAGCTGATCTGCACGCGCTCGTTGTCGATTCGAAACAATGCCGAACCCACCTCGGCCACCGCTCGCGGCGCCATGCGCTTGAGAATCGCCCGGACCCGCGCCGCCACTTCCCGAGGGCTGAACGGTTTGACGACGTAATCGTCCGCGCCGATTTCAAGGCCCACCACACGATCGATCTCCCCGTCCCGGGCACTGAGGAACATCACCGGTACCTCGCTGAAGCGCCGCAATTGCCTGCAGGTTTCAAAGCCGCTGATGTCGGGCAATCCGATGTCGAGGATGATCAGATCGGCCGGCGTCAGGCGCTGATGCTCAAGCGCCGCCGCGCCCAGGCTCACCCAAGAGGTGGTAAAGCCCTCGCCCTGCAGGGCGAAAATCAGGGTGTCGGCAATCGCCGCTTCGTCTTCGACAATCAGGATATGAGGCATGGCATCCGGGCGCGGCAATTGAATGGTCGAACGGTGAACCAAGGTGGGTTGGGCGTCAATCGGCAGTAAACCTAACAGTTCTGATAGTAGGCAAGAACTGATAAGGGGTTGATGCTGGGGGCACCCGCTATTGGGATCTTATAGGGAGATCAGCGATGTCCGCACACACTCGAAAAACAATGCTGCTGGCGACCAATCAACAGCAGTCGGTGTTGAACACCCTGGATGGGAACGGACGTCGGTCTATCGCCTATACGCCCTATGGTCATCGTCCGCGGGAAAATGGCTTGCTCAGCCTGCTGGGGTTCAACGGCGAACCGCCGGATGCACTGACCGGTCATTATCATTTGGGGAATGGCTATCGGCAGTTCAACCCGGTGTTGATGCGGTTCAACAGCCCGGACAGTTGGAGTCCGTTTGGGGACGGTGGGTTGAATGCGTATGCGTATTGCGCAGGAGAACCCGTCCTTCAGAGCGACCGAACAGGGCATTCCATTTTTAGTAGCCTTATAAAAGGGTTTAAAAATATGTTTCTTGGTAGAACGCCAAGTAGACTAAGAACCAAAAAAAATGTCGCAAAACAAACATCTGTCGCTCAGTCGACCGCATATACATTGGAACCTGGTGCTGACTACAACAAACTAACCAGCGCAGAACTTAAGCTAAATACGGGATTGATATCCAATCGCTTCAATCTGACGCCAGGGCCACAAAACAGAGTTGTTAATACCCATCTTCCAAAACTCGATAACGACGTTAAAGCACCCAATAAAACGGTGCAAGATCCATCCAAAATAACGCGAGATCATCTGTTAAATCGTCGAACACGATCATTGGGGCACGCTCCTGAAAATTTCAGTGTTGACTTAGAGTCTTTCTATTTATCAAAACAGTTTGAGCCCGACGGCGGCTTTTTAACGACTCAATTCGCGTCGAGTCCAACGGGTACTCACGCAAAACTCTACGCGGCGATGGACTCAGAACTCCGATCACATCCTACCGCGCAGATTCAAAGAACAATCAGAACCGGGGGACGAAAATAGTCACCCGATCAGCAATCCGGCTTGTCCGCCGTAAACCGCCGAGCCGGATTCACCGCCGCGCCAAACTCACGCAGCGCCTTCGCCCCAATCAGCAACGGATAGTTGAAGCTGCTGCGATCCGTCAAGTTCACCTCGACCGTACGCTTGACGTTACCCAGGCACAGCTCCAGATCAACCACTGGCCGCTTGGTCGGCGCGGTCGCTTCGTCGTCGTCCGCATCCTCTTCCGAGCGGGTCTTGATCTTGCTGATCCGCGCGATCTTGTGTTCGTAAACCTTGTTACTCGCATCCTTGGTGGCAAGACGAAAACGCACCCACTCATCGCCGTCACGGGTAAACATCTCGATGTCCTTGGCGGACAGCGACGCGGTCAGGGCTCCGGTGTCCATCTTGGCCTTGAGCACTTCGCCACCGATTTCCGGCAGTGCAATGTATTCATAACGACCGTACAGCGTCGGCTCGGCGGCCAGAACCGGCAGGGCCACGAGGGAAAGCAGTGCGAGGATGGATTTCACGTAATGGACTTCCTTGAAGAATGGGCAGCGGAATTTTAGACCGTTATCGATTAGATCGTTCCCACGCTCTGCGTGGGAATGCCTCTTGTGACGCTCTGCGTCATGCTTTGGGTCGCAGAGCGTCTTTGGCTGCATTCCCACGCAGAGCGTGGGAACGATCAGTGGAGAGAGGTTAACGGTTCAAAGGTGAAACATTCGTCGTCGCCGATTTGGCCTGTCGCCCGAAGCTGCTTATCATGGCGCGCCCAAATGATTCCAAGAGTTACTTATGCGCCGCCTGCTCACCGGCTGTTTCGTCACCCTGTTGCTATTGCTCAACACCCTCGTCCTGATCGGACCGCTGATGGTGTTCGCCTTGTTAAAGCTTGTCGTGCCCGGCCAGTTTCGCGATGTCGCCTCCAGGGCGGTGATGTGGATCGCCGAGACCTGGGCCGAAATCGACAAGCTGATCTTCCGCCTGTGCATCCCCACCCAATGGGACATTCGCGGTGGCGACGATCTACGCGGCGACACCTCCTACCTGGTAGTCAGCAACCATCAATCCTGGGTGGATATTCCGGCGTTGATCCAGACGCTGAACCGGCGCACGCCGTTCTTCAAATTCTTCCTCAAGAAAGAACTGATCTGGGTACCGTTTCTGGGGCTGGCGTGGTGGGCACTCGATTACCCATTCATGAAGCGCTACACCAAGGCCTTTCTGGCCAAACATCCCGAACTGGCAGGCAAGGATCTGCAGATCACCAAAGCCGCGTGCGAGCTGTTCAAGCGCCAGCCGGTCACGGTGGTCAACTACCTGGAAGGCACACGGTTTACGGCGGCGAAAAGCCGTCAGCAGCAATCGCCGTTCACGCACCTGCTCAAACCCAAGGCGGGTGGCGTGGCGTTCGTGCTGGCCGCCATGGGTGAACAGCTGGACGCCATTCTCGATGTGACCGTGGTGTATCCGCAGCAGCAGATTCCAGGGTTCTGGGAGTTGATCAGCGGCAACGTGCCAAGGGTCATCATCGACATCAAGACCCGCGAACTCGACCCCGCCCTGTGGCAAGGCGACTACGAAAACGATCCGGTGTTTCGCGAAAAAATCCAGAACTGGGTCAACCAGCTCTGGATCGAAAAAGATCAGCGCATCGACGCGTTGCGCGCCGAACGCCTTTGAATCAAGTGCCGGTGCCGGCGCCCCAGATTCCGCCCAGGCTTTGCAGCAGCGAACCACCGACGCCCTGCTGACCGAGGTACTGCAGGATCACCGGCGCAAACTGGCCGATCATGCCGCTGTCCATGCCCAACGCGCTGAATGCATTGTTCAGGTCATTGGTGTCCTTCACGTTGCCGAGGGCGTTTTCCAGCCCCGCCGATTTACCCGACGAGCCAAGTAAACCGGCGAGCGCACCCAATTGCCCGCCACCGGACAACTTGTCGATTCCCGGCACGCTTTTGGCCAACTCGGAATAGTCAGTCGAGCTCAATTGATTTTTCGCCAACCCCAGCATCGCGCTGGTACCGCCAACGGCCTGTTGCGGCGTCACGTTCAACTGGCTGAGCGCACCCAACAGGTCCGCCGTTTCCGGAGTCGGTGCTGCCGCTGTCGCTGCGTTATCCCCCTTCATGCCCGAAATGGCATTGGCCGCATCGTTCAGGCTGAACTGAGCAAAGACCGGACTGGCCGCCAGACTCATCAGCGAAGCCAGTGCAAAACCGCGTGAAATCTTCATCCAGACATCCTCTAGCGTCATGAAAAACCGCCCACTCAGGAACGGAAAAAACTGCCGATTGGACCGGGCATCAGCCGGCATGTTCCTCGGCCTTGCATCCATTTTCACGCAGCGTACGTATAGGAAGTGTGAAACCCCGGAGGCTACGCGATGAATGGCAAGTTTTGATGCTGCGACGAAGGACCGGGGACACCTGAAGATGCTTCGACCTATCAGTTCTGCTAGTACCCAATCTCAGTAGATTAGGACACAGTTTATCCCTGATCGATGCCACTTCAGGGGGGGCTCACACCCATGCAGACCTACAGCAAAACGCTGCTCTGCAGCTATCACTACGACCCTCTCGACCGGCTGATCGACTGCACATTGCCTGGACAGGAAAACGCCCGGCGCTTCTATCAGAAGGATCGCTTGGCCACAGAGATCAATGGCACGCTGAAACGCTCGATCATGCAGCATGAGGATCAGTTGCTGGCGCAACAGCGTCAGAGCGAATCCGTGGAAACCAGCCTGCTCGCCACTGATCAACAGCGTTCAGTATTGAACGTGCTCACTGCATCCACTCCTCAGCCAATCACTCACACACCTTACGGTCACCGCCCATTGGCCAGCGGCTTGCTCAGCCTGCTCGGCTTCAACGGCGAACGGCCTGATCCGGTGACCGGGTGTTATTTGTTGGGGAACGGGTATCGGGCGTTTAACCCGGTGCTGATGCGATTTAACAGCCCGGACAGTTGGAGTCCTTTTGGGAAGGGAGGGCTGAATGCGTACGCATATTGTGTGGGGGATCCAGTTAATCGTCGAGATCCAAGAGGACATAGCTGGACATTAGTCAGATCAAACTTGAACAAAATAGCGAATATGAGCAAACCGGCCCAACCCAGTAATATCATCCATGTACCACGGACTGGGTACTTGAAAAACATCCACCGAATAGGTGAAGGCGCTATCAGCTTCGAGGATATGTACAAGGGAAAAAAACGCCTTAACTTCTTAGCTCACGGCAACAAACCACCGCCCAACAGAAGTTCTGGATTAAAAGTAAATGGCAAATTATGGAGCGCCGAGTATTTTTATTCAGCAGCCAAAGCACAAGGAATAGACTTCGAACAGTTTGATAATGTAAGAGTTATCGCATGCTATTCAGGAAGTGGCGGTATCCATTCATTCGCAGCAAATCTCAGCACTCTCACGCAAAAGCAGACAAAAGGATATGTAGGCACGATACAAACAAAGGTAAACACGTTTAATCCAGTAGATCAGATAGAAGACTATTATAAAAAATTCAAATCCGACGCAAACGAATTTTATAACGAAGATTATCCCGACATAAGTTTATCCATTCATAAGCACAACCCCTATGACCCAACAAGTGAAGCGAGCGATTACTTCAGGTACAACTTTTTATCCATCAGATTCCCCAATTAAAAAGGGCGACATCAAGTCGCCCATTTGTTTCGTTGAAAACCTCTTACGCCGCACTAAACAACTTATGCGGATCAATCACAAACTTCTTCGGCACGCCCGCATCAAACTCGCCATACCCACGCGGCGCATCATCCAGGCTGATCACTTCCACACCCACGATGTCCGCAATATGAATGCGGTCCCACATGATCGCCTGCATTAGCTGGCGGTTGTATTTCATCACCGGCGTCTGCCCAGTTTGGAAGCTGTGGGATTTAGCCCAGCCCAAACCGATGCGGATGCTCAAGCTGCCCATTTTTGCGGCAGCGTCCACCGCCTGTGGCGCAGCGTCAATGCGCCACTATCATTTCTGTTAGTAGGCAGCCTTAGCTAATTGCGCGACATTGCCTCCCTGACTTGACTGACTCTTCAGGGACTCATGACCATGGCTTCCAACCACAACAAGCTGCTTTGCCGCTATCAATATGATCCTTTGGACCGGCTGGTTGATTGCACGCTATCGGGACAGGAAAGCGCCCGGCGCTTTTATCAAAAAGATCGTCTGGTCACGGAACTCGGCGGCGCCGTACAGCATTCATTTATGCAGCACGCAGACCAGTTGATGGCACAACAACAGCGTAAGACTGATACCGTAGAAACCAGCCTGTTGTTCACCGATCAACAGCGCTCAGTGCTGAACATATTCGACGCGTCCACTTCCCGATCAATCTCTCACACACCCTACGGTCACCGCCCATTAGCCAGCGGCTTGCTTAGCCTGCTTGGCTTCAACGGCGAACGGCCTGATCCGGTGACCGGGCGTTATTTGTTGGGGAACGGGTATCGGGCGTTTAACCCGGTGTTGATGCGATTCAATAGCCCGGACAGTTGGAGTCCGTTTGGTAAAGGTGGGCTGAATGCGTATGCGTATTGCGTGGGGGATCCGGTAAATCGCCGGGATCCAACCGGGCATACCCCTGCGTGGTTGAAAGCCGCTCTTCGATCTGCCGGATTGATGAGGGACAGAACGCGACCTCTCGTCAGCGCGTCTTCCGTTTCCACCGGACCTTTTCGAAATCCAATGGCAAGTTTGCGCTCTCCCGCCTCTAACTCAAAGACGCCGGCATGGACGACCCAGGACAGTTTGGCCTTTGCTGGGACAGAAGCGCGCCACCCAGGTGCTCCCCGCTCATCCAACTCACAACAATCGTTAAATGGGTACGAAAGCGACAGTTCATCTGCCTCGTCTCAAAATATTCAACCCATCTCCACATTCCAATCAACGTCCGGCGGAACACCGCCTCGACTTAGGCGTGGAGCAGTCACCTATGACGAGCAGATGGACCAAGTCGTATCTGAATTGAGAGCCCGACATGGGAATGACAACCTCACTACGGACATACCTGAGCGGCCACCTAGCTATGTTCAATCCTTTCGTCCACCGCCAAATTTCAGCAATGAAACCTTGCCTTCTTATCAGCAAGCCTTGACTAACGCTGCTTACCTTCAGGAGCTATCCAAACGACGAAACCGGATCCGAAGAACAACGTTGTAATTGGATGCGAAAGGCGCCCCGAAAAGCGCCTTTTTTTTGTAAAGCCCTACGCCGCACTAAACAACTTATGCGGATCAATCACAAACTTCTTCGGCACACCCGCATCAAACTCGCCATACCCACGCGGCGCATCATCCAGGCTGATCACTTCCACACCCACGATGTCTGCAATATGAATGCGGTCCCACATGATCGCCTGCATCAATTGACGGTTGTACTTCATCACCGGCGTCTGCCCAGTGTGGAAGCTGTGGGATTTGGCCCAGCCCACCCGA
>Ga0247817_10000985_pt1 | contig 15140 bp, 25 predicted proteins | sample UWRJL212509R1_FD_178010 | JGI IMG/M metagenome (GOLD analysis project Ga0247817, IMG submission 178010) | Plant litter microbial communities from Arlington Agricultural Research Station in Wisconsin, United States - UWRJ-L212-509R-1 | ecosystem: Environmental > Terrestrial > Plant litter >... | reverse complement strand
TTGTAAAAGTTCTTGGTGTAGGCTGGAGTGTCACTGGCTCCTTGCGCTGTTTTTATCGGCCGGCGCTTTGACCATATACTTCGTTAAAAGCTTTTCAGTGTTTTTTACCTACGAGTGCCGGGCAAGCCGAACTTAATCGATACAATTCCCGACACTATAGATAAGGTATCGGTCGAACTCGTCGAATGCCTTGTGGCAATATGACCGATAGCAATCCTTATCTGTATTCAATATAGCACACTTTGTTCTGAAAGTCAATCACTTTTTATACTGCTGTCGAATATTTCCACAGTCTTTCAGCTTCTTGTTCTGTACATAGTTCGACGTCACTAGGACGCTCGCTGTTAATCTGCTCAACTCTACGAAACGCGATATAAATACCACCATTATCTGTACGATCCAGTGAGTAATAACTTGGATGCCTAGCATAGTATCCCTCATATTCTTTACTGCTTACCAATTTCTTCACCCAGTTAGTGACAACGAAACCCTCGTTATCGATCAGTGGCCCAGAAGTAAGCTCAGCTCCCGTACCAGCCATAAGTGACTTAATATCACTATCTTCTTTTTGAGTAGTAGGCTCTACGTTGTTAATGGAGCTATAGAGATAAGGGATGCCATTGATGACAAACCTATCTCCTCGCTCTTTCTCATCCTGGATAAGCTTTTCGTTAAGGAACTTTCCCTGTGCTTCAGAGATTATCAGTTCCTGTTCGTTAAAGTCTTTCCATTTAATCCGCCACTTGTAACTCATAATACGGCTTCGATCGATTCTTTAAAGGTGTCATCAGTAGATAACCAATTCGACACAACAATTATAAGTAGAAAAATCGATGCTAAAATTAAAGCTGGGATAATAACAGGCAAACCAATTACCACTAATGTAATTTTTACTATCTTTTTAGTTACTGACGCCATCTAATCCTTCTCCTGCCAGCCCCGGACGACTTCAGTTAGGATGTCGGGGCCTTTATACGTACCGCTTGGATCTGTTGACTCCTGCTCAAGCATACTCGCAAACCAATAGCCCAGTCCGACTGGCATATTTGCACGACCCACTACGTGATTTTCATCTTTACGTTGCCAGACACCTTGTTCGTCCTTGTACCAGATAGAACCCTTAGGCAACCAGTCACTGATTTCATAATTCAATCTATAATATTTCACTTCGTTCCCTATCTCGTGCTATTTGCACGGCTTTATGTACTTCTGGTATTGTCATTGCGCCTTCACCAACTGCACTGGCTACCCGTTTGACCGAGTTAGCTCGTATATCACCCGATGCAAAGACACCTCGCATTGATGTTTCATGGTCAAATGGCTTGCGACCACAACTATTCTCAAACTCTTTCACTGCCGATCGTTTAAGATCTCGTCCAGTAAGTAAGAATCCATGATCGTCACGTTCTATGATACCTTCCATCCAGTTAGTGAGTGGAATAGCTCCGATAAGGATGAATATATTATCCATATCAAAGCCTTCTGTGTATATTTTATCCTTAATGTATACTTGTGTCAACCTATCACTACCAGCTACGTCAGTAATCTCACTATTATAGTGGATAGTTACGTTATCGGCTGCCTCTAGGCGTTCAATAAGGTAGTGACTCATCTTGTCTTCGATAGTATCACCACGAACAATCAGTCTCACTGTTGAATCCGGGTATTGTGATAGATGCATAGCAGCTTGACCGGCTGAGTTAGCTCCACCAACTACCGCAAAATGCTTACCTCGGTACTTAGTACTGACACTTGGTGATCCATAAGAGATACCGCGACCAAGATACTTAGCAACACTCGGTACATTTAGGCGACGATATTGTACGCCCATGGCAAGCACTACTGATCGAGTGTCAACATACATACCAGAATCATCTAAGACTCTAATACGGTCTTCTTCTCGTTCCAGTCCACATACTCGTGCCGGTGCCATGAACTCAACGTCAAATTTATATGTCTGGTCCAACATGCGCTGAGTTAAATCACGACCAGTTACACCATCGGGGAAGCCGGCATAGTTCTCAATCATGGTAGATGTTGAGGCTTGCCCACCAAAGTCAGTGTTCATATCCATTACTAGGGTTTTTAATCCCTCACTTGCAGCATTTACTGCAGCGGATAGACCTGCTGGCCCTGATCCGACAATCACAACATCATACATAACCGTTCACCCCTTTTGTTTTAAATTATTCTTCTACGCGGTCAAGTGGTTCGATAGATTGTAGACGTTCACTCACTTCAGCAAGGTCGTATACCAATCCATTAATCACAACAGTTTCAACTTCATCGCTTTCCTGTGCATCTTCATTGATGATACGGAATCCTTCAGAGCTTGTGATATCTTCTAAAGATGCTGTCCACTGATCAGTAACTTCACCAATATCATAAGCGAGTGTTACGACAGGTGCGACCTCCACCTTGACGACACGAGCACTAACTTCTATCGGGTAGTCCTTGCCAATAGAATAGTTGATTAAGTCACCGGCTTTGAGTAGCGACACAGGCTCGAGGTCATCCGCACTGAAATCATCTGTGTCACCAAACTCAAACTCTACACCATAGGGGAACAGATCGGCCATAGGGGAAATATATTTGATACGACCGATCTGTTCGTAGAACCTAGAATCGAACCACTCGTCATGCTTACCTTCTTCATAAACAACCTTTACCTTATCACCAACTTTAAATGTCTTCACTTCTTTTTCCTCCTCTACTAATGTTAAATGATCGCCAAATACGATATAGTGTGTTTCTTCAAAGTAATAATTGCCACCAAACACTGGGCCTTCCAGACCGTGCAGCACTGTAACGATTTCGCTACCCGTGTCTTGAATAATTCTATCATGAAATGCTGCTTGTTTAGAGATCTTGACTCGATCACCTTTTTTAAATACTTGACTTGTTTTTTCTAAACACATAATATGTTCTCCTACTCTAAATTATCTAAATTATCAACTTTGGATGGCTGTGGTTGGTTCCGTCTATAGAAATCAACTAGCTTCCCCCATTTAAAATGCAACTCTTTCAATGATGTGATACTAGGCGAGAATGGTTTGCCCCTCATTGCTTCAATAGCTATGATGGCACCAAGCACCTTTTCTTTTGTGTAGTCCTTAATCAAGAACTTTGCATATCTTCGCTGTTCATCTACTGGTCGAAGCTTTACATCCAGCACTTGCTCAAATGTTTGCATTACCTCGATGATGTCAGCATTGGGGATGTCTGCTATTTTTGTGACAGGTAGTACAATTTCAGCACCTGATCTTGCAACTTGAATATTAGCTTTACCAGCCAGGCTAACAGTTTTATCAGTCCTATCAAAAACCACTCTGTCACCCTTTTTGATGTCTTCGGACGCTGTGTATACTTCATCCATTTGCTACCGATCTACGCATTAACATATAGTACATTTCCATAGCATCCTTTCTTTTATACTCTCATCATAGCACACTCACACCCATAAGTCAATAAGACTATTGATGAAAGTTATCCACTACTATATGATACTAACATATGAATAGCATAGAACTCTCAGAGGGATCGGTAAAGACAATCTTAGGCGACAAAGCCACAGTAACGCACGTTCAAGATGAACACGGCGCTGTTATTACTATCCACCCAAACGGCGTTAGTATCGCATCGTTACTAGGTCGCAATGGTTCAACCATAGATGCACTACGCACACTGGCAAAGGTCGTTGGTATAGACGGCAAGCACAGAATTAAGATCCAAATACAGGAGCACGACAATGGCACTACGGAAGATCGACACACAGACAGAAGTTAGAATCGTTGCCCTTATTGCTAGGGGTGATCCTTATTCTAGTATCGTTGATACACTCGCACAAGAGGGCATTTCTCTTAGTATGTCAGCTATCACTGATATTAAGCAGCGTAACACCGCAGCTCTGGAGCAGATCAAGACCTCACTAGTGGTGCATGAGACATCTAAGGCAACTAAGATCTTAGACAAGGCTCGCAAACAACTAGAGGAAAAGCTAGACAACAAAGAACTAGCAGCCAAAGAGATTGCCGAAGTAAAACAGATGTATGATGACGGACTTATTGACTTTGCTGACTACGCTACTCAGAAGCGACACATTGAACAGATGAACAACATATCTATTAAAGACCTTACTACCGTATCTAAAGAGATGTTTAACCAGTCACAGATCGAAGCCGGCCGACCAACCTCTATCGCTACTAACCCAGAAGAGAACAAGAAAAATTTAATGGTTCTATTACAAGCTATCCACGACAAAGACGAAGTCGGTATGCTTAATAGTATATTCCCAGATGCTTAGCCTCACTCAGTTTAAGAAAAACATATTCCCTCTATTCAAGATCATGCTTAAAACCGGCATGGTCTTTGAGATTGTATACAAAGGCACCGTCTATGATGTCCACGTACAGCAAACTAAGAAGACTCCTCAAACCACAAGAGCAAAGAAAGCCCGGAAGGACATTGTGACCCTCCAGGCTTTAGATGTTGTGCCCTGTAATCTATGTGAATCAATACGCGTAGCTGGCATATGTATGAATAAAGAATGTCCTAGTAATCTATCTGTTTCTTAACCACTTATAAAAGTCAAACATACTTAGCGTGTCCCAGCTAACACCCTTATTGTCACTGAAAAATTCCCATAACAACGAGGCGATATCTCTGGCGGTCTGTTCGTTAATCTGATCCCCTGGATCATAGCTATCATATCCATAATCTTCTGCATAGCTCACGGTTTACCCCCTGATATAATTATAGTGTTGCCTCCGCGACCATTAGCCGGAACAAAACCAATCATATCATCAACGACTATAATTTCGTCTCCATTAAATGTTATTGCCTTCATTATAGTAATCCGCCTTTCACTCCTCTTGCTAGGTTTAAAATTATCGCCTCATTAATTCCCTTAACGTGATCGTAAGTTGTTTTCATAGCATCTAACACCTGTTTTGCCTGTTTCTTTGACAGTTCAGGATCTAGTTGCATGATGTACTGGTATGTGTAATTGATACGAAGGTAATCAGGTAGTACCCGTATATCATGTTGACGACCCTCGTATCTTACTTGTACGACCGACAACTACCTAGCTGCCTTATATACTTTGATGATCTGGTCACGGTTATCCATCTTCACAATACAGGCATTACTACCATCTTCATACTGGATAACGTGACAGCTAGCCTCTTTATATCCTGATAAGATGGGCTTATTCTCTAGCACTAGCCATAATGCTACAATAGATACGACGATAGCGATCAATGCTGCGCCTAGCTCTGGTGTGATTAGTTCTTTGTTACGCTTGGTCATTCTGTTGGTTCTCCCCGTCAACTATTACGCCCTCTGCTGCCATGTCCTCATCGAACAACTCTTGTGATTCTTGGTCCCTATTCATCTCTATACCTCCACTGAAGTTAATGCATTAATATCTTTAGTGATCGCTACATATGTACTACGGAACAGTTCTAGTAAGCGCTTAGCCTTGTCCTTGCGCCGTTCACTCATACGATCAAGCTCTGTCACTACCGGACTAGAGTGCATATCTCCACCGGCATAACCGACGTAGACACCGAACTGATCAGGGATGTCCTCAGTTGGATAGACTAGATCACTATTAACGTAGATCCATTCTTCACGATTCATAATACTATAGTGGATATCCTCAAGGTCTATTACGACACCTTCCTGCATCCATAAACTTGATACTAATTCTTGTAATCGAGATGTAGTAATCTCTGATACTTCGATGTTATCCATTAATATGTCATCAATAGCACGTGGCCATTGTCCAGTTCGATTAAGGTCGTGTTGTCCTCAAAATATGCAATAATATCTTCATCCGTCATATCGTCTGTTACTTCATATGCATAGTCTTTATAGGCTTCAGCTAATGAATCGTACTCTGACCAATCCATACGAATAGCAACGGCGTCGAACTCAAATGGTGTGCCCATATCCTCACTGTATTCCTCGTAGTAGTTATATAGTGCTTCGGTGCCATCATAGCTAAAGTTGCTATCGTTCTTCAATGCGTCCTGAAAGTTACTTTGTGTCATTGTTTGTACGATACTCATGATTATTTAGTTTCCCGTTCTTTGATTAGTTCTTTAAGTTCTTTAAGTGTGTCAGCTTCGATCTGTAGTATTCGGTATGTGTTGCCGTCATCCGTGAATGCTTCCCAGATATAGCCGCGTTCGTTGCCTGGATTATCCCAGGTCATCTTACCATGGTACTTGATCGCCCATCCCATATAGTATGAGTGTGGTTCAAAGTTTAATGATAGTGACATAATCTTTTTCCCCCTTATGCATTAGATGCGATTGATAATGCTGCCATAATGACCAATAATGCCGTAACCTCTAGGGTTGTCTTGCACCATTTAATCAGGGCTTTCTTATTGTACTGGCGCTTTGTTTCTTTATTGAAGTGATTTACGTACATGTTTGTGTTAGTCTTTCGTTAATTATATTCTTAGTAGAATAGAATTGTAGTTAGTGGTTTTACTTTACTGTTTCGGTCCGGGTTGTAGCTTTCGGTGTATACCTTTGCTACGCTTGATGTCTTGATCTGCTTAACTGTGATCTTTTTAACCATAATATCTTTGCCCCTATTCGTGTTACTTATTTAGATGTATAAGCTTGGTGACTGTTACTGCTCTATGTTGTGGTGCAGTGGTTGTCTTTGCTTATGTATTAATAATAGCACGGATCAGCTCATAATGCAATAGATTTTATAAAGATTATGCTAAGTTGGATAAGTACTCATCTTTTAAGCTAAAACGTGTTATTTTAATCTCCACCCCTATTGATCTACGGCAGAATGGAAATAACGACGCATTCTAAGGCCCTGTAAGGCAGTTTAAATACATGAGTTGATAGTAAGGTCATCTTTTATTTGAAATAAACAAAAAAGCCCCGAAGGGCTTTAATGCTATTTATGGTTGATCGTTGTTATCTACCTTCACTCTATTGTCTCTTAGTGCTTGTCGCACCGCCTCTTGTTTCTGTTCGTCTAGTTCATTCCATACAATGCTTAGTACTTTGTTGAGTGCTTCCGTTTTAACTGTAGCTTGTGATTGATTGATATAAGGTTGAGTCATGGTTTCATACTCCTCATTTATATTTACTTATCCATTCACGGCCGTACTCTTACACTAGCATATTGTCCTTGGTGGATCAATAATCTGAGCGATCAACGCATTGCTATTTCTTTTTAAGGTTTAGTCTTTCTAGCACGATGGCGATGATCAGTAGACCAATGCCAATCAATGCGAGACTGATACTTATTGAATCAAGTGATGTGAACATAACTTGCTCCTCTTATACTGTTAGTGTTTGTGCGATCAGCAGCCCCAGACTTACAGATCCAATGACGATGATAATAAATGCGATGTAGATAGTGATACGCGTCGTGACTTGTATGATACTCATAGTGAGCAGTCACTGTTCCAGGTTGCTTTGATACGTTGTAGTTCAGTTGTTAGCCAGATCATTATAGTGTTAATCCGCAAGCAGTTAAGAACTCTACGCTATTATCTAATTCACTCAACTCTGTACCGTATATTGCCTGTGCTATGCGATTGGCAGTGACTTCAAGTGCATATGTAACATGCTTCGCTTCGGTCTTTGATACACCCAGAGTTTGATAGTGAAATGAATCCTTGATCGCTTGTGCTATTCTTTGCTGTTCTTCTGTCATATTATCCCCTTTGTTTAATGTCCTACCCTTATACTATCACACTCACGCTAACATTGCAATAACAATTCTCGCATTGTATTATATAATCGCCGAAGAAAAGGGAGATCCTTTCAGACAACAGGGGTATGAGTGTCATTATTACGTAGAGTAGTATAGAACTATTACTATTATTATATAAGCATATATAGATGTAGTTATAATGGTCCTTTATTATAGGTGATATTATAGGCTTTGATATTGATATACGTGTCGTATCGTTGACTTACGTATGGTTTTGTTGGTAATAGCATTAATACAACCAAGCACCCAATCCCCTCGTAACCCTTCAATATACCCCAAAATATGCATATTCAGCCAATACCGCTGAATATCGACCTTACCTAAGGCCATATAAGGCCCATGCAGATCAATAGATGACTATACTATCAGCCTTCACGTGAATAGCTAACGTCGCACAATGTAGCCCAACAGGGGTAGCTATACGTATACCCTTATATATGATTGTATATTCATTTACATTCTTTATTTACTTTTGTTTAATTTATTGTATTGAATAGTTATTTATGGTTGGTTATTACACGATCATCCATCAGACCCCTATAGCACCCGGATGGTGAAGATTATATGTACCGGGGGTGGGGTATTAGTCTAAGCCATCATACGTCCATAAAAAATATTCCACAAGAACATGCAAAGAATCCTTGCTAGTTCTCCATAAAAATATATTTCCCTCTGGTACCCAAAAAAAATACAGAGGTCCCACAAATATTATAAAAGAAAAGGGTTGACATTTAAAACGCGGTGTGCTATGATGAATATAACTCTTGGACCGTCCCTATGTATGGCTTCCAGGTAAGAGTATAAACTGTCCTGGTAAATGCATTCAGCGTTTTAGGCTATCGTAAAGCTCGTATTGCACTAATCTGTTCTACTCCGTGAACCCCTGTACTTTAATAAACATACCATCATAAGATAATCGATTCTTTAGCTCCGCTATTAGCATCGCTCGCCCTTTGATTAGGTATTACTTGATTGATTAACGGTCCCGCTGTTACACGTAAGAAAATCGGGACTACTTTGAGTACCAAAAAATAAGTGAGAATACTATTGACAAATGAAATAGCCTGTGCTAAGATGTAAGTATAGAGACGGTCCTAAAACTCTCTTGAACTTATACACTCGGGTGGTCAAGTTCACAATAAGAATATACAGAACCCTCGTAGCGAACGCCTTGGGTTCTTTTCTTTTCCTAGACCATTGAATATGTATATACCTTTTGCTATGATATCAGAAGAATTAAAAGAAAGGTACGAAATGATTAAGAAGCTTAAATTACTCTGGTTGATCCGACATCTATCAAAGTCTATGGCATTCAGCCCTAGCGCTGCAGGTGCTAATGTACTCGACATCCTGTACATGGAGATCGAGGAAACACTCGGTGTAGAAACTAACGACGAACCAGAAGACGAAGAAGAGGAGATGGGATTCCATGGTTAAGAAATCAGCCCCAAAGAACAAGAAACTTATTTATATCCACAAGGATGTATTGCCATTACTATCACAAGAGAAGAATGCTTCTAAGCTAGTTAATGAACTACTGAAGGCTCACTATACTAATGTACCTGCCGGTATTGATTTGCCAGCTTCTCATTTAAACGATGAGCCATCAGTTTTCTTTGAAGACTTCGTAGTTCCGGCAGGCTCTCTCGGAATCTCTGATCCTATTAAGGGTACTGGACTTACTGAGTATGCACCGGGTGGAGTAATACAATCTAACTCGATAGCTACGGTAATTGACGAAGCAGCACTCGATCTTGCTATAGAGAAGGCGACGGCAACTCAGGCACCGCCTACTGTCACTAAATCTGAAACTTCTGAAGGGCTGATTGACGGCAGAATCGAAACTACCGAACAGCAACTCGTCGATGGACGTATTGCAGGTGGTGATCAAACTGACGGAGCCGTCTGGAACTAGTATGGATATTGAACTAATGCCAATTTACCCAGAAGAAGAATAGATGGACATTGAAGCTGCAGCAGTACAAGCAAAAGAAGCTGCACTTGACGAGATCGCAGAACGGGCCAAGACTGACCTGTTCTATCTTGTTAAGTACATCCTTGCACCTAACCCTGATCTAATTACAGAAGGAACCCACCGGGATCTTACTGAGATCACAAAGCCTTTGCTACCTGGCTTCACTCCCGGTACGCCTGTTAACTTCACCCCAAAGACTCGCTACAATAACGGCAAGAAGGATGAAGTACTATCTGATCAGTTCGATGAGATGCGAAAGCAAGTGCTAATTCTTATGCCTCGTGGTACATTTAAGAGTTCAATCATTACGATTGGATTCACTTTGCAGTATTTATTAAACGATCCTAATGCTCGTATTCTTATTGACTCCGAGACTTATGGAAAAGCTAAGAACTTCCTCGCGGAGATTAAAGGACACCTAGATTCTAATGTCAAATTCAGAGCAATTTTCAAACATATCTATGGAGTTTTCCCTGATGACACAAGAAAAGATCCTTCAGTCAGGTGGACCGATGCGCAAGTTGATCTTGCTAGCAGGACTATTAAGCGAAAAGAACCAAGTATTATGTGTTCAGGTGTTGACCGATCGATTAACGGGATGCACTTCGATCTCATTATCGAAGACGACCTTCACTCAGAGAAGAATGTTACAAACAAAGACCAAATTGAACAGGTAATCGCTCACCGTCGCCTGGCGCTTTCACTACTCGACCCAGGCATGCCGCGTATTACTATTGGAACTCGTTGGGACTTCATGGATGCCTACTCAGATATTCTTAAGAACAAAAGACAATCATATAATATTCTAGTTAGAAAAGCAATCGAAGATAACGATGAGTTATTATTCCCTGAGCGTCTTACTAAAGAGTTCCTAGATCAGCAACGTCGTGAGCAGGGAAGCTACATCTTTAGCTGTCAGTATATGAATAACCCTGTTGATGACGAGACTGCCACCTTCAAGCACACCTACTTCAAGTACATTGACTGGGAAGAGATTGAGAGCAAGCCTATTAACTGGTTCCTGGCGATTGACCCCTCAAATGAAGGGCCTTACTCTGACTATGCGGCATTTGTTCTAGCTGGCATCGACTCGGAGCATAATTTATATGTCCGAGAGGTCTACCATAACAAGATGAAGTATTCTGATATTATTACTCTGATGTTCGACTGGTACCAGCGTTACACTCCGAGAGGTATGGCACTAGAGACAGTTGCAACTCAGAAGAATATAGAGTATATGTTAATAGATGAACAAAAGCGTAGAGGCGTATGGCTACCGATGAAAATCATCAAGAGCCGATCCACTGCGAAAGAAGATCGTATCCGTTCACTGGCACCTTATTACGAGTACGGAAGAGTATTCCACGTTAAGGATCGTAACCAAATGGAAGATCTTGAATACGAACTGACTCACTTCCCTAAGGGTGAGAACGATGACCTGATCGATGCACTGGCTACAATCCTAGAGATTGCAACACCACCAAGCGGACGAAACACAAACAGACACAAAAAAGACAAAGACGACACCAATAGAATATCCGATAAACCAAGAAGCTTAGTTACAGGAATATAATGATAAACAACCCACAAAACAACGGCGACTTTTATAAGCCTAAGAACAAAGCTGAACGTGAGGCTCGTCGAAGGGTCTTTGAACGCTTTGAAGCCATGCGCGATGACCAGATTCGTAAAGAAGCTGAAGAGCAATGGGAACGTGCTGATAAACAATTTATGCAGTGGCAACCAGAACGCGAATATGGCGACTGGCGATCTCACATTACTTTACCGGACGCTTTTGGTGCAGTTCAGTCTCACATGCAGGAAACTATCGACCGTCGTGGTCGCCCTTACCTTGAACAGGTAGATGCCTCTGACTACATCCGTGAGTCATTCTCTAACCATATCTTTAACTTCTCTATGGACCGTACAGGATTTGATCTTGAACAGTTCAAGGCTAAACAAGCTGCCGCTATTCGTGGTACTGCTTGGGTTGCAGAACGCTACCGCCTAGAGAAGCGTGAAGTACGTGATCTCGATTCTATCGATGATGATGGCAAGATGAAGTACACGAAGCGTGAAATTATTGATGCTGATGATACCTATACTGAGTATGTCGAGAACGATATGCTTTACTGGGACCCAGCAGCTACACACGAGTCTCGTGCCCGTGACGCCGTAGAGCGTGAAGTTATCGATTGGGATGAGTTCCAACGTGTCTACAAGATGCGTCCAGACTTTATGAACATCGATAAGGTTCCAAAAGCTGGCAACATTACCGAGAAGGTTCTGTTCTTTAAGAAGGCCGAAGATATGTCAGACAACGACGTTGAGGTTCTTCACTACTACAACCGTGCGACTGACAGCTACGATGTTCTTGCGAATAATGTACTTATTCGTATGGCACCAATTCCTTACAAGCACAAGGAAATTCCTTTCGCTGTATACCGACACTATATGCTTCTTGGCCGTATGTACGGTATGGGTATCCCAGAAGTCATCTACTCACTCTCAGAAGAGCGTGTATCACTTCGTCGTCTACAGCTAGATAAGCAACACCTACAAGTTGACAAGATGTTCCTCGTTAACGACCTCGTTGATATCGATGAAGAAGAAGCTAGAGTTCGTCCTCACGGATTCATGTATGTTAATACTAACGGTGTTCCTATTAACCAGGTAATTCAATCTGTTGAATACGGCGATACTCCAATGAGCTACTACCGATCAGAAGAGCAACTGCTCGATGATATGAGGCGTGCTCACGGTATTAGTGATGAGCTACAGCAAGTAAGTGGCGGCACAGCCACACAGGCTGCGATCGCTAAGGAACAGGCCCAAAAGCGTATTAACATGATCAACATCCTTGCTGACATGGATACACTTATCCGTATCGGACGAATGAAGTGGAGTAATATCCAGTTCTTCTATCCTGCAGCTCGTATCGAAAAGATTACGACCGACAAGGGAACTAAGACTAAGAAATCATACCGCAAGATCCGTATTAAGGGTGCTGAGTATGAAATCGAACAGGTTGAAGGTGGTTCAAAGCTAGTATCGAATAAGATCGATGGTAACAGCGGATTTACACTCGACCGTAAGATGGCTAAGTTCATGGAAGGTGACTACGAAGTTACTATGAATGCAGACGCATCTCCAGTACTAAGTCGTCCACTACAACAAGCTAAGATCACAGAAATGCTCGGTGCATTATCGGGTAACGCTATCATGGCCGCACAAGTTGATCCACAAAAGGCAGCAGCTCGCTACCTACGTGTATTCGGTGAAGACCCTAACGACTGGTTGGTTGGTAATGGTTGGACTGATGATCAATGGAAGCAACTTGCTCGTGATGAAAATCAAGTTATGTCAAGCGGTATTCCACTTCTTCCAACTGATGGTGCAACACAAGCCCACACAGAAGAGCACTTGAACTTCATGGATACTACAGGCTATATGGATCTTCCACAAGCTATCCAGGATATCATTGCTAAACACACATTCGGTGAAGCCGAAAAACAAGGCGCAATTCCAGGTGGAGCTGCCGAAGGAGCCACCCCTAACGGAGAGATCCCTGCTACTCAAGTAGCCGATCTGGAACCTGCCACCCCTAATGGAGCAGAGGCTCAGGACGTTAACCGCGACCAAATGGGCCTCTAGCTTCCGCTAGACCGTTGAAAATAATAGATAATATAAGATAGGATATACATAGTATGGAACAAGCATCAAAGGGTACGTCAACCGTATACCGACAACTTACAAGCAAAGAAAAAGAAACACTCGCGATGTTAGACGGAACTCCAGTAATGGAAGTTCTTATCAAAGCGATTCAACTCTATCAACAAGATAAAGCTAAAATATCGATGGCACTAGCCATGGACTTCAATAGCATTCTGGTAAATAGAGGCGAAATTCAAGGCTCACGATGGATTGTTGATCTTGTTGACTATACAGTTACCAAGAAAGAAACAGCTATCAAGGCCACAGCAGCCATTGCTGAATTAGAGAAGAGTAAATAAACCACTAACTACTTAATTGCCGTTGAGTAGCTATAATTTATTTAACACGAGGGAAACTGGACCGCAAATCCAGACCAGATAGGACAAATACATATGGCAGATCCAGTAAACACCGAAGCCGAAGAAGTAATCGACGATGTCGAAGAGCAAGTAGAAACTCCTAACGGAGAAGACGAAGACCAAGACGACGAAGAGAACATTGAGGAAGCGGAAGCTGATGATCAGGAACAAGAAGAATCTGAAGAAGAGGAATCTGAATCTGAAGAAGATGAAGATAAACCAGAACCTGAAGAGGAATCGAAGTTTACAAAAAGGTTTACGCAGATCAAAGGTGATACACCTGAAGAATACGCAGTAAATCTGGAAGAAGCATATCGCAACTCTTCGACTGAAGGACAGCGCAATGCGAAGGAACTCAAGGACGCAAAAGCAGAACTAGATAAGATTGGTGCAGTAATTGCAAACAATCCTGAACTAGCAAAGCAATTGAATGACGCACTTGACGGAACTCCAGCGCCGAAACAGAAGGAAGATCCAGCAATTGTTTATGCTCGTGAAGAGATGAAGAAGAAACTGGACGGTGAATACAATGCATTCACAGAAGTTCACCCAGAAATGGTTACAGACGAAGCACTACGAGAAGAGGTCCTTACGGAACTTGGTATCCTAGCAGACGTTTATGCCGCCAAGGGTAAAACACTGGGAATGGAAGAAGGCCTTAAAAAAGCTTGGATTTCACTTGGTCACGATGCAGCCGACGCCGCTGAAGAAAAGATCACAAAAGCAAAAGGCATCGCTGCCACTCCTGCAACTCCAGGTAAAGCTAAGAAGGCTAGAACTTCTAACGGCCTAACCGACGATCAGATCGCATTAGCGAAACGATACGGACTTACACCAGAGCAGCTTGCCGCAAACAAGTAAATAAGAAAGAAATAAAAACTATGCCAGAACTAATTGGCCAAGCAACAACCGGTTTTGCAGGAGTTACTAAAGAGTATCCTGTAGCCAATGGTGTTACTGTCTCAGACGGCGATTTCGTTTACCTTACTGCTGGACGCGTTACTAACGCATCTATCGATGGTAAGACCCTACTCGGAATTGTTCACGGAAGTAACAGCCAAGATCCTTCAAATGTCACAGCAAGTCTATCGACTACTGGTGACGCTGCAGGTGTCGCAAAGGTCCTCGTACACGTAGACCCTAACTCTAAGTTCCTCGTCACTAGCGACCAAGTTGGTACAACTCTCGCTGCATCAGACGTCGGACAAAACTTCGATGTAACAGGTGCCACTGGTGCCCAGGTCCTAGACACAAGTACACGAAGCGCAACTACTGGAACACTTGAAGTAATCCAATTCGGATTCAAGGGTGATCTAACTAAAGCAGTTGTTATCATC
>Ga0247817_10000983_pt1 | contig 15152 bp, 15 predicted proteins | sample UWRJL212509R1_FD_178010 | JGI IMG/M metagenome (GOLD analysis project Ga0247817, IMG submission 178010) | Plant litter microbial communities from Arlington Agricultural Research Station in Wisconsin, United States - UWRJ-L212-509R-1 | ecosystem: Environmental > Terrestrial > Plant litter >... | reverse complement strand
CCGTGGATTCTGAGGCGACACTGAGATGCCCCTCTTCGAAGTCGGTGGCAGCGGGGTTGGTGAGCTGAACCGGCACGGAGTCGACGAGCGCGTAGATCGCTGAGCTCTGCCCGACGAAGTCGCGCCCCGACTCCCCCATGTTCTGCGCTGCGAAGAAGATCGTGCCGTCGGGTGTTACGGCGACGTCGCCGACCGAGAGCGGCGAGTCGGCGGGAGTGATGAGCTCTGGCTCGCCTCCCGTGGCTGGCACGCGATAGAGCCCCGCGCGCAGGTCGGTGTCGCGCTCGGCGTGCAACGACGCGACGACGATAAGACCCGAGGAGTCTGCGGTCCATGCGATCGGGCCGTGGTCGTTGTCGCTCGTTGTGAGCTGAAGAGCTTCAGGCAGGGTGGATGTCGCGGCAGCACTCCAGCGCGCATCGGCGCTCGGCGCAGCAGGATATTCCGGTTCCGCATCAGCGACGGGCACCGCTATCACGAAGACCTGCGTGCGCCGGTCGTTGATGTAGCCCGTGCCGTTGCTCTTGTACCGGTTGTTCACGATGTGGCGGGGCGGCTCGGCCGATGCGGCGAGTTTCTCGATGCTCCCGTAGCGGCCGTGTTCTGGCTCACGCGATGTAAAGGCGATCGAGGTGCCAGAGGGAGCCCACGAGAAGCTGCCGACCCCGAGCAGTCGGTCGGTGAGCTGTTGCGGCTCCCCTCCCCGTGCCGGCATCAGGTGCAGCTGCGGGGCGCCGTCCGCGCTTGCGCGCAGAAAGGCGATGAGGCTGCCGTCGGGCGAGTGCGCGGGCGAGCTGTCGCGAAATCCGCGGGTGATCCGCTGCGGCACACTCGACCCGTCGACAGCTACCCGAAAGAGCTGGCCAACGTACGCGTCGGCCTCAAGTGAGGCGTGGCTCGCTGCGAACACAACGCTCGCGCCGTCCGGTGCGATGCTCGGCGATGAGACACTCCACAGGAGCGGGATGTCTTCTGCCTTCATTGTGTTCCTTATCCGGTGAAGTCGCTCACGTCGCCGACGTAGCGCGTGTTGTTCGCGGGAATCTCTTCGACCGCCGCGGCGGTGACCTCTGCGGCGAACTCATTGACGTTGTAGAGCTTTCCGGCGGCCTCTTTGCGGGCTCCGATGGCTCCGGGGTTGGCGCGCTCGAGGAGGGTCGCCGTGATTGTGCCTTCGATCATGTCGCCGGAGACAACGACGAAGCCGATGCCCTGTTCTTCGAGGCGAGGGATGAGGTCGCGCAGGGCGTCTTCGCCGGCACGCTTGCTGAGGGCGACCGGCAGGTACTCCGGCATCGTCTCGACGGTCTTGATGAAGTGCGCCTGGTGGCTCGTGACAAACACAACGCGGGATCCGGGTGCGAGAAGCGGAAGCGCCGCGGTGAGAAGGTCGACCTGTGCGTCGCGGTTGAGCTTCATGGCGTAGTCCTCTGCCATGCCGCTTTCCATGCCGCCTGAGGCGTTCATCACGAGGATGTCGAGGCCGCCAAGCTTCTCCTGGATCTCGGAAAAGAGTGTCTCAACCGACGAAGCGTCGGTCAGGTCTGCGCCGATAGCGATCGCTGTTCCGCCGCCCGCCTCGATCTCTGCGACGAGCTTGAGAGCGCGTGCCTCTTTATTGCGGTAGTTGATGACGACGCTTGCGCCGGCCTCCGCAAGAAATTTGACAGTGTCTGCGCCGATTCCGCGAGAGGAACCGGTGACGAGTGCACGCTTACCGGACAGGGATCCAAGTTCAATGGGGTTGCTCACGATCAACGACCCTACCAAGTCCGCCGGGTCGAGGAGCCCTCAACAGTGATAGCTTCAAGGAAGGCCGACATCATGAAAGGTGCCGAATCCAATGGATCTAACATTCCTGGTTGACTACGCGTGGGTCGTCTGGGCGGCCTTCATTCTGATCTTTATAGTGATCGAGGTTTTTACCCTCGACTTCACGTTTCTTATGCTGGCGGTCGGTAGCGTCGGAGGGCTTCTCGCGAGCTTCTTCGGGGTTCCGTTCTGGGGTCAGCTCATCATCACCGCGGTTCTCGCGGTTCTGTTGATCTTCGCTGTGCGGCCACCCCTGCTTCGCAAGCTGCGCCAGGGTGAAGACCCCGCGCTGAGCAACATTGATGCGCTTATCGGAATGCGCGGCACCGTGCAGAAAGACTTCCTCGACGGTTCCGGCTACGTCAAGCTCACCAACGGTGACACCTGGACGAGTCGCACCGCCGACCACACCGACCTCGACGAGGGCCACAAGGTCATCGTCTCGGCAATCGAGGGTGCGACGGCAGTCGTCGAGCCCGCAGAAAGGATCGCCCTGTGAATGATCTGACGTTCGGAAACGTCGTGTTCTTCCTTTTCCTTGTAGTTGTTGCGATTTTTGCGCTCACGATCCTGTTCCGGTCGATCCGCATCATTCCTCAGGCGAACGCGGGAGTCGTCGAGCGCCTCGGTCGATACCACAAGACCCTTCTCCCCGGCCTCAACATTCTTGTGCCGTTTATTGACCGGTTGCGCCCGCTCATCGACATGCGCGAGCAGGTCGTCTCTTTTCCGCCACAGCCCGTGATCACAGAAGACAACCTCGTTGTCTCGATCGACACCGTTGTCTATTTCCAGGTCACCGACGCACGCGCCGCGACCTACGAGATCGCCAACTACCTCGGCGCCGTCGAGCAGCTCACAACGACGACCCTGCGAAACGTCGTTGGTAGCCTCAACCTCGAAGAGGCGCTCACGAGCCGCGACAACATCAACGGCCAGCTGCGCGTTGTTCTCGACGAGGCAACCGGCAAGTGGGGCGTTCGCGTCGGCCGTGTCGAGCTCAAGGCGATCGACCCGCCCGCCTCCATCCAGGACTCGATGGAGAAGCAGATGCGCGCAGAGCGTGACAAGCGCGCACTCATCCTCACCGCAGAAGGAACAAAGCAGTCTGCAATCCTTCAGGCCGAGGGTGCTCGCCAGGCCGCGATCCTCGAGGCAGAGGGTGACGCAAAGGCGCAGGTTCTTCGCGCACAGGGTGAGGCAGAAGCCATCACCACAGTCTTCGGTGCCATTCACGCGGGCAACCCCGACTCCGCCCTTCTCGCCTACCAGTACCTGCAGACGCTGCCGAAGATCGCCGAGGGTGACTCCAACAAGATGTGGATCATCCCGTCGGAGCTCACCGAGGCACTCAAGGGCATCACGGCAGGGTTTATGCCGAAGGGGCCGAACGCTGGCGCCTAAGCCGTATCTGGCAAGTCCCCGGCCGCGAGTCTTCGCGCACCGGGGACTTGCCATTGGCGCACCCGAAAACACTCTCGCCGCTTTTCGCGCCGCCGTTGAGCTCGGGCTGACTTACCTCGAGACCGACGTGCACGCGTCGAGCGACGGTGTGTCGATCGTGAGCCACGATGACGTTCTCGATCGCGTCGCGGGGCGGTCGGGGCGCGTTTGCGATTTCACTGCCGCAGAGCTCGCCGCGGTTGATCTCGGTGGCGGCGAAGGCTTCTGTTCGCTCGCCGAGGCGCTCGCGCAGTTTCCCACCGCGCGCTTCAACATCGATATTAAATCCATGGATGCCGCGGCCCCGACTATCGCGGCCATCCAGGCCGCGGGCGCCGTCGACAGGGTGCTCGTGACATCGTTCAGCGGAGCGCGGCGACGCGTCGCGATCGCGGGTCTGCCCGGCGTCGCGACGAGCGCCTCTGGCCCGCTCTTCGTCGCCGCCCTCCTGCTCGCCAAGCTTGGCGCCACTCCCCTGCTGCGCTTCGTGCTGCGCAGGGTCGACGCCGTGCAGGTGCCCGAGCGCGCCCTCGGTCTCACAATCGCGAACGCCCGCACGATCGGCCGGTTTCAGCGTGCCGGTGTCGAGGTTCATTTCTGGACGATCAACGACGCGACATCCATGAATCGCTTGCTTGATTTAGGCGCCGATGGGCTGGTGACAGACCGCTCTGACCTCGCTCTCGGAGTGCTACGCTCACGGGTCACCTAACTGTGACTGTGCTGTGAACGAAACCTGTTTATGGCGCGGTTGGAAGGATACGCACAGGTGGCGGGTTTATAAATTCGTATGAACCGCAAGTAATAAAAGGAGGCCACACAATGGCGGACCGTAGTTTGCGCGGCATGAGACTCGGAACCCAGAGCTTACAGAGCGAAGTTGGCGTCGAGTTTTCCCCGCGAAAGAAGAGCACGTACCGCACGGCAGATGGTGAGACCTTCGAGGTTGTTTTCGCTGCCGATGCCGAAGTTCCCGGTGTGTGGGAGTCCGCGAAGAGCGGGCAAGAGGGAGTGCTTCTCGACGGCGACGGTGTTCCCGTCGTCTCTGAAGAGGTAGAGACCAAGATCCCCCGTAGCCACTGGGACATGCTGCTTGAGCGTCGCACGCGTGCGGAACTCGAAGAACTCCTTCAGGAGCGCCTCGACTACCTTCGCGCTCGTCGTGGACAGCAGAAGATCGGCGCTTAGTCGATAGCATCTAGAGTTCTTAGCCTCGTCCTGGTTCCTCACGGAGCCGAGGACGGGGCTATTTTCTTTGGCTGGCGCGTGAAGAACGGATGCGGAATCCAGCGATAGCGAGGCCCGCGAGCCCGAGCGCTGAGACAAGCCACTCGATCCACTTTCCGGCGACAGCGGCAGGGGTAACGGCGTTGGAAAGCGGCACGTCGTTGAGCATGCCGCCCACCGTGTGGTCGTCAAGCTCGTTGATCGTCACGCCGTCGGGGCCGATGATCGCGCTCGTTCCGACCGTCGAAACGTTGACGACACTGCGACCGAACTCCATCGCGCGAATACGGGCGATCGCGAGTTGCTGCACACTTTCGTCTGTGTAGCCGAAGTCGCCGTTGTTGCTCTGCGCAAAGATGATCTGCGCGCCGTCTCGAACGCTGTTGCCGAGAATGGTGTCGTCAGAGATATCGAAGCAAATGTTGACCCCGACCATTACCCCGTCGACGTCGTACACGGTGTCGGTAGTGCCGGGTGTGTACTCACGCCCGATGAGGTCGATCAGGTCGGGCGCAAAGGGGCGCCAGAACGCGCGATCGGGCACGTACTCGCCGAACGGGATCGGGTGCTGCTTGTCGTAGTAGTCGAGCTGTCCCTCCCCCGCTTTCCAGAGGATCGATGTGTTGAAGATCTGCTCTCCGCGCTCTGTCACGGCCCAGCCGATGAGTGGAGCGTCAAAGGTCTCGCTCACGTCGTCAAACGCGTTCGCGCCGACTTGGGTTGTGAGTGGCGAGTATTCCGAAGCGCCCTCTGGCCAGACGACGACGTCCACGTCTTCGCCGACGAAGGGCTGCGTGGCTTCGAGCTGCGCCCGCAGCAGGTCGCCGTACTCGCGTTCATCGAAGTAGCCGGCGGGGCCGTTGCCCTGAACGGCGAGCACTCGCATCGAGCCGTCGGTCGGTGTCGGCCACGCGGGAACAACAAGCACGACACCCGCAGCAAGCACGGCGATAGCGACCTTGCGTAGCTCTGCCGATCTCACGCATTCGATGGTGAGAGCAACGAGCAACACCATCACAAAACTCACGCCCGAGATACCGAACCAGCCGAAGAGCTCGCGAATGGGGCTCTCAGACTGCGAGAGCGCGACGCGGCCCCACGCAAAGCCGCCATACGGCCAGACGCTCGCGATGGCTTCGCGTGCGGTCCAGAGACCGGCGACGACGAGGGGCAGCAGCAGTAGGCGCCCCGTCGCGCTCGGGAATGCCCGCGGCAGCCAGCGGTACGCAAGCGTGATCGTCAGAGCGCCGAGCGCGAAGAACAGCGACTCGAGCACCGAGAGCGCGGTCATCGGCAGAAAGCCGAGAAACAACGATGCCCACTCGATGTGGCACAGGTAAAACGACAGCCCGGCGATGAAGCCGACGAGAGCACTAGTGCCGGCGCGACGGCCGATCAGTGCGACGAGAATGAGAGCGATTCCGACGTAGGCGAGAGGCCACCAGTTGCCGTCTGGGAATGCGGCGTCGAGAATCGGACCGGAGCCCGCTGCAACAGCGATGGCAGCCCAGATGGGCAGCAGTGGGTGCTGGTCAAGCAGCGCTGAGCGCGTATCGGGCATCACGGGAGCCTATGCGACCGAGCTGTAGGCAACAATGCCGCGACGGATTGCGTCGAGTGCCTTGCGAGCGGTGCCACCAACGGGAATTTCGGCGACGACCGAGAGCTGGTCGAGAAGGTCGATTGTCTGCTTTGTGACGCGAACGAAGTCTCCCGCTGCCATGTCGGCCTCTGCCAGTACCGTGTCGAGCCGCGCGCCCTGAGCCCAGCGATACATGGCGAGGCACAGGCCGGTCGACAGGGGCTGCGTTCCCGGCAGCTTTGAGTCGCGCTCGAGGTCGTCGAGCCGCGCCCAGAGGTTGCCTGTCTCGTCGAAGGCCTCACGGAAGTTTCCGCGCGGCAGGTAGGCGTCGCCGAGTTGGCCCTCGTCGCGTCGCGGTTCGTAGACGAGCGAGCAGGCCATGGCGGCGAGGGAAGCCGGGTCAAGGTCGTTCCAGAGCCCGAGCCGCAGGGATTCGGCAACCAGAAGGTCGCGTTCGCCGTAGATGCGCCGAAGCATCCGTCCCGCTGGAGCAAGGCTGACAACGCCATCGTCGGTGACGAGATAGCCGAGCGTCATAAGAATGTCTGTGACACGGTCGAAGACCTTTGCGACGGCGCCCGTGCGGCCGCGAATCTCGCTTGTGAGACGGTCGGTCTCGCGCTTGAGCTTCCACCAGCGCTCTGCCCATCGTGCGTGCTGTTCGCGGTCGGGGCAGGTGTGGCAGGGGTGAGCCTTCATGCGCTTGCGCAGGGAGTTCAGCTGGTGCTGTCGGCGCTCTCGCTGGCCGCGACTTTCGACGTCGGCCCGGCCGGCGCCCTTGCGTTCGAGGTCGCTCAGTTCGCGGCGGATTCCGGAGTACTCGACAAAGTCGCCGAGGTGACAGTTCATCTTCGTCGCGTAGCCGTCGAGTGACGTCTGCTGCTGGCGCACCTTCTGCGCGAGGTCGACGACTGCGCGGTCGGCCTGGAACTGCGCGAAGCTCGACTCGAGAATCTCGCGTGTGCGCTCGCGACCGAACTGGTCGATGAGGTTGACCGCCATGTTGTAGGTCGGCTTGAAGCTCGAGTTGAGCGGGTACGTGCGCCGACTAGCGAGTGAAGCGACAGCCTGCGGGTCAAGTCCGACAGCCCATTGGATGAGCGAGTGGCCCTCGACGTCGATTCCGCGGCGACCGGCGCGACCGGTGAGCTGCGTGTACTCGCCCGGTGTGATCGGAACGCGGGCCTCGCCGTTGAACTTTTCGAGCTTCTCGAGCACAACGGTGCGCGCGGGCATGTTGATGCCCAGCGCGAGGGTCTCGGTTGCGAAGACTGCCTTGACGAGCTTCTTCTGAAAGAGCTCTTCGACGACCTCTTTGAACGCCGGAAGCATTCCCGCGTGGTGCGCGGCGACGCCACGTTCGAGACCGTCGAGCCACTCGTAGTAGCCGAGCACACCCAGGTCTTCGTCGAGCAGTGTGCGACAGCGGTCTTCGACTATCGCGCGAATCTCGTCGCGCTCGTGCTTCTGGGTGAGCCGCACGCCGGCCTTGAGCACCTGGCGCACCGCCTGGTCGCAACCCACGCGGCTGAAGATGAAGAACACGGCGGGCAGCATGTTTTTGCCGTCGAGCAACGCGACGATCTCGGAGCGATCCATTTTGCCGCCCTCGAAATGGCGGTTCTGACCGGGGTTGCGCCCTGGATGACGACGGTTGCTGTCGAGGGCAGCGCGGCCGCGTTCGTTGCGACCTCCGCTTGCCGCGAGCCGTACGAGTTCGGGATTGACCCGGTTGGTGGCGGCGAGCCCCGAGGAGTCGAAAAGATCCATCATCTTCGAGCGCACGAGCACGTGCTGTTCGAGAGGAACGGGGCGCTCTTCTGAAACGATCACGTCGGTGTCGCCGCGCACCGCCTGCAGCCAGTCACCGAACTCCTCGGCATTCGACACCGTTGCGCTCAGCGACACCATCTTCACGTGCTGCGGCAGGTGGATGATCACTTCTTCCCACACGGCCCCGCGGAACCGGTCGGCAAGGAAGTGCACCTCGTCCATAACGACGTACGCGAGGTTAGTGAGCAGGTCGGAGTTGGCGTACAGCATGTTACGCAGCACCTCGGTCGTCATCACAACGATGCGCGCGCCAGAGTTGATGTTTGTGTCGCCCGTGAGCAGACCCACTGATTCCGCGCCGTATTCGGCGGTGAGTTCTTGAAACTTTTGGTTGCTCAGTGCCTTCATCGGCGCCGTGTAGAAGACCTTCGCTCGCGGCTGCTGCATTGCCATGTAGATGGCGAACTCGGCGATGATCGTTTTGCCGGCGCCGGTAGGCGCCGCAACGAGCACACTCTTGCCGCCCTCGAGCACCTGGCACGCTTCGCGCTGGAACGGGTCGAGATCAAACGCCTGAGCGGCACGAAACGCCTCGACGAGTGGATGTCCCGTGCGCTTCTTCGCGGCTGCAAAACGCTCTGCGGGGCTCAACTGCTGGTCGGTCATACGCTGAATTCCGTCTCGAGTTTGGCATTGCGGCGCGCGACTCCGCGATCGTGAATCCAGGCAACACCGGCGGCGGCGAAGTACAGGATGACCATCGGAATCGCGAGAACAAACATCGAGACGATGTCGGCCGAGGGTGTCGCCAACGCGCAGAACAGGGTGATGACGAGAATCGCGACGCGCCAGCCCTTGAGAATCGTCACAGCGGTCAGAACGCCAACGAAGTTGAGCAGAACCAAAAAGACCGGGAGAACAAAGGCGATTCCGCAGGCGAGCACGAGCTTCATCACAAAGTCGTAGTAGGGGCGCGCGCTCAGATAGGTCACGGCAAGAGACGAGCCGTTGAAGCTCGTGAGCAGGGCGACCATGTGCGGAAAGATGAGAAAACCGACGGCAGCGCCGCCAAGAAACAACGGCACCGCTGAGAAGAAGAAGCCGAAGGTGTATCGCTTCTCGCGCCCGGTGAGACCCGGAACGAAGAACGCGAAGATTTGGTACAGCCACACGGGGCTCGAGATGAGAATGCCGAGCACGATGGCGATCTGAAACTTGAGGTCGAACTGCTCGGTGAGCGTTGTGTACGACAGCAGGATCTTGCGGTCGTTTGCGACCTCTGCGATCGGGATCAGCAGAAACTCGATGACCCGGTCAGAGAGGATAAAGCCGCCGATGGCAGCGAGAAGAATGCCGATTGCGGCAATCGTGAGTCTCTTGCGAAGTTCTACGAGATGTTCACCGAGCGACATCCGCCGCTCTGGATTGCCGCCCTTCTTCGGGCGTCTAGCCATGCGGGCTTATGACTCAGTCTTCTTGGCGGTGGGAGCCTCTGCAACATCGCTCGTAGCGTCGTCGTCTTTCGGCTCTGTCTTGACTTCGCTGCGGAAGATCTTCATCGACTGGCCGATGCTACGGGCGAGAGCGGGAAGGCGGGGTGCACCGAAAAGGAGAAGAACGATCGCCAAAACGAGCACAAGATGCCAGCCTGTGAGTCCTTGAAGCATGGTGTACGCCCTTTGTGATCGATTGCGTTTCGAGAAGTTTACCTCGAACGTGCCTGAGGTGCTTTCAGAGTGGATGCTTCGGCGCTCGTCAGCGCCCGCGCGCGAGCGTGGCGTGCCGCACGCCGATCGGCCTTGCGCTGGCCTCGTGCCGTCGAATGCTCGTGGTGGGCCTGCCTGACATCCTTGTAGGGCAACAACACGGACTGCACGGGGCGTTCAAGATCGCGCGTCACCTGCACGTTGTCGAGTTGCGCCGTTGTGTCGGCGAGTTCGCTGAAATCGACGAAGATGCGGATGCCGCCACGGATGACGCGAACAACCGTGTACGCAAGCAGAGCGACGAGTGCAACGCTCGAGACGATCCAGATCGCGGCTGTCATTTGTAACGCGCTGCCCCCGCAGCGGCCCAGGCCGCGATCGCCTCGCGTGCCTCTGGCGGGTCGACGACAGTCGCGACGCCGGGCATGCTGCCGATGAGACGCTTGAGGCCGTGATAGTGCGACACACGAATAGTTGTGCGCACCCGACCGTCTTTTTCCGTGCGCTGCGCTCCGTCGGGAACGTAGTCGCCGAGCAGAGGCTCTGCGGCGCTCGCGACGTCGATCGTGACAACGAGGTCGTCGTCGGAAGCCTCGAAGAGGGTGTCGGGCAGAGCAACGTCTGCCGCAGCGTGGCTGATCGGCTCGCTCGTCACAACCGGGTCAGAGATGCGGTCGAGACGGAACGTGCGCACTGCTTCGCGCAGGTGGCACCATCCGCGCACGTACCAGTCGGCGTCGACCGACTCGATGCGCAGCGGGTCGATGCGACGACGCTCGAGTTCGCCGACCGCGCCGCGGTAATCGAACTCAAGCTGCACACCCGCGGCAACCGACTCACGAATGAGCGCGAGCGTCGTATCGGTCTCGCTGTCTTCCACTGCAACCTGGCTCGGCACTCCGGACGCCCCCAGCGACAGTTTGGATGCGAGCGACGCGACGGCGGCGCGATCCGAGTTCTCGGGGAGCGACGACAGATATTGCAGCCCGGCGATGAGCGCGGAAGCCTCGCGGGCCGAGAACCGCGGTGAATCGTCGATCGCGACCTGATTGGTCAGCGTGATGAAGTCATTGTCGTCGAAGTCGTCCCACGCGATGTCGAACAGATCTTCTGACTGGTAGGTGCTGGTCTCCCCCGGCACGCCGGAAACGGCGATGAGGCGAACCGACTCGCGAATGAACTGAGGCTTGACGCCGAAGTGCTCTGCCGTCTCTGTGACACTGACGCGATCGCGCTCGATGAGGAACGGAACAAGGGAGAGCAGAAAGGTGAGCTTGTCGCCCGCCTGCATGGGCGCGCTCTTACGGGGCAGATTAGCCATGGTCGGCAACCGTTCTTTCGAGGCGGGTGCGCACCGCGTCGCGCAGGGTCGAAGGCGAGACAACAAGCACCTCGGGGCCAAAGCCCGCGAGTTCGTCGGCGAGGATGTTGGCGTCGGCATAGTGCAGCGCAAGTGTGCCAGGGGCCGTCTCGACGGTGCCGCGGCGCTTGTGCAGTCGGGTCGCGGCATCCGATCCCGCTTCGACCTCGACGACAGCCGTGTTGCGATTCCACACGTCTTCGAGATCGCGCAGTGCAACAGCAGAGAGATCGCCCTCCGGGGCTTCGAACAGCTTTCCGGTGGTCTCAACTCTGCTCACAATTCGGCGCAGGAGAAAAGTCTTGCGAACCGGGTTGCCCGGCTCCTCCGCCCAGAGGTGCCAGCGGCCCTGGTGCTGAACGAGCGCCAGCGGCGCGACCTCGCGTACGCGAGCCTCTGCCTCGCCGGGCTTGAGGTACGCGAAGCGCACAAGAGCGTTGCGGCCGAGCGCGGCGTTCAAGGGTTCGAACGCGGCGTCCCTCACCCGCAGCCGCGGCGCGTAGCCGATGACCGGTTCGTCGGCCGATACGCCGAGGGAGCGCAACTTGATCAGTGCACGTCGCGACTCTGCCGAGAGCGAACCCTCGCGCCAGACCATCGCCGCGAGGTTGAGCAGCGTTGTCTCCTCTGCCGAGAAGCTGATCTCGGCGGGCAGCTCGTAGGCGCCGCGCGGGATGCGATAGCGAAGATTCTGGTTGTTGCCGGGGTCTCCAGGAGCCTGAACAGTCTCGAGCGGCACACCGAGTTCGCGAATGTCGTCTTTGTCGCGCTCGAACTTGCGCTCGAGGTTGGCGTTGTCGCCGGTGTGATCAAAGCTTTGGCGGTAGCCCTGCACTGTCGAAAGGATCTCGGTCTTCGTCAGGCCGTTTTCGGTCGCGAGAAGGGCGAGGACGAGGCTGAAGAGCCGCTCCTCGACGGGAACCCTTGACTGTGAAGCGTCATTCGGCACGAGACAAATCCTCTGGTGTGTGGACACCCGGCCAGTGTCGGTTCTGCTGCGCTAGCCCATTTTGCTACAGGAAGGCTACAGCCGGCAGGTTACTTCTGGATCGCAAGAATATCGACGACGTAGACAACTGTCTCACCCTCGGCAATTCCGCCGCCACCCTCGAAGCCGAATGCAGCGGGAACCGCGATAATGAGCTGGCTGCCCACCGTCTGGCCGACGAGTTCGAGCTTTGCGGTTCCGGGAAAGTAGAGGCCGGCATCGTTGTCGACGGTGTCTTCGCCGCTCGCGTTTGTGCGCAGCGGGCGCGAATCCCAGGTCGACGTGAGCTTTGTCTCGTCGGTCCAGGTCACACCGGTGAACTGGATAACGATCTTGTCGCCCTCGGCAACCTTCGCGCCGTCGCCCTTCTGCAGCAGCTCTGTGCGGAGCTTCTCGGGTGCGTCACCGCCGGTGAACGTGTAACCGGGCGTTCCGTCGGGTGCCGTGACGATCGACGGAAGGCCGTTCTGGCCGAGCTGCGGTGTGCCGTTCGCCTTGCCCTTGAAGCCGTCGAGCACGTCGATGACGAAGACGGCTGTTGCTGCCTTGTCAGTCGTCTCGGCGAACTCGCTCACCGGAACCGTCGCGACGATGCGCGAACCAACCGGTGTGCAGGCAAGGATCTCGGCGATGAAGTCTTCGTCGCCCACCGGGTACAGCTGCGACCCTGAGGCGTAGCTCGAACCGATAACTGCGGCATCAGCGCCGTTGACCTGGGTCAGCTGAATCTCGGCCATGTCACCGTCGCTGAGGATCGCGCCGTCGCCGGTCGACTCGAGTGTGCGCTGCGTCGACTTGGCGACGAGCGGTGTCGGGAACGCGACCGTCGGCTCTGCCGAGTGTGCACCGGTCGTCGAAACGAGGTCGGAGACACTGCCCGATGCAACAGCAGGCGAGCACGCCGCAAGCTGCTCTGCGGGAGTGCTGCTGCACGCTGCGAGGGAAATCACGAGGCCGGTGGCCACGACGAGTGCGGAAATCGTGCGCACGGCGCCTCTTTCTTTCGAGCCAGGGGAACCAGACAACTCTACTCGGCTCCGTTGCTCTCACTTGCCGCTTGAGCGGAGGCCTCGGCGACCTGCGTCGCGATGCGCGCCGTCTTGCGCAGGCGCTTGTCGCTCGTCGAGCGCTCCCCCAGCGAGCCGGGAGTCCAGGCCTCGACGTCGGCATCGGAGAAATCAGACTTGGATGCGCGTCGCTTGAGCTCGGGAAGCACTGCCCCCGGCGCCAACCGGCGGGCCGTCAGCAGAAAACCGGTGTGACCGATCATGCGATGGTCGGGGCGAACCGCAAGGCCCTCCACGTGCCATCCACGAATTATGGTTTCGTTCGAGTCGGGGTCGGTGAAGTTGCCCGTTCCGCGAATCGCTTCTGCGACGCGCGACAACTGGGTGACAGTCGCGATGTAGCAGAGAAGCACTCCCCCGGGAGCCAGCGCGTCAGAGACTGCGTCGAGGCACTCCCAGGGCGCGAGCATGTCGAGAACAACGCGGTCGGCCGTTCCAGGCTCGACGACGTCACCCAGGGTGTGCGTAAGGTCGCCGATCGTGATGTCCCAGTTAGCAGGCTCTGCGCCGAGAAAACCGACGACGTTCGCTCGAGCAACCGTCGAGAACTCTTCGCGGCGCTCGAACGAGTGCAGGTGGCCATCCTGGCCGATCGCGCGAAGAAGCCAGAGCGAGAGAGCTCCGGAGCCAACGCCGGCCTCTACGACACGAGCACCCGGAAAGATGTCAGCGGCGCCAATGATCTGCGCGGCATCCTTTGGATAAATAATTGCCGCGCCGCGCGGCATCGACATCACGAAATCGGTGAGCAACGGACGAAGGGCGAGGTACTCGATCTCGTTCGAACTGAGCACAACAGACGCGTCGGGCTGGCCGATGATCGCGTCGTGCTGAAGAACGCCGCGGTGCGTGTGAAACTCGCCACCAGCCTGCAGTGAGATCGTGTTGAGCTTGCCCTTTGGGCCGGTGAGCTGCACACGGTCGCCCGCTCGGAACGGTCCGTTTTGTTGACGGTAGGCCTGGGTCATGATGCGCGTCCTTTCACAAAGACTTCAGCGACGTCGGCGGGTGTGCGGCCAACGAGGGTGTTCCAAATAGTGTGCGCCTGCGCGTCGACGAGCGAAACAGTGTGCGGAATACCGATCGTCACAGCGCCGGATGCAACGGCCGACGCGACACCGGGCTCTGAGTCTTCGATCGCAACACAGTCCGCAATCGCGATTCCAAGCTGGCCGGCGCCGAGAAGATAGGGCTCCGGGTGCGGTTTTGCGTGGGTGACGTCATTGCTCGACACGATCGCAGAGAAGGGCGCGAAGTCGATCGCGCTGGCCACGAGCTCTGCAAGTGGGCGCTCAGACATTGTTACGAGTGCCTGGGGCATTCCGGCCCGGCTCAGGGCCAGAAGAAGTTCGCGTGCCCCTGGTCGCCACGGCACCTCGCGAGCAATGTTGCCCAGCACCGAGTCGGTGAGGATGTCGATGATGGGCTGCTCAGCGAGGTCCACACCTCGGGACTGCATAACCCGGGCGGTGTGCCACATTCCAGAACCGACGAGGGTCAGGCCATCGTCGTGGGTCCAGGTGCCGCCCCAGCTCTCGACAAGAGTGGTTTCGGCCGCCATCCAGTACTGCTCGGAATCGATGATGGTGCCGTCCATGTCCCACAGAACGGCCGCTGGCGCAGAGAAAGTCACAACGGGCGAGTCTACGCGAGAGCCCCGGCGGTTCTATTCTTGACTGAGGTCGGTGTTATTCAACTGCCGATCGCACGGAGGTTTATCAGTGGCAGACAAGACGGAGTTCGCGAGCGGTCGACTTCTCGTTGTGGCGTTCGAAGGCTGGAACGACGCCGGTGAGGCCGCGAGCAACGCGGTGCGCACGCTTCGCGACCAACTCGACCTTGTGCCGCTCACCGAGGTAGACCCCGAGGACTACTTCGACTATCAGTTCAATCGTCCGACTGCTGCGCTCGATGACGACGGCAACCGCCGCATCATTTGGCCAACAGTCGCGATGTACGGCCCCGTCTCGCCGCTCGAGTCGCACACGGCCGGGCTCGCAACAGACGCCGACCTCGATGTCACCGGCGACAACGGCAACAACGTGTACCTGCTCGTGGGCACTGAGCCCAGCCGAGGATGGAAAACCTTTACCACCGAGATTCTCGAGACGATCGAAGCAAACGAGATCACGTCGGTGATTTTTCTCGGCGCGATGCTCGCCGATGTTCCGCACACCCGGCCCATTTCGGTCTT
>Ga0247817_10000982_pt1 | contig 15164 bp, 11 predicted proteins | sample UWRJL212509R1_FD_178010 | JGI IMG/M metagenome (GOLD analysis project Ga0247817, IMG submission 178010) | Plant litter microbial communities from Arlington Agricultural Research Station in Wisconsin, United States - UWRJ-L212-509R-1 | ecosystem: Environmental > Terrestrial > Plant litter >... | reverse complement strand
ATAATGCGGGCATACATTGTGTCGGGTAGTTTGCAAAGCGAAATGGATACAGCCTTCGGGGAAAAGCTCGGTGACAAAACCGAGCGACCTTTTGGTTTGATAAAACTATTTTCGTCATTACCTGATACGCCATCCACCAACTACACCTATATCCGTTATCCTGATATTAAATTGGATCTTGACTTTTACCCGGCCAAGGCAAGCGGCAAACGCGCCTGCGTGGTGGTTATTCACGGCGGATCATGGAGCAGTGGGGATAGCAAGCAGGTACCCGAATTGAACAGCTATCTGGCGAAAGCAGGTTATAATGTAGCGGCCATCAACTATCGCCTGGCTCCTGAGTACAAAAACCCACAACCTGTTGAAGATGTTAAAAACGCGCTTAAATATTTGCGCGCAAACGCTAACCAGCTAAATATTGACACCACAAATTTTGTATTGCTTGGCCGTTCGGCGGGTGCACAGATAGCTTTGCTGGCTGCTTATACTTTAAAAGACAAGAACATAAAAGGTGTTATTGATTTTTACGGCCCTGCCGATATGGTATGGGGTTATTCTGTTCCTGCAAGTCCGCTGGTAATGGATTCGCGCAAGGTGATGGAGCGCTATTTGGGTGGAACGTATGATAAGGTTAAGAAAAACTATTTCGCCAGTTCACCAATTGAGTTTGCGGATAAAGATTCTCCACCCACGTTAATCATACACGGCGAAAATGATGTTTTGGTAGCTTATGAGCACAGTCGTCGCTTAGAGCTGAAGTTGGAGCAATATGGTGTAAAACACTACTGGTTAAAATTACCCTGGGCTACCCATGGATTTGATTTTAATTTGCGCGGGCCAGGCGGGCAACTATCAACCTATGCCGTGATGCGATTTTTAAAAAGTGTAAGCCTCCCTAAAACCAATTAAGGAAAACAGTGGTTTAAATAATATCGAATAATGAATTTTGAATATCGAACACCGAAGTTTTAAATCATCATTCGATATTGGGCATTCGATGTTCGTTACTAACAACTATTAAACACCTTATGACACTCTATTTTCTTATTATTATTCCAATTATCGCATTGCTTGCCTGGATAATTTTCCGGCCAAAAAGCGCTGCGCATAACGCCCCCTTGCAATCGCTGGATAAAAATCTGATTCCGCTGCTTGAAGCCAATGTCGGCTATTACCAGTATCTTGATGCAAAAAGTAAAAAGCGCTTTCAAAGCCATGTAGCCCGTTTTCTGCAATATGTAAATATTGAAGGTGTAGGCCTGGAACTTACAGATCTTGACCGTGTGCTGGTGGCCGCAAGCGCCGTTATTCCTGTTTTTGCCTTTGGCGACTGGGAATATCCTAACTTAACCAATGTTATTTTGTACCCGGATACCTTTGATAGCGAATACCAGTTTGAAGGCGGCAGCCGCAACATAATGGGAATGGTAGGCACCGGCTACATGAACGGCCAAATGCTGCTATCGCGCAGCGCATTACATAAAGGATTTTCTGCTGCCTCGGGTGCTTCAAATACTGCTATACACGAGTTTGTGCATTTGGTGGATAAAACCGATGGCGCTACTGATGGCGTGCCCGAACATTTAATGCCGCATAGCTACGCCGAACCCTGGCTTAAATTGATGCACCAGGAAATGCATCGTATAAAAGACGGAAAATCAGATATAGACCCGTATGCCTTAACTAACGAGGCGGAGTTTTTCGCGGTAGCTTCTGAATACTTTTTTGAAAAGCCCGATCGTTTTCAGCAAAGGCACCCTGAATTGTATTTACAATTAAGCCAGATCTTCAGGCAAACTCCTGCAAAAAAACGTAACTGGTTAAAAATATAGCTGTTATCTATAGCTCGTTGAGTTCGGGTTTGTATACAGCATAAACAGATGTGATGAGTTTGTTCAGCTCATCATAAAACTCAGTAAACTCTTTTGTTTGTACGTGCGAACAGAGGCTTGAATCGTCTTTGCAGCTTAAAACAAGCCATTTCCATAAGGCGCCTTTCGAATCGGCAATGTGATAGGTTTCGCAGTAATTCCTAAGGAATTCCGCGGCGGTTTCTTGGTCCATTTTTCTGTAGGTGATCGGTTAATATCCCAAATATATAAAAACAGTATCCCCCATTAAAAAATTTGAACACGTTATGACTTATAAGTCAGTGTATCACCGCTCACATCGCCATTAGGCCTTTAAAAACCGTTTTTATACGCCAATGAAAGAGCTTTAGAGAAACATTTTGATAAAGGTTACGTTTGTAACGGAAGAGATTTAGTTTAGTTTTGAAGAAATTTACCGGATGCATCGCCTTAATCCCAAATATGTTCGCATTGCCGCTATAGTTGCCGCTTCGTTATTGGTTGTTTTTTTGATTGCCGGAGTTGTTGTTTTTAACAAGCGCGAAGCGATACTGCAAAGCGCGCTGGCTAAAGCTAAAACTAAGTTAAAAAGCGATTATCAGCTTGATCTTACAGTAACCAACCCACGTTTTACCGGCTTAGCTACTGTAAGTTTTGACGAAATAACGCTGGTGCCTGAGCGCCGTGACAGCTTGTTGCGGATGGATAATTTTGAGGTAAGCGTAAAGATATTTCCGTTGATCTTTGGCAAAATAAAACTTGCCGGCGTTGAGCTGCAAGATGGATTTGTTCACCTTACTGACGTAAAAGGGGTTAAAAACTTTGAATTCCTTTTTAAAAAGAAAAAAGATAACACCAACAAAAGCAACAAATCAGACCTATCCCTACTGGCCAATAACGTAGTAAACGAAGTACTTTATAAGATCCCGGATAACCTGGTTATGAAGAACTTTATGGTATCCTACACAAAAGACAGTACGAGTCTGAAGCTATTAACAAAAGAAGCCCTTATTGACGATGGCGACCTTACATCAACCATAAAAGTAAACAATGGCGAGGCTACCTGGCACTTCTCTGGCACCATGCACCCGTCTGACAAGGAAATAGATGTTAAGTTGTATGCGGATAAAGGCAAGGTAGAAATCCCATTCATTGAGCAACGCTATAAGGCCAGGGTTAATTTTGAGAGCGTTACCTTTAAGCTTAATGATGTTGACCACAGCGACGGCGAAACCCGCATATTAAGCTATTGGGGGGTAAACAACCTGCTTATACACCATGCAGGCTTATCAGCAAGGGATATTATTGTACAAAATGGATCATTGGATGCCGATATATTTGTGGGGCCCAACTTTATCTCGTTAGATAGCACCTCGGTTATCCACCTTAAAAAAATAACGGCCAACCCTTATCTTAAATATACGCTTTCGCCCAAAAAGCTTTACGAGCTTAAACTAAACACAGGTTGGCAGAACGCGCAGGATCTTTTTGATTCTTTCCCTACCGGGACGTTTGAATCTTTTGAGGGAATAAAAGTTGCAGGGCAGCTTAACTACAGCCTGAATTTTAATTTAGATAAAGAAAATCCTGATGGGGTGGTGTTTGATTCCAGATTGGAAAAAGACGCTGCTTTTAGAGTGATCCGATACGGCAAAACAGATCTGGGCAAATTAAACAAGCCGTTTTTGTATACCCCCTATGTAAAAGGCAAAGCGGTGCGTACCATGATGGTAGGCCCGGAGAACCCTAATTACACCCCGCTGGCAGAGATCTCTCCTTACCTGCGTAGCGCGGTAATGACTGCTGAGGACCCTACATTTTATCAGCACCATGGATTTGTAGAAGAGGCCATCCGCAAATCAATTGCTACTGATATTAAAGAGAAAGCGTTTAAAAGGGGTGGCAGCACTATGTCTATGCAGCTGGTTAAAAACTCCTTTTTAAGCATGGAGAAAACGCTTGCCCGCAAAATGGAAGAGATATTGATTGTTTGGATGATTGAGAACAACAATATTATGAGCAAAAACCGCATGCTGGAGACCTATTTTAATATTATTGAATGGGGCAACAATGTTTACGGCATACGCGAGGCTGCACAGTACTATTTTGGAAAAGGCCCTTCGGAGCTTACCGTGGGCGAAAGTATTTACCTGGCCAGCATTGTGCCAAGCCCGCGTAAGGGTTTGTATTCATTTATGCCAGATGGCTCATTACGCAGCAGTAGGATATTCTATTTCAACTCTTTAGGTAAACGCATGGCGATGGCGGGTTTTGTACCTCACGATACTACAGGCGCGTATGGTTTTTATGAAGTAAGACTGCGTGAGGGATTACGAAGCGAAGTTGCACCGGTTGATTCGGCCGAGGCGGAACAAATACTGAATGCATCGCCGGAGGATGATAACCCGGTAATTGATATCCCTGCTCCGCAACCTGAGCCTGAAAAGAAACCTGGCTTGTTACAGCGAATATTTGGTGGGGGCAAAAAAGATACCGTTGCCGAAAATCTAAAAGATCGACTAAAGCGCGAAGAAGAGTATCGCCTTAATCATATTGACAGCAGCGGCAAAACCAACAAACAGTTGCGCCAGGAAAAACGCGAAATAAAGCGACAGGAAAAAGACCGGCGAAAAGATTTAGAAAAACAGGGGCTGCTTTAACTATTTAAGCAAATGATAGGTAACAAAGGCTACCACATAGGCCAGCACCGTCATATAAGCAAACTGAATGGCGGGCCAGCGCCAGTCCTTTGTTTCGCGATACACAATTGCAACTGTACTTACGCACTGCATAGCAAAAGCATAAAACATCATTAAAGAAAAAGCAACGGCCAGGGTAAACACCGGCTTATTTGTTTTGGGATCTTTAGCGTCGCGCATTTTATGCAGTACCGATGCGGTATCTCCGTCGCCGCCGCCAACGCTGTATATGGTTGCCATGGTACCCACAAAAACCTCGCGGGCGGCAAATGATGTGATCAAGGCTATGCCTATTTTCCAATCGTACCCTAACGGACGAATAGCCGGCTCAATAAAGTGGCCAAGCGCGCCGGCGTAAGAGCTTTCTAACTTTTCTCTAGCTATTAATGTTTTCAGATCCTGGGGATTGAAATTAAACGTATACTCAGTTTGGGCGTATTTTTTATCTATCTTTTCAAAGCGGTCACCAGGGCCATAAGAGGACAGTACCCAAAGGATGATTGAAACGGCTATAATTACTTTTCCGGCTTGCAGCACAAAGGATTTAGATCTGTCATACATAGAAAATGCCACATTGCTCCATCGCGGCATGCGGTATACCGGCAACTCCATAATGAAGTAGCCCCGCTCTCGCGATTTAAGGATCAATTTAAACACCCAGGCCACTATTATTGCAGATAGCAAGCTAAATACATACATGGCGGTTAACGCCAGCCCCTGCAGGCTAAAAATGCCCCAAACCTTGTCAGCAGGTACAACAAGCGCTATCAGTAAGGTGTAAACAGGTAAACGTGCAGAGCAGGCTACCAATGGGGTTACCATTATGGTAATCATCCGGTCTTTCCAGTTCTCAATGGTGCGGGTACTCATAATAGATGGAACGGCACAGGCAAAACCACCAATCAGCGGCACTACAGATTTACCGTTCAAGCCTACCTTGCGCATCAGCCTGTCCATCATAAAAGTAACGCGGGCCATGTAGCCGGTATCTTCCAGTATAGATATAAAGGCAAACAGTATGGCTATTTGTGGTACAAATACTAATACCCCACTTAAGCCCGCAACAACGCCATCAACCAGTAAGCTGGTTAGCGGCCCCGGCGGCAGGGTAGCGTTTAAAGCATCCTGGGCCCACATAAAAAAGCTTTCTATCAGATCCATAGGGTAGGATGCCCACGAGAAAATAGCCTGAAACATAAAAAGCAGTATGGCAAAGAATATTACAAAGCCAAATACCTTGTGGGTAAGTACGCGGTCTATTTTATTGCTAAAGGTTTCATCTTGTGCGGTAGCAGGCGTTTTAACGGTATCATACAGCAACTCATTGATAAAAGCATAGCGGGCCAGCGTTTCGGCTCCCTGGGCTTTTTGCGAATGGAAACCGTGCTCCAACTCCAATTGCTCTATTCTGTCAGACTGCTCAGGCGACAAGAACTTAAGGTGCTCATGCTGATGCGCCAGTTGTAAGGCAAAGTATGGGTTCTCTATACTTAGCTCGGTGCTTATGCTATCAACTATTTGCGGGGCAATGCTTCTTACATCAATGCTGCTTTGTTGTAAGGCGATATGATTAGTGTTGGATATAACCTCTTTTAACTTATCAATGCCGTTAACCTTACGTGCGGATATTGGTACCACCGGCACGCCCAGTTTCATAGCCAGATCGTCCACGTTAATAATGATGCCCGCTTTAGCGGCCATATCCATCATGTTCAACGCTACAATAACGGGAATCTTCAGATCTGCTACCTGGGTATAGAGCAGCAGGTTTCTTTTAAGGTTGGTGGCATCTAAAATAACCACAACCATATCAGGCACCAGCGCATTAGAGCGATCAGCTAAAACAGAAAATACAATAGATTCGTCCTGGCTTTTTGGGTATAGGCTGTACGTGCCGGGCAGGTCTACAACTTCGGCGGTACGGCCATCTGGCAATTGGGTATAACCAACCTTTTTGTCGACGGTAACACCGGGAAAATTGCCTATTTTTTGGTTTAGGCCGGTTAATACGTTAAACAGGGTAGATTTGCCCGTGTTAGGGTTTCCAACAAGTGCAACACGTATATCGGCTTTCAATTAGTTTTTATGTAGTATAATGGTTGAAGCTTCAAATTTACGCAAACTAAGTTGATATCCGGCTACGCGGATAGCAATAGGATCACCAAGGGGTGCAATGCGGTCAACCCGGATCTCTTCACCTGGCAGGCAACCCATTTCCATCAACTTTACAGACATTTCCAGATCAGTAAACTCTTTTACTATACCTTTTTGTCCTACTTCCAGTTGCGATAGCTTCATAATTCAAATTAACAGTGTTCAAAAGTAAATCTTATTTAAAACAAATCCAAATAAGAATAGGGTTGATATTTAAAATATGTGTCACTATAATCTAATATGTCATTTAAATATCAAGATGAATAAAAAAACACTACCTCATGCAACCAAAAGGCAAAAACTTACGTTAGTGTTTATGTGGGACCAAAGCCCACATTGTGATAAGGTTTAGGTTGAAGTCCCCAAGCAGCGAGTGTAAGGGGACTTTATTTTTGCCCTCTCCGCCCCCTAAGGGGGAACTTTTAAAGGTAGTGCTCCGGAACAGGTGAAACGCAGCGGAGCAGACATTTGCCTCAATAGCGGCCGCTTCGCTTGGTAATTGTAGATGGATCTATTATTTATTCATTAAAAGTGAACTTCCAAACCTTATTGGTTTCCTGTCCATTCATAGTGCGCCCGAGTCCGATGTAAAACTCGCTGTCAAAACTATAGCTAAACCCACCAAGAGACGGAATATCAAAATTGGGTGATAAAAATAAGTGGGTCCATTTTTCAGTAGCAATGTCAAAATAATAAATATCAGGATTTGATTGGCCGGAATTAACATATTCCAGACCACCATACAAACAAATTTTTCGTTGATAGGAAAAAATGTTTGAATATGCCCGTCCTACAGGCAGTGTATTGTAAAAAACGTCGTTCTTTTTAGTCAATACTTTAGTGGCCGGGTTGAGTTCAAACAAAGAATATTTATAATTCAATAAGGATTGGTTTTCTACCTGCGCGGTAACAAGGTATATTTTGTTTTCTAAACTAATGGCTTTGTAATCAGCGTAAATATCCAGATCCATCACAACATTATTGCTTAATGTTTCCGGGTCAAATACCATAAGGGCAGCCTTTGGAGGGCCGTATAGATCTGTAAAATTTGGTCCTTTTATTATATAATAGAGTTTTCCATTTTGAACAAAAGCACTTTGAGTTGCAGAAAACGATATGCTACCGCCGGTTACAGAAATAGTATTCCACGTATTGTTTTGAATGGAGTAAGTGTGGAAATACAAAACCTTGTCACCAAAAGATGCAGGAGGAAAATATACAACGCCATTGATTACAAATGCCGGACCGCTTGAAGCGGCCATATTGCTTGCAGGAAGAGTTGTGTTAACCCGCTTCCACGTGCCTGTTGCAATATCCATAACATCCATTCGCCTGTTTGTAAGCCAATCAATAACATATATCTTTTGGTTATAAGAAAAATGTGAAGTCGCTGTTGTATTTATTGCATATGGATAGTCGCTAACTTTATTAAGATAGTACAGATTACCTTGCAAAACCGTCAGGTTGTCGTTAAAAATAACAGCGCTTTTGTATTTTATTGTAAATACATAATTTCCCTTTGGGGTTGATGCCGGTACTTGTACATACAATAAAAACATGCCCGATGCGGTGTTTTTTTCAATCTTCCACAACTGACAGTTAATAGACCCAATTGAAACAGTGTAGTTTTCTTTAGCAGGGTCCAGGTCTTCTCCCTGTAGAATTATATCTTTAAAGAGGGGCGCTTCTTCTAACTTTATTTGCTTTGAAAATCCGGCTTGCCATTTAATGCCATAAGACGCGGTAGTAAATTTGGTAATTTTTGAGTACACAAACTTATTGGGTTCGGTTTGTAAAGCAATCATTGCCCAATAAGTTGCGCCAATGTTAAGGGATCCAAAGCTTACGTTATAACGTCCATCCGATTCAGAATAAACAGCTTTTGCCTTCAAATCTGATACCTTGGTTGTAGCTAAAGTGGCAGAATCGGTTGATATATAAACGTTCACATCGCCACTAACTGATCGGCTTAGTTTGAAGCTTGCCGTAGCTGTGGTTTTAGTTGTTTGATAGGTTACATCACCAAAGGAAACATCAGGTAAAGATTCTTCTTTTTGTTGTTTTTTGCAGCTAAAAACTAATGTTGTGATTATACATAGCAAAGCAAAATGATGTGCTTTCATTTAATAAGTTAGGTTTATTTAACTGCAAATTAAGAAAAATAAATTACGGTTATGCAAAATCGCATTTACCCGTAGCTTATTAATACTCCTCTTCCAAATCCGCAGCTGCTGCTTCATCTAAAAACCATTGTACCTCGCCGGTAATGGAATCTATTAATTGTGCAGGGTAATTTTCAACATCCTCGTCGGCTTCCAACGCGTTATAAACGGCGGGAGCTTTACTTTCGCCATAAACTAAAAAAGCGATGTTTTTTGCTTCGTTAATCAGCGGTGCGTTAAAGGTGATGCGGAAGATATCTTTTTGTGGTAAATAGTTGGCTTTAACAGATGGCGTAACGTCTGTCAGCACTTCTGTATGCGGAAACAAAGAAGCTGTATGTGTATCATCGCCCAGGCCTAGCAGCACAAGGTCAAAGCTCATTTCTTCATCGTTAAAAAACTCGGCTATTTGTTCAGCATACTTTTGCGCGGCCTCGTTAGGGGTAAGCGAGGTATCAACAGCAAAAATATTATCGGCCTCAATAAAAAGAGGTGCGAATAACGCTTTTTTCGCCATTAAGTAGTTGCTCTCTGCATCATCTTGAGGCACGTTCCGCTCATCGCCAAAAAAGAAATAAACCTTGGTCCAGTCTGTTTTATCAGCAAAGCTGGTTGATGCAAGCAGTTCATATACTTTTTTAGGTGAACTACCACCGGACAGCGCTACAGAGAAACGACCATGCGCGGCAATAGCATTGTTGGCTGTTTGTATAAAGTACTCGGCAAGCGCGTATACTACTTCGTCTGGTGTTTGGAAGATGTTGAGTTGCATGTTAGTTGACTAGTGATTGGTTGATTAGAGACTAGTTGACTAGAGATCGGTTGATTAGTAATAAGTTTCAAAGTTGGCGTTACACCATCCCGGTTATTTAATCACTAATCAACTAGTCTCTAATTACTAAATTAATGTTTCCCTTTACTGCCATTTACCGGCAGTGTAAACCAATGGTAACCGTCGCGGGCAATAAGTGCTTCCGCAATTTCAGGGCCCCACGAGTCCGACGAATAATTAGGGAAATTAATGCTGGTTTTGCCTTCCCAGGTTTTTAATATCGGCATTATCAAATCCCATGCCGCCTCAACCTGATCGCCGCGCATAAACAGGGTTTGGTCGCCGGCCATGGTATCTAACAATAGCGTTTCGTAAGCCTCCGGTGCATCATTGGTATAGGTGCCTTTGTAATCAAACACCATATCAACAGTATTTAAAACCATATCAATACCCGGGCGCTTGGCCTGTACCTGCAATCTGATGCTCATTTCGGGCTGTATGCTGATGATCAGGCGGTTCTGCTGCCAGCTATCAGTAGCCTCAGGCGGGAAAACCAAATGCGGAACATCTTTAAACTGTATTGTTATTGTTGATGCCGACTGGTGCATACGTTTACCGGTACGCACGTAAAACGGCACGCCATGCCAGCGCCAGTTATCAACAAAAAACTTTATAGCGGCAAAAGTCTCGGTGTTTGAGTTAGGATCAACTTTGTTTTCCTGGCGATATCCGGGCACCTCTTCACCCTGGATCCAGCCGGGCCCGTACTGGCCCCTCACAGCAGACATGCGTACATCCTCAGCAGAGAACGGACGCATAGCTTTTAGCACATCAACCTTGCGGTTACGCAATTCTTCGGCTTTAAAGCTGTTGGGTGGTTCCATCGCTACAAAGCAAAGCAACTGCAACAGGTGATTCTGGATCATATCGCGCAAAGCGCCAGATCCTTCGTAATAAGGGCCACGGTCTGCCACGCCCAATTGTTCGGTAACCGAGATCTGAACGTGTTCAATAAAATTACGGTTCCATATTGGCTCTAAAATAGAGTTGGCAAAACGGAAAGCCATAATGTTCTGCACGGTTTCTTTACCCAGATAGTGATCTATCAGGTAGATCTGGCAATCATCATACAAGCCCGATATTAATTTATTTAACTCTTGCGCCGATTCCAGATCGTGCCCAAAAGGTTTTTCAATTACCACGCGCACCCGCTTTTTATCATCGGCCAGTTTTGCCTTGGCAATGTTAGTGGTAATAATAGGGAAAAACTCCGGTGCTACTGCCAGGTAATAAATTACGTTGGCTTTAACTTTCCACTCGGCATTATGCGCGTCTATGCGTTTACCAAATTCTTTATAAGTCTCCGCGTCTTTAGCATCAGAAACCTGGTAGTAAACGTTTTTTATAAACTCGTCCCATTTTTCTTTAACGGCTTTACCGCTGCGCGAAAACTGGTTAATATCTTCTAATAGTTTCTTTCTGAAATCCGCATCGCTCATTTGCGTACGGCCGGTACCGATGATGGAAAACTTTTTAGGCATCCAGCCATCCAGAAACAGATTATATAAGGCAGGCGCCAGTTTACGGGCGTTCAAATCGCCGGTGCCGCCAAAAATTATAAATATGGTAGGATCAGATGTTGCTTTTGATGACATGTGGTTGTGCGTTTAAGTCTTTTCTGTATCTGATTAATTTTTTGGCACCCATTGGGTGTGGAACTTGCCTTCTTTGCCTATCAGCTCATAAGTATGCGCGCCAAAATAATCGCGCTGTGCTTGTATCAGGTTTGAAGGCATACGGCCGCTGCGGAAAGCATCAAAATAGCTTAATGATGCAGCGTAGCAGGGAGCAGCAATACCCGCCGCAGTTACGGCAGATACAACGGTACGCGCACCGTCAACAGCACCTTTAACCGCGTTAGCCACACCTTTGTCTAACAGCAAATGCTGCAACTCAGGGTTGCCGGTGAATGCTTCGTAAATATTTTGTAAGAAAAGTGAACGGATAATACAACCGCCTCTCCAGATCTTAGCTATCTCGGCCAGGTTTAAACCGTATTTAAACTCGGTAGATGCCTGGGTTAGCATGTGGATGCCCTGCGCATAGCTAATGATCATGTTAAAGTAGAACGCGTTTTCTAAAGCGGCTAAAAACTCCTCTTTATTTACATCCAACTGGCCTTTAACACCACCGTAAATACCTTCGGCTTCTACACGTAGTTCTTTGTATTTAGAAAGATCGCGCATGGCTACAGATGAATCAACCGTAGGGATTGGCGCCTGTAGGTCCATTGCTACTTGCGATGTCCATTTGCCGGTACCTTTTGCGCGGGCCTCGTCTTTTATATCATCTAACAATAAATGATCTGCACCCGGCTCTTTGTATCTAAACACATCGCGGGTAACTTCAACCAAAAATGATTTTAGTCTGCCTTCGTTCCATTGGGTAAAGATCTTTTCAATGGCATCGTTATCCAGGCCTAAACCTTTTTTCAGGATCTCGTAGGTTTCTGCCAGTAACTGCATTACACCGTATTCAATACCATTATGCACCATTTTAACAAAGTTACCTGCCGAACCTGTACCGCAATAGGTAACACAAGGTTCGCCATCAACTTTGGCAGCTATCGATTCAAAAATTGGCTTTACTACATTGTAAGCTTCTTTGTCGCCGCCCGGCATCATGCTTGGGCCACGGCGCGCGCCTTCTTCACCACCCGATACACCCATACCAAAAAAGTGGATGCCTTTGCTGTTCAAATAATCAAAACGGCGATTAGTATCTGTGTAATAAGTATTGCCACCATCAATAACCAAGTCGCCCGGTTCAATAAGCGGCAATAATTCTTCTATAACGTCATCAACAATTTTTCCGGCTGGCACCAGCATCATAATAGCGCGCGGTTTGTTTAGGCTTGCTACAAACTCCTTAACATCGCTAAAGCCCTTCAGGTTGCCGTTGGTGCTTTCCTGCTCTAATAATGTGCCTTTTGAAGCATCTTTATCAAAACCGGCTCCTTTAACGCCATGATCGCCCATGTTTAGCAGCAGGTTTCTACCCATTACCCCTAAACCGATCATCCCGAAATCAAATTTCTCTGGTGTGCTCATCTTTTATTTGTTGTGGTTTTCGTCTTTTAGTTGTTGGAGTATAGCTTTTGTAGATTCCAGATCTGTATGCTGAAAAGAGCGGATGCCCAACCGCGACGCGGCTTCAACAAACATTATCCTATCGTCAAAATATACACACTGATCTGGCGATGCCTGAGCAATACCCATGGCCAGCTGCCATATACCCGGATCGGGCTTACGCATTTTCACCTCGCAAGAGGATACAAACGCGTCAAAAAACTCATGGAGTTTAAATTTCTTTACGCGATAGTCGTTCAGTTCCTTGCCCTCGTTATTAACAGAGATAACACGGAACCCGCAATCGCGTTTCCATTCTTTGAGCCAGGCCAGCGTTGGCAGCTCAACAGATTGTTCATAAATAAAAGCCTTAAAATCCTCTCTCGTAAAATCGCGGGGATGGGTAAATATTACCCTGTCCAGGTATTCATCTAAAGTGATGCTGCCAATTTCATAAACATTGAAAATGAAGTTGTGCAGCTCGTTAATCTCGTTATAATCAAGCCCAAATTTCTCTGAAGCGATCTTACGCGATTGATGCCCCCAGCCATTGCTGAGCAAAATGCCCCCGATATCAAAAAGGAGGATCTTAAGGTTATTTTTTGTCATTAGCTGTGCTAATTATGCTTTGGCAGCCTGAGCTTCAATAGCTTTTAACAATTTATCAAAAGGCGCGTTGAATTTCTCAACACCTTCGTCTTCTAACTGCTGTGTTAAAGCGTGGATATCAATACCTGCAGCGGCTAATTTTTCTAATATTTCAGTAGCTTGATCTAAACCTAACTCCAAAGTATCAGCAGCAACACCGTGATCGCGGAAAGCTTCAATAGTTTCCAACGGAACGGTATCAACAGTATCTTTACCAATCAGGGCCTCAACATATTTTGTGTCTTTAAACGCAGGGTTTTTGCTGCTGGTGCTTGCCCATAATAAACGTTGTGGCTGCGCGCCTTTGGCGGCTAATTTTTCCCAACGCTCGCCGCTGAATACGCGTTTGTAAATTTCGTAAGCTTTTTTTGCTGACGCGATTGCAACTTCGCCTTTGTATTCGCCAAGACCTTTTTCGTCTAATAACGGATCAACCAAAACGTCAATACGGCTCAGGAAGAAGCTGGCTACTGATGAAATGTGCGCAATTTCGTGACCGGCAGCTAAGTGATCTTCTAAACCAGCTATGTAAGCTAAAGCAACTTCTTCGTAACGTGGCAAACCGAACAATAAAGTAACGTTGATGTTAATGCCTTGCGCGATTGATTTGCGGATAGCATCTAAGCCCGGTTGTGTACCAGGGATCTTGATCATTACATTCTCGCGGTCAACTTGTTTCCAAAGTAATTTAGCCTGCTCAAAAGTTTCATCGCCTTTTAATGCTAAAAACGGAGATACTTCTAATGATACGTAACCGTCAACTTTGTTGCTTTCAACGTATAGGTCTTTAAACAGATCGCAAGCTGTTTGAATGTCTTTTATAGCTAAACCGAAGAATACTTCTTCAGTAGTTTTGCTGCCGTCTGATAATTCTGCAATATCACCATCGTACATATCGCTGCTGCTGATGGCTTTTTCAAAAATGGCAGGGTTTGAAGTTACACCTCTAACACCGTCAACATCAATTAATGATTGTAATCTACCATCGCTGATAAAGCCACGGTCAATAAAGTCCAGCCAGATGCTCTGACCAAAGCTGTGTATTTTTTTTACGTTATTCTCCATTATCTATTATGTTTTAATTTAATTGGTTTTAACCCTCAATATCTAAGCCACTAATATTTCGGCGGGTTGGTTTTGAAACAATCCGCTTTCAATAACACCTGCTATGCATTTAATTTTAAATTCCATGTCTACGTCAATGTGCTCAAACCTTACGTCAAGTATCAGATTGCCGTTTTCTGAAATTATAGGTCCGTCTTTACCAGTGGCAGGGCGTAACACAATTTCTGTAGCGCCCAGTTTTTTCAAACCTGCTTCGGCTACCATCAATGCAGATGGAAAAACCTCAACCGGCACCGGGAATTTTGAACCTATTTTGTCAACCAGTTTGCTATCATCCACAATAATGTAGTTGCGCGCGCTGGCTGTCATTATCAGCTTTTCTTTAAACATGGCACCACCACGCCCTTTAATCAGGTGCTTGTTAGGATCAACCTCGTCAGCGCCATCAAAATACCAATCAGGCTTGTACTCGTACAAGCTGGTGGTGGGTATGCCTAATTTGCTGCAGGTTAAAGCAATCTCAATTGAGGTAGGTATAGCTAAAACGTTCAGCTTTTCCGCCTTAATTTTCTCGCCAATAGCTAAAAGAGCCAAGTACGATGTTGAGCCCGAGCCTACGCCTATAATGTCGCCATCTTTTACCTTAGCGGCAATCTGGTCGGCTACCTTCTGCTTGCTCTCGCGGT
>Ga0247817_10000980_pt1 | contig 15173 bp, 17 predicted proteins | sample UWRJL212509R1_FD_178010 | JGI IMG/M metagenome (GOLD analysis project Ga0247817, IMG submission 178010) | Plant litter microbial communities from Arlington Agricultural Research Station in Wisconsin, United States - UWRJ-L212-509R-1 | ecosystem: Environmental > Terrestrial > Plant litter >... | reverse complement strand
TTTCTTGGCGCCGAAGATTCCCTTAACCTCTGGGGGCCTTAAATGAAACTGCCAATTCATTCTTAAGGCATAGACACCCAGGGCTACACTACTTCTTAGTACCTATTATGCTCCTCTTTTTGTAATTAATCAAGAGGTAAGCCATACTTTTTAATAGGAAAAGAGCCCCGATTCAATCGAGGCTCTGTACACCACTTGCGTGGGCATCCTTTTTGACTATGATATGTCTTCAAGACGCCATAGCAGCTCTTCCAATTCCCTGTAGCTGTAGACAGCATCTTCTTCGAGGCGAATAACCTCATTGTGTAAGGAACCGTCGTATTCACCCACGGCCTCACGTGCGTCGAACTTTTTTCGAGCCTCAGCAAGCTGGCTTTCGTAGTGTGCGTTGATGGCTGCTTGCCGCTTAATCTTTGCTTTAAGTAGTTTCTGCCGTAGCCAAAGCCACATAACTCCTCCAAGAAGTCAGTATTGAATTGAAAGGTTCCCTTGCTTAGATGAATGCAAGATTATGTATACAATAACTTATTTTGCAGAAAAATCAACTTAAGCTGATTTACTCTTGCTCTGGAAGTGGCTCGAGTAGCTGTCGGCCAATGAAAGCATTATTAAGTACATCAGCCTTACCAAACACTGCAAAGTTACCTTCAATCTCAGCACGCATTTCATCAGCAACGTGATCGATTTCCGCATAAGACATTACAACAATAACCTTTCGGCCTAATTTAATAGTGATGGTGTCTTTACGATATTGAGTGATGCTTTCAAATGCTTCACGGTCATCAAGATTTTCTGCGTATAATTTAGCAGCCATCGAAAACGCGCTGCTCCAATCACGGCTTTCACCCTTTAGAACGTACTCTAGTTCAATACCTGGGTACTTTGGCCGCTCATCCATTACGCCTTATCAACAATCTGGTCAATCAAACCGTACTTCTTAGCTTCTTCAGCACTCATCCAGAAGTCTCGGTCGGCATCCTTCTCTACTTTGGCAAGCTTTTGACCAGTGTTCTTCGCAAGAATCTCGTTGAGGCGTTGTTTCAAGAACAAACCTTCACGGAGTGTAATCTCTTGGTCGGTAATTTTACCTTGAGTACCACTTGATGGTTGGTGAATCATAATACGGCTGTTTGGCAATGCGTATCGCTTGCCTTTCGTTCCGCTTGAAAGCAGGAAAGCACCCATACTAGCTTGAAGGCCAATACCAATAGTTTGTACGTCTGGCGCGATAGATTGAATAGTATCGTAAATACCAAGACCATCGTAGACACTACCACCTGGGCTATTAATATAAAGTTTAATATCTGCCTTCGGGTCTTCGTACGAGAGATACAGAAGCTGTGCTACAACAATGTTAGCAGTGTGTTCGTTCACTTCTTCCCCTAGAAAGATGATGCGGTCTTTTAGTAGACGCGAGTAAATATCAAAGGCACGTTCGCCTTCGCTGGTGCGCTCAATAACAGTTGGAACAAGATATCCATTTGGCTTATTCATAGTATTTCCCTCATTTATATACTCATTATAAAGAAAGTTAGCACTCGATGCAAGTGAGTGCTAGAAAATAACATTTGGATATTATAAAAGGGCCCCATTACGCGGGGGCCCTAGGCGCGGCTTCATTTAAGAGCTGGGGGCATTTTTCGCAACATTTTCTTCATCCGTTCGATATCGGCTTTTCTACTGTCCATGTACAACCTAAGAATACTAAGTTGAGCTTTTTGGAACTCTGTATAAACATCGACTTCATGGGAATATTCCACACACTCCGCTTTAAGGCGTTTATATTCCAATGATTCGCAGTATGTCGACGCAGCAGTAATCGACGCTACGTAGTGCTTATTTGTCATGCTCTCTAGCATCTCGTTGGCGTATTCGTTCTTTTCCAAAATCAAAGCCCGAATGGTCTCGATTCGGTCATGAATTACTAACCGCCGGTTTTCATGCGCAACTTTCGAGTCGAGCGTGTACGAACGAAGGAGCTTAAGAATTTTATCAAAATTCTCAGGCGTATTTTCAAGAGCGTTCATCCTCTGAACCCTCTTGTCACGGACAAACCACATGAAATCACCCGCTTCCAGAATAAAGTTCGTAGCCACCCAATAGGAAGCTATCAAAATATATTATACTGTTTTTTGTAAATTTATCAAATTATGCTATAGTTTACGTTATCTTCACTATGCCCACCGACCGAAAGGGGCTCAACTATGAGCAGCGTAACTGAAGGATCGTTCGTTCACAAGTCACAGCTCGCAGCGCATACCAAGCGGCTTAGCAAGGCAGCACTGTACATCACACTGATTGTCGCATCGTGGTTCTTGCTGGCAAGCATCCTTTACATCTACCTCACGATGCACGCGTTAGCTTTGAATAAGGCGTCTTCGTCAACCGGTGTCTATGACAACATCGACATGTCGCGCTTGTTGAGTGTCCAAGCAGAACAAGACGCCCGAATAGCTCTAGCCGTAACTATCTTGGTCTTGGTATTTACAACCGTCTTCAAGCTGGTGCGAACCATCCAGAAGAGAGGTCGATGGTACAACTACCCCATCACCCCCTTCTTGAGGCGTAGCTTCGTTAAGCTCGGCAGATGGGTATATCACGACAAGGTGGTTTACCTCACATCAAGCGACTTTCCCCGCCCCGACAGCAAGTGAACTTGAACGACAACTAAAACCCCGGATCCTATTGCAGGATCCGGGGTTTAAAACTATACAAGCATTTTCTAGTGGTTGTGACGGCCAGTTTCCGCACCGTTCAATTCAGCAAGTCGCTCAATTGTTTTCTCGGTAACGTAGTGGTTTGCAATATCACGGCGAACTTCAGGTGTATCGAATTGCTTCAATGTGTCTGGGTTGTTTTCGTATTGTTTACGGTGAATAGCAACGTGTTCGTCAATCTCTTCGTCAGTTGCAGAAATGTTTTCTGCCTTGCTGAGTTCAGAAAGAATTAAACCGGCTTGAGTACGACGCTCAGCAGCTGGTTTTACTTCTTTTTCACGCCATACTTCTTCATTCGGGAAACCGTTTGTTGTGAGGTACGTATCAAGGTCAAGGCCACGGTAGGTAAGGTTTTGGGCAAAGTCTTGTTCAATAGAACGCATTTGGTCTTCAACAAGAATTGCAGGTACTGGTACTTCACTCTTTTCGATAAGCTCAGTAATGAGGTCATCACGGAGTTTTTCACCAGCTTCTTTTTCTTTTTGTGCTGAGATTTCACGCTTAATATCGTCTTTTAATTCAGTAATAGTTTCAAATGGACCAGCTTTTTTAGCAAGCTCATCGTCAACTTCAGGGAGTTCAACTGACATAAGTTTCTTAAGCGTTACTGCGAAAGTTACTTTATCGCCAGCGAGTTCTTTAGAGTGGTAATCTTCAGGGAAAGATAGGTCGATATCGAATTGTTGACCAGCACTGTGTCCAATGATGCCTTCTTCAAAGCCAGGGATAAACTGGTGTGAACCGAGTTGGAGTGTGTAGTCGGTGCTTGTGCCACCGTCAAAAGCAACGCCGTCACGCTTTCCAACGAAATCGATAAGTGTTTCATCACCTTCAATAGCAGGTCGTGACACTTCTTTCTTTTCAGCAAGGCCTGTACGCATACGTTCGATAATTTCATCGATTTCAGCGTCAGTCACTTCAACTTTACCAGCCTTGGCTTTAAGGTTTTTGTAATCGCCAAGCTTTACAGCTGGAAGTATATCAACTTCTGCAACGAATTCAAGTGATTCGCCAGGAACGTATTTAGTAATATCAACAGTTGGGCGGTCAAGCGCTTGGATTTTTTCAGCCATAAACGCTTCAGCAACAGCTTTGCTAATTGCGTCGTCCATTAATTGTTCTTGCAAAGCCTGTGGTTCAACATGTTTAGCAGCAACGCTTGCAGGTACTTTACCGCTACGGAAGCCAGGAACTTTCACAGAATTACTTAGTTTTACGAGTGCTACTTTTTCAGCATCAGCAAGTTCAGTTGCATCAACAATAATAGTAACTTGTACTTTGGTCTCAGATAGGTTTTTTACAGTCGTCTTCATTCTTACAAGTATAACAGAGGTCGTTTATGTGAGCAAACGACGTTACTTCGAAAGCTTGGCGATAATTTCCTGAACAGTCAACTTCTCTTCAGTTTCGGCTGCAAGGTTTTTAAGCGTATAAACGCCTTGTTCTACCTCAGATTCGCCAATGAATAAAACATTAGGAATGAGCTTCTTTAAAGCAGTTTTTAGTTGCTTATCAAGTTTGCGGCCAGTAATATCAACTTCGGTTTTGATACCGGCTTTGCGCAGCTCTACAGCAACTTCATTCGCACCATCCAAGGCAGTGCCAATTACCACAATGTATACGTCAGTAAGCGAACGGTCAGCTGGCAGTAAGTTGTGAACCGCGAGGAAGTTCTCAATCATCGTATTGCCCGGTGCCATACCTACCGCGCTAAGTGGTTCAGCACCAAACAGGCCGACAAGTCCGTCGTAACGTCCACCACCAAAGAGTGAACGGTTGTTATCTGGGTGAGTATCAAAGGCTTCAAAGACGGTGCCGGTGTAGTAATCCAGGCCACGCATTAAGGTTGCATCGAAGACGGCATTAGTAACACCCTGTTTAGCGAGCCCAGCAAAGACAGCTTTAATTTCATCAAGCGATGTAGATTCTTGTAGTTCTTTGGGAAGCTCTTCAATTGTCTTTGCATCGATAATTTGCTTAATTTTAGGAATTTGCTCGCTGGCACCTTCGCCAAGAATAAGCGCCGCTTGCTCTTCGAAATCTTGCTCAGTAATTTTACCGCGACGGTCAAATAGTTTTGTCATTAAGCCAGCCGCAACGATATCGAGACCAAAGTATTGGGCCATCATAAAGTGAATGAATTTACGGTTGTTAACACGAATAATGTAATCGCCTTCACCGGCACCAAATTCTTTTAAAATAGCGTCAGCAATAGCAATGACCTCAACATCAGCGGCAATCTCATCAACACCAAACAGGTCGACATTTAATTGCCAGAATTCACGTTCGCGGCCACGTTGCGGACGTTCATAACGCATAAAGTTAGCAATTGAATAAAGGCGTGCAGGGTATGCCATTTCTTGGCGACGAGCTGCCACCATTCGGCTAATAGTCGGGGTCATTTCAGGGCGAATTGCCACCGTGCGGCCACCGCGGTCGGTAAATACATACGTTTGGTCATTAACCAGTTCGTTACCACTTTTCGCAGCGTAAATATCAAGTGGTTCAAGAATAGGCGCACCATATTCTTCGTAGCCAAAACGCTCTACAACCGTACGCCAGGTATTAAAGATATGATTCTGAACTCGTTTTTGTTCAGGATAATAATCGCGTGTACCTTTGTATGGTTGTGAGGAAAGTGTTGTCATATCTGTTTATTGTCTCATTTTTATACTATTCGGACAAGGTTAGCTAGCTGATTCAACCGAGGTGTCATAGCCATACTCTTCAAAGCTATTGAGCTCAATAACTTCTAACGGCTTCGCAACTGAAGGAAGCTGTAACGCATTCGCCCGATTACGGTTTCGGATGGAGCGTTGCCGCACTGCTGTTTTTACCAACATCAACTCATCGACAATCGCATGCGGTTTCTCGTCGAGGTATTCTTGCAGCCGCGATAAGGCATTATCGCTTGTTTTACTACGACCTTTTTTGTCAAAATTCATTGCATTTGGAATGGTGTAATAAATGGGAATAACGCCACCCTTCCTTTCGTCCGCACTGAAAAACGGTTCAATCAAAATCGCCTTCGAAGCCTGCAAGCCAAGTTGCAACTCTAACCTAATGCGCCATTCAGGTATAGGGCCTTTCACTTCTACTTTTTCAGCAAACGGCGATAATGAAAATTTATTCCGAGTGTAGCTCGAGACCTTCATCTGTAAGCCTTGCCGCTGCATCTCTTTGAAGCTTCTTCCTTCAATGTCGCGGTCATCGTCATTTATATTAAAGGGTTTTTCATAGAACAAATGTAAATACCCCGGCAAATCTTGTCGATTTTCCGGGGTAGTTTGTTCAGCTAAGTGTGCATCAAGTTCAAGATTGCTCGCAGTTACCCGCAGTTCGAACTGCTGTCCAGATGGTAACTGGTTTGGCGAGCTTGGCATACATTTAGTATGACACCCTACATTTAGCGGGTCAAGAAGTGTTGTTGCACCCAGGCGTACATTGCAATACCTGCGGCTACACCAACGTTGATTGAGCGAGTTGAACCAAGTTGTTCAATCATTACAGTATGCGTTGCAACGCTGAGTAATTCCTTGCTTAAGCCTGGACCTTCGGCGCCAAATACCAAGACGGTATCTTTAGGAAGCGCAACAGTTGAAAGCCCTTCTGCGCCTTCTACGATGTCTACAGCAATAATTTCGCGGGCTTCTTTGTCCATGACAGCCTTAAACGCTTGAACGTCATCGTGGTACAAAATGTTCATGTACAGGTCGGTTACCATCGCGCCGCGTTTGTTCCACTGCTTACGGCCAATAATATGAACACGTTTGATATTAAACGCATTAGCACAGCGAACAATTGTTCCCATGTTGTAATCACGGCTAAGGTTTTCAATAGCAATTTCAAGTGGCACTCGAGTGTTATCGAGGTCTTCTTTAATTGCACTTACTTTCCAGTAGTGATATTTATCAAGAACATTACGGTCATCGCCTTTTTCAAGAAGTAGTTTGTCGAAATGAGCGTCAATAGGCCACGGTTGAGGGTGCGGGCCAACACCAATAGGGGTATTTTGCATTACCTTAGTATACCAGGTCTAACAGTTTCCGGGCTGGGCTTCCTTGTCGCTTTCGCTAATGTGATAAATAACATTTGGAATAGCGATACTATTGGCTTTAATACAGAATGCGGTTGCGCTGCCCGTGACGTACGTCAACTTTACATCGTTACTTGGTTTAAAAATTGCACCAGTTCCGCTAAAAGTTGGAGCGGTTGGATAGCCAGTGCCGAAGTTGCGCGCACTTACCATTGCTGTTTTGACGTTATTTAAGTCGCTTTTTACAACTTTCGCGGCATTGCTGTCACGCCAGGCACCGTACCCAAGAATAGTAACGCCCGCTAAGATAGCCATGACTGCTAACACAACTAGCAGTTCGACGAGTGTAAAGCCTTTTTTATATATAGTGCTCATGCTTGAATTAACTATAACAGTTAGCTTGTAAAAATAAAAAGACTTCCAAAGAAGTCTGGTTATTTTGGTGCGGATAAGAGGACTTGAACCTCCACGTCCTTGCGGACACTAGCACCTGAAGCTAGCGCGTCTACCAATTCCGCCATATCCGCATACAGCTAACGAATTATACCAATAACTTAGCCTGTTAAGCAATCAAGTCAGATGGGTCGTAATTCGTCCGAAGGTCAGCGACGAGCGAACGGATGTCGTTCTTTTGCTTCACGCCAGGGTTGAGTGTTTTGAAAGGGTCAAAAATTGCGCGGAGTTGTTCGTACAAATCAACGTGCGCTGGGTCAAGTGTTGACCATGCAGCGTTTGCCTTCAAACGACCCTCAGCGCCATCACTCGTAAATGCACCGCGACAGCTATCTACGAGGCCGGCATAATCGATAAGCAGCTTAAATAGCTTTTGCTTGTCCCCTACTGAATCGAGTTTTAAGACAGGAAATACTTCGTAGGTGCCGTTAATAGCATTAAGTGCGAGTGGCATTTCTAAATGGTGTTTCGCGCTAAGTTCTTCAAAGGCTTTTTCGAATTCTTCACGGCGGTCAGCTGGAATGTATGAGCCATCTAAAAGTGGCACGGAGATTGTTTCATCAGTTGCACCTAGGTGGAGACTTCGGGTAATGCCCGTAATAACGTCAAACTCTTCTTCAGCGCGTTCTGTTGAGTCAACGGCGCCAAGGCCAGTTTTCTTTAAAAGCTTGCGGAGCTTCTTTAGTTTGGCTGCTTGCGCACGGTCGCTAATATCGTTAAAGCGTACGTAGACAACTGCGCCAATTTGGCTAACGTCGCCAATTGCTGCAAATTGCACACCTTGCTTTGAAGCTCGGCGGAATAATTCGCCATCATACACCATAAGTTCAGTAGGCTGCAATTCGCTAATGCGGTCAGACAGGTCGCGACCGTTTTGCAATGAGTCAACCACAATTGCAACGTGTGTATTGTCGTTACTGAAGTAGTCAGCCTTCACGACAATTTCAGAAATGATACCAAGCGTACCTTGGCTACCGATAAATAATGACGTCAGGTCGAATGAACCATCTTTAGACTTTATAGATGCTATTCCCTTGTATCCTGTATTGTCCGGAGTAGTGTCTTCGCGAATTTGCTTAATAAGCGCTTCGTTATCTTCAAGAAGACCTTCAAGCTTGCGATAAATTTCACCTTCGAATGTTTGTAAGCCAAGTTTCTTGCTTAAATCACGTTTACTGAGCTTGCCAGTTTCAATAAGGTCACCGTTTGCAAGGACTATTTCGAGCTTCTCAAGTGATGTCGCGAGTGAACCGTTTACACCCAAGCTGTCATTAGCGATAATGCCACCGACTGTCGCAGAGCGGTTTTCGCGTCGCTTCGAACCAATAAGCGCCAAACCTTGCCATTTCAACGCAGCATCAACAGATTCCAAGCTTGCGCCAGGTTGCACGTGCAGCAAACGGTCTTTTGGAGCTAGCTGGATAATTTCATTTAAGTAGGCTGAGGTATTAATAAGCACACCCTTACCGATAGCCGCGCCGGTAGTATCACCACCGAAGCCACGGACTGTAATAGGAAGTACATGGCCCTTTTCGGCTAGCTGCCAAGAAAAACGAGCGATTTTACGCACATCGTTTGTAACCCTAGGGAATGCAACAATTTCAGGTGTAATAGTAAGTACACTAGCATCGGTAGAAAACCGCTTTCGAAGCGCTTTAGAGCTATTCACTTCCCCAAGTAAATGTTCGTTCAGATACACTGCAATTTTATTCATTTCCCCGTCCCCGTCAGTTTTGGTTCGTTCTTGATTCTATAATAGCACAAGCACAACATCTACAAGAGGAGATTTTATAGCGGTATATACTTTAAAACTGTGGTTTTTCTGGTATAATGTTAAGTAATGCGCACGGGGTGGATTACGTAACATTCGTAGACACGCTGGCGTTTTTGACAATTTATATATGTGCTAGTGGTGGATTACGTAATATTCGTAGGCACGCTTAGCGAACATAGGTATGCGCGCGTGGTGGAATTGGTAGACACGCTAGCCTTAGGAGCTAGTGCTTTCGGGCGTGAAGGTTCAAGTCCTTTCGCGCGCACCAAGTCATTATTAAATAACCCTGAAGAAATTCGGGGTTATTTTATTGGAAGTGTTTTAGGAAATAAAAAGACGAGCTTCGAGGCTCGTCATTTTGTATAACAACTACTAGAAACGAATCTTCGTAATAAGACGCAAGTTCGAAACGTATTGTGCTGCATTCACACCAGCGTGTGATGACAAGTAGTTCATGTGCTTGTCGATAAATGACAGGTGGCCATTTTCAGAAGCTGGAGAATAAGTAGATACAGTCTTGTACCCTTTGTCTTTTTCCATAGCAATTAATTCTTCATGTGCAGCGATTCCTTCAGGTGAGGTTAAGAAATCTTTTGCTCGTTGGGTGGTATAAACTCTTGTACTATTCACGGTATGCCTTTTGGTTATTGCGCTGTAATGTATCTATTATGCGCCTTGTGGTGAAAAAAACCTATTTTTAGCATTTTTAGAAGGGTAAATTTTAAAGTAAATGACCAAGCTGTTTTTTAACATATTGTGAATTTAACCAAAAACACATTGCTGGGAGCTTTCCATTGAGTGGTGTATCAATTTGATGCTCAAGCCTAGAAGTTGCACCGTGGTTTCTTACATGAGCAACTTCGCTAAAACCTTTTTTAGGTAAATCATTTGCCCGACCTTCAATAATCCGCTGTTTTGTCTCTTGCCATACACGCTCCGCTTCTATGAAATCAGCCTTAGGCATACTCCAAAAATGTGCCGTCCTAAAATAGACTAATCCATTGGCATCAGTTTCATAAATCATAAAGAGAATTTTTGTATCAATTTTTTGCTTAAATGTTGAATCTTCCCATTCCTCGTTAACAGTATCCATATAAGAAAACGCAGGGAAAGAAGTGTCTTGTACAGGCGTGCCACTCGGGCCGAAATTTACGGTTTTAATTTCAATTCCTGATTTAACGAATTCTTCTGCTTTGCCAGATTTGATGCCAAGCATTTTATAACTCAACAAGGCCAGCCTTTGTTTCGATGCACTTAATTCATATGATATTGAACGAGCAATGCCATTAATAGGTTGGTTTTTATAATTACTGACTCGTGAAGTAATAATTGCTTCGAAATCCTTTGGTGATTCTCCATCCTTAAGTACAGGTTCAAGCTCTTCAACATGCTGGATACTTGCTAGGAATGAATTCGTTACGTACGAAGACTTAAAAGCAAACGACCGTTCTATAGCAAGCTCGTCGGAGAAAGGTTGCTTTAACATGTCTCCCTTTCCTGATGTACATGCTTCTAAATACTTCGTATCAGAACCTGAAAGTTCATGCGCTAACCCATTTTCAATTTTCTGTTGAATAATTTCCCAGTCAGCTTTAATAAATTCTAAATCTTTATCAGGAAGTTCCCATAGTATTGGATTTAGTATGAATAACCGGTCAATAACTTCCAATTCTCCATCGTAAAGTGACATCAATAACAGAATTCGTTCACATTTCTGGAATAAGCTGTTTGCATCCCATACTTCATTCCCCACTTTACCGTAATTAATTCTGCTCAGTTTTAAACGATCTTTAGAATGAAAAATTAATCCATTGCGGGGCTTTACGTACCGTTCAACCGCAGCGGTCTTTAGCTCAAGCCCAGCATCAGGAAAGTCTGGCTTTGGAGAGTTACCTGGATTAATATCAAAGTAAAACCGTTCAACAAGGTTTCCTAAGTCACCTTTATTTTTTACGTTCTGAGTAAGCCCTGCAATTTCATCAGAAAGCATAAAGTCACGTAAGGTTTTTCCTGTCAGTCCTTTTGCGTAGTCAACGATAGAAGCAATAGATGTTTTATCGTAAGGAGGGTTTGTCATATGTTGATTGTAACAAAACAATACTTATAGCAAAATATGCTTGATCGATTCATATCGATCTGGTACTATAGATGTATATATGGGGAAAACAATTAAAGTAGTCGAGTTATTCGCGGGCGTTGGTGGTTTCCGCCTTGGCCTTGATGCCGCTAGTGATAAAAATATAAAGTTCGACACTGTTTGGGCTAACCAATGGGAACCATCTACTACGAAGCAACATGCCGGTGAAGTTTACATGGCGCGCTTTGGCGAACAAGGATTTAGCGGACGTAATATCGAAAAAGTAATTGAAGACGACTTTGATTCTATTCCAAATCACGACTTGCTCGTAGGCGGATTCCCCTGCCAGGACTATTCCGTAGCAAGTACACTTAAAAATTCCCATGGGTTGATTGGCAAAAAAGGGATTCTCTTTTGGTCAATTTACACAATCCTAAAACGCAAAGGCGAAGACGCACCAAGCTATTTATTTTTAGAGAACGTTGATCGCTTAATAAAGTCCCCAGTTAAACAGCGTGGGAAAGATTTTGCCGTGATGCTCGCTTCCCTCTCTGACCTTGGGTATGCGGTTGAATGGCGAATAATAAACGCTGCTGAATATGGATTCCCCCAAAGACGACGACGTGTTTTTATTGTTGGTTACAAAAAAGGCACCGCTCAGTATGATAGGATTCAAAAATTATCTAATAAAAACGATTGGCTTACAAAAAAAGGTGTTTTGGCTGATGCATTCCCTGTCGGAGAGGAAATTTCAAGTCATTCTTTCGATATCGAAGGAACGTATGCAAAAATAACTAATGATTTCTCTTCGAACAAACCTGCAAAAAGTCCATTTGAAAATTCAGGTATTATGATTGACCGTCACGTTGTAACAGCTAAAACAATTACATCTTACAGTGGCACCTTCTCAACACTTAATGATGTTCTTATCGACGAAAAAGATGTCCCTGCTGAATTCTTTATTACAGAGGAAAGTTTAAAAGCATGGTCTTACCTAAAGGGTGCAAAAAAAGAAGAACGTACGACAGCTTCTGGCCACGTATATTATTACGCCGAAGGTGCGATGACCTTTCCAGATGCGCTCGATAAGCCTTCTCGTACCATTATTACAGGCGAAGGTGGTGCTGGCGCTTCCCGCTTCAAACACGTCATTAAAACCCCTTCTGGTAAATACCGGAGATTAACTCCGATTGAGCTGGAAAGACTAGATATGTTCCCTGATAATCACACTAAGCTCGAAGGTACGTCTGATGGACGTCGCGCATTCTTTATAGGCAATGCACTCGTGGTTGGGGCAATCCAACGCGTTGGCGAATCGTTAAAAAAAGCAATCTCTTAACTTACGAATCCAACATATTGTGCACCAACCGCACCACCTCACCCCAAGCGACTCCGTCGTCTCGTTCGGTAGCACCGGATGCGACAATTTGCCCAGCCATGTCGTTGATTTGGTCGAAGTTAGGTTCTGAACCTGCAAGGTCGCCATAGCGGCCCGCTATGTCATTGGTAATTTGGGCTGCACGCGCAGCGACAGGGGTACCGGTATCGGCTATGATAACTTGTAATTCTTTTTTAAGTTCGTTGATATCACTCATGCACCTAGTATACTCCTAAATAAAAAACGCCCTTTCGGGCAGTTTTTTTAAATTGTATCGTCGCCTACTTTATGTTCTTTAGGTAATCCCACAAAAGCGATAATAGCTGCAGTAAAGATAATCGCCGCGGCTACTAAGGCAGCGTGCGTTAAGCCCGCCATGAAAGCATCTTTTGCTGCGTCGGCAACGTCAGCCGCAGCGGGGCCGAGTTTGTCTGCAACTCTTAGTGCAACAGCAAGCGAACTTTCGAGGCCTTCTTTAATTGGGCCAACAAATTTCGCAGCTGTGTCACGAATTTCATTTTCATAGGCAGCGCTTAATACGGCGCCAAGTACAGCAACACCTAAGGCGCTTCCCAGCTCGCGTGTCGTATCATTCATAGCCGAACCCATTCCAGAGCGGTTACGTGGCACTGAAGCCATAAGGATGTTTGTACCCGGTGTCATTGCAGCAGAAATACCAGCCATCATGATAATCATAGTGCCAAATAGGTGCCAGTAGGTCATGTCTTTGTTCCAGGTCGCCATAATAAGGAAGGCAGCAGCGGTCATCGTTAGGCCAATAGCAATCACGTTACGTGCACCAATTTTTTTAACAATACTTGGAATGAGTGGTCCAAGCGCCATCATCGGTAACATCAACGGAATCATTAATAGTGACGATTGCAGCGCTGAGTATCCCAGAATCAACTGCAATAATTGGCTCATTGAGAAGAATACACCGGACATCGCCAAGAACACCAAAGTAAGGGTCAGGCTTGAGACTGCGAAGGCGCGGTTTTTAAACAAGTTCATATCAAGCATTGGTGATTTCGAACGCTTTTCCCAAAGCACGAATAGAACGCTTGCAACCAAGCCGCCAATTAAGCTGGCAAGCACGAGTGGCTCAGTAAGACCTTTTGAAGGTGCTTCGGTAATACCAAAAACAATGCCAAAAATAGCTGCAGCTGAAAGTACACCGCCGGCCCAGTCAACAGGTGACTCTTTCTCGTCTTTTGATTCATGCGTAAGTACTTGGTTCGCAACCAACCCAACAACGGCTACAATTGCGCTGAAATAAAACAATGAGTGCCATGTGAAGTGTTCGAGTAAGATACCACTTACAATCGAACCGAACATCATACCGACGCCGGCAACTGCACCCCAGATAGCGACAGCTCGGGCACGTTCCTTACGAGGGAAAGTATTGTTGATGATAGACAATGTTGTTGGCATAACAAATGCACCACCGATACCCATAATAATGCGAGCAATGAGAAGCTCCGTACCGTTGTGTGCAAGGAAGCCAGCATAAATTGAACCAGTCACAAAGATAGCCAACCCAATTTGCATAATAAGCTTGCGGCCGTAACGGTCACCTACCGCACCAGAGATAAATAGAAGGCTGGCGAAGACAAGCGTATAGCCATTTACTACCCATGTAAGGTCAAGTTGAGATAAGTTGAGGTCAATCGCCATTTTTGGCAATGCCATATTCATGCTAGTGTTGGCGAGCATGACACCAAGGAGTGTCAAACACATCGCAACAAGAATCCACCAACGGCGGTGGTATGTCTGAGGGTCGATGCCATCAAGCTCTTTTTCGGTCATCATTTTTGGGACAGGTTTGACCTGTCGGGTCTTAAAAAATTTCACAAGTTATCCTTTTTATTTATGGCATTCACACAGAATTCGCCACTATTACTATATAAAGTATAGAATATTATTCATAGTTGGTCAATAATGGTGAAATTTACAACACACTTTTACTACTGTTAGCGTCCAGGGACTACTTCGAGGATAATTTCACACGCCGTCATAGGTGGGCTCTCTTGCAAGGCATAGCTATATGCGCCATCAACTTTACAATCAGCATTTTTACCCTTAAGTGCGTATTGAATAGTACGAGCGTAATTTGTCGGCGACTTATCGCCTCCTACCTGGTCGATACCGTATACAGCACCCACGAAGGTTTCTGCGTTCACGGCTAGCTTTTCGATAGCAATCGCGCCGCCCTGCCCTATTTTCGCAAGTTCTGTATTAAAGCCAGGGTCTTCGTAGGTTTCTCGGCCAGTCACCTTTCCGCAGTAGTCTGCAGGATATCCATCGCCTAAACAAGCGAGTGCAATCTGCTCTTCTGCAATTTCTCTCGTGGTTGGTGGATATTTACGGAAATACGCTTTATACGCTTCGATAGTGTCTTTATATTGAACGACACCAGCTACTACCTGGGCATTATATGCATCTTTAGTGACTGCCCCATATCCTACGAGCGTAAGGGAGGCTAAGATGGCGATAATAACAATGACTACTAATAGTTCAATGATTGTAAAGCCGGGTCGTAAGAATTGATGTAATTTTTGCACTATCATCACTGTATCGCTCTATTATTATTTGGTCAATAACGTTTATGCTAATAAGAATTGTTTTCCAACAAAAAGGACGCCTAAGCGTCCTTTCGTCGGTAAAACGCAAGGGCCGCATCTCCGTAACTACGAATGTCCACCACAACATCTCCTAATTCGGTGGGCACCTCACCTCTA
>Ga0247817_10000979_pt1 | contig 15186 bp, 9 predicted proteins | sample UWRJL212509R1_FD_178010 | JGI IMG/M metagenome (GOLD analysis project Ga0247817, IMG submission 178010) | Plant litter microbial communities from Arlington Agricultural Research Station in Wisconsin, United States - UWRJ-L212-509R-1 | ecosystem: Environmental > Terrestrial > Plant litter >... | reverse complement strand
TAACGAAAACTCATAGTTTCCAATTCCGGTATATTCAACTAAAACAGTGTTTTCATTGGCAGAGAAATCTTTTACAACCGTTCCTGTTATTGTTGCGGGTTCTGAAGCTACTATTTTAAACGTTTTCGTTTTTTCGCAACCATTAACATCTTTTACTGTTACCGAATAATCACCTGCTGTCGTAATTTTTATAGAATTTGAGGTATCACCTGTACTCCATAAATAACTATTAAAACCTGTATTTACGGTTAAATCTATTTGATCTCCTTTGCACAAATATTGCGTTTCATTTTCAAAATTTGGTGGATCAAAAGTATTTACAATAAGCGTTATTGGTATAATACCGTAACAATCGGAGCCGTTGATAGCTCTTGCGTATAGGATTTGATTAAAGGGTGTAGTGTTGCTGAAAATATTTGGTAAAGGATTTGTTTCCGTTACAGCATCATTCCCACTTAAAAAGTAATTAAGGGTTAATCCTGCAGGAAGTCCCGAAAGTAGCTGTGGAGATACTTCTGAATTAAGGTCGAACTGATATAAACCATCTTGCTTTTCATCTCGGTCACAAGTAGGTATAGGATTTTGGGCGGGAATGGTGTTATTCGAAATTTGCAGTGTTATTTCAGAAACTTTAAAACAGCCAAATGAATTTTCTACCCTTCCAAAAACAATTTGATTAGCAGTTTTGTTGGTATATTGTTCCGGATTAGGGATTGGATTTGTCTTTGATTCTGCATCAGTTAATGATTCGTAATATCCTGAGTTTACTAGTTGTGATGCATTATTCTTTATTATATTGTTTACCTTGTTCAAATTAAAAATGGTATATCCGTCTGTATCTTCATCACATTGAAATATAGATGCGTTGGAAACTGAAAAATCAGGAGCATACTCAATTTTAATCTCTCCCGTCGAAACACATGTTGTTCCGTTAAGCATGACTTCGACTTTATACGTTCCTTCATCTTGAGCCGAATAGGTAGAGTTTGTTGCCGAAGGGATAATTGTATAATTGGTAGTGTTGTCTTTTTTAAACCATTTAAATGTATTACTTGCGTTGTTTAATTGGGTGTCAAGAAGTACGCTTTCTCCGTAGCAGGCTGGATTTCCATTAGCGGCTGTTTTGTCTTCCCCAAACTTTATTTTAGATAGAAAACTTCCGGCATCTATAAATACGGCTGAATTATATTGCCCCGTTTTATCATCAGCTATAACTAGTTTTAAATGATACATTACATTTGCTTCAACCTCTGTTTCTGCGTTCATTACAACAGTTTGTCCTGCAAAATTTATAGGACTACTGATCGTATTACTTCCGTTGTAATAACTTACATTCAAAGGATCGCATCCATCGTATGTTCTGTTGTTAACCGTAACAGATTCTATTTTTGGATGAACTGTTGTAGCAGAAACGGGTATTGTTGTACGAGGTAAAACGGCCAGATTTTTATACTCTTCTGAAGTGCCTGCTTTTTTGATTAAAAAGGCAAAACCGTCCGAATATATACAAGGAAAATAGCTCTGGTATTCATTTGAAGCAAAAATATAGTCGAAACTAATGGTGTTGTTAAGTGGGATAAAGTCAAACTCTAAAACAGTTGCCTGTTTACTTTCAGAGATATTTAATGCTCTATTTAGATCGTTATCACCTTGCCAGTTATCATCTTTTACACCTATAGATGTCGATTGTATAAACGGACCTTCAGCATTTTTACTAGGTGCTGTACTTAAAACAATACCGCTCGGAAAAGGAAAATTACTGGTTCCAGAGCTAAAATAGGCATAACTCTGAGGACCAGTTTGCGGGTTTCCTGTAGCGCTAACGCTTTGTACATTGATGCAGGAACTATTTATCAAAATATTAGTGACCAGTTCTTGTGCAGTTTTGCTGTCATCTACAATTATGTTTTGCGCATTCATTGTTCTGCAACATAAACCTACACTTAAAACCAATAAAAAAATCTCAAAATGCCTCATGCGAACAAATATACTACAAATCTCTATTTTTTAATAGTTTATAAGAAAAATGGATAAAAAGATAAGTCCACACTAAAACAATGAGAATAGCGAAATAATTTACGCCATATTCTTTTGTGTTTTCAACTCCCATTTGGTTTCCAAGGTTTCGGATTACGGATAATCTTGAAAAAGGTTCAATGATTAAGTTGGATAAGGATTCCAAAGGAAAGAATTGAGTAATGTATTCATGTTTATTACTATCCGGAAAAATTTTAAAAGCCAATATACCTTTTAATATCGCTTCGAAAATACTCCAGACTAAAAGAAAACCTAGTGCAAATGCAGAGCGTTTTACTAATATTCCTAAAAACAAACAAAGAGAGAAGAACCCGGTTAGTTTTACAAAGAAAGCTAAAAGATAATCCAGGTCAGTAAAGATAATTCCGAATTCGGTGTATGATGAAAATGACAGACCAAGAAGGAGGCTCATTACAAAAACGAAAACGGTAGAACATAAGGCAAAAAGAACAACAGTTAAGAATTTTGAAAGGATAAATTCTTTTTTGCTTAAACCGTCAATTAGATTTTGTTTTAAAGTTCCGTAGCTATATTCATTTGCCATCATTGAAACGATTACAATTGCTAAGAAAAATTTAAGTATTGATGCCATATACGTATTAAAATGCCAGATAAACGGAAAGTTGAAAATTCCCATTTCAGCTACGTGAAATTGAATAAGACCTAAGTCAAATTTGATCGATGCAATTAAAGCAATAAAAGAAAGTAAAATGAAATACGTTAAGGTTAAAACTCGGCTGGCTTTGTTTTTCCAGATTTTTTGTAATTCTATAGCGATTAGTCTGTTCATGGTTTAGTTGTTTTTGGCAGTTGCGTTTTTGGTTAATTCTAAAAATTGAGCTTCTAGGCTGTTCTTGCGTTTTACTAAATGGCTTAATGCAACCCCTTTAGAAAATAAAAACTGATTAAGCGCAGCAGCTGATAAATCAGCTTTCAGGTACACTAAAATTTTGCCTTCTTCTTCGTTAATTCTGTCAATCGCAGGATGATCTTTTAAGTGGTGTTTTAGCGCAATATTGTCATCTGCCATAACTTCAAAAAAACCTTCGTTTGCCGACATTCCATCAACAGAACCTGAATATAGAATTTCTCCTTTTCTTAAAACAATGACATGTGAACATACTTTTTCTACTTCGTCTAATAAATGCGAAGCCAGTAAGATGGTAGTTCCCTGCGATGCAATTTTTCTGATAATATCTCTAATTTGATGAATTCCCTGAGGATCAAGACCATTTGTTGGTTCATCTAAAATTAAAATTTCAGGATCATTTAAAAGCGCCGAAGCAATCGCCAGACGTTGTTTCATTCCTAATGAAAATGTGCTGAATTTGCTGTCTTTTCTTTCTGTTAAGCCTACCAAATCCAGTTTTTCAGTTATTTTAGAATAGTCAATACTTTTTATTTTACAAACCAGTTTCAGGTTTTCTTCTGCTGTCATGTAAGGATAAAAGTTAGGTCTTTCTATAATAGCACCCACTTTTTTAAGGGCTTCGTGTGTTTGCATCTTACCGCCAAACCATTTGTAATCACCCGATGTGCGGTTTACAACATTTAAAACAATGCCAAGTGTGGTTGATTTTCCACTGCCGTTTGGGCCTAAAATGCCATACACGCGACCTTTTTGTATTTCAAAAGATACATTTTTTAAGGCTTGAATTCGCCCGTATTTTTTGTGAAGATTTTCAATAGTAAGAATGGTTTCCAAATTTATTTCGGTTTTAGTTTTATGTATGACGATTCAGTAGGTAAATTGTTACGCTAAATTTTATTTAATGTAAATTTGTAATAAAGATATTCAAAATGAGTGAACCTTTAATGGTTTTAAAAAAGCCATCTTATCCTTTAACACAATCTCTTTTAAGTTATTTAGAACGATATGAACGTATTTCGAAAGTTTCTGTGTTCTATGATGATTTATTGCGTTTTTCTGGTTCTGTAAATGTTTATGACAAAAACGATACAGATACGCTTTGGATTAGAGTATATTATAATGAGTTCGAAAGAACAGAAATCGACCTAAATCTAAAAAAAATATACTCGCTGTTACATTCTGATGGAAACAACGAAATCATTCAGTTTCTAAATGTGGATGCGATTGACTATTGTACTTTTGGAAACTCAAAACCTTTTAGAATAAAAGTCCGAAATATTCTCAACGATAATTACGTTCATTTTTATATTAAAAAAGCGGATGCTTCACGTATTTATGGTCTTGAATTAGAAGATATTCTTTCGCCTGATAAGATTAACTTTCTGGTTTATAAAGATACTTTGATAGAGGAACATATTATTGGAATTCCGGGTGATGTTTTTATGGATACTTTATTAGAGAGTTGCAGCGAAACAGAAAAGGCACAGATTGCTAAAGAATTTGTAAAATTTAATGAACGTTGTATGATTCGTCTTTTGGGCGATATGCGGGCTTATAATTACGTTATTGTACCCATTCACGATTTTGATCAGGTGGTGTACAAAATTCGCCCAATTGATTTTGATCAGCAATGTTACGAAGGTAACTTTAAGGTATATCGTCCACAGTTTTTTAAGGAAAATTATCCGATGATAAAACTAATTAAAGATAAATTAGAGGAGCGATCTATTATTCAATATAAAGATGAGGAAAGAGCTATTTTAGCAAAGCGGATTCATTCTGCAGAAAATAGGATAAAGAAATTATTAAATATTATGTGTCACGATACCATTTCGACAGAGCAACATTTAGATCAACTAAAAATGGAATTGTATCGTTATACTAATGATATGAAATTTAAAAATGCAAGATCAATGGGACACGTTATGTTTGCAGCTTTTGAATTTATTACTCGTAACTTTAAAAACACCAATCTAATTTGATTTACAAGAGTTCAAATTGAGCTTAATTTTTAAAAATAACATTATGAAAAAGTTTTTTTTATTTAATATTTCTATTGTTTTGCTGGCATGTCAGCAAAAAACGAATAGTGATTTCACAACCCTTTATTCTCTTCCTAAGAAATTGAAAGAGGTTTCCGGAATTACTTATGTTCAGGATAAAAAAATAATTTACGCTATAGAAGATAGCGGAAATGCTAATAAAATTTACGCTGTAAGTGCTGAAGGGAAATTAGACAGAACGATAGAAGTTACAAATGCAACCAATGTAGATTGGGAAGATATCACACAAGATAAAACAGGAAATGTCTATATTGGTGATTTTGGTAATAACGACAACAAACGTCAGGATTTATGTATTTACAAAGTAGCAAAAAATGAATTGAATAACGATCAGGCTAAAGCCGAGTACAAAGTATCTTTTTCGTATCCGGAACAAACAGCATTTCCACCAAAGAAAAAAGAACTGTTTTATGATGTAGAAGGTTTTTTCGAACACGAGAACTATTTCTATCTTTTTACAAAAAACAGGAGTAAAGGCTTTGATGGAACGGCTTTTATTTATAAAATTTTGAATGCACCGGGAACTCAAAAAGCAGAAAAAATAGGTGAAATAAAAACCTGTGACAATTACAATCATTGTGTCTTGACAAGCGCAACAATTAGTCCTGATGGCAAAAAAGTGGTATTGTTAAGTCATGATAAGATTGTGTTATTAAAAGATTTCAAGGGAGATTTATTTCACAAGGGAACCCAAACTGAAATTCCTTTAAATCATTTTTCACAAAAAGAAGCTATCGTTTTTAAAGATAATAACACCTTACTTATTGCAGATGAAAAAACAAATAAAACGGGTGGTGATGTTTATGAGTTTAAGCTTAGATAAAGCTGCTAAGGTACTTAGCTGCTAAGATTCTAAGTGTTATACTTAAAAAAACAGCCACGAATTCACGAATTTTTATTTCAAAAATAATTCGTGAATTCGTGGCTGAAAATTTTTATAAACACTCAGTTTTAAGATTAAGAACTTAGCAACTTAGTCCCTTAGCACCTCAGAATCTTAAAGCTAAAAACTAAATGCCGCTGCAAAAATTACCCTTCCAATTTCATCAGGTGATTTAAAATACTGAATTCTCGCTGTAAGTACATTAACGGCATTAAGCCAAAGTCCACCTCCATAATCCTGATGCCATTTATCTGAATTTTCGCCATCAAGCCAAATTCTTCCGTAATCAAATCCACCGAGAACTCCATACGTTAACGGAGCAATAGTACGTTGAATTTTACCAATACTGTAACGAATATCACTACTTTGGGTGAAATAAGAACTTCCTAAAAAGCGCTCGTTTCTGTAACCACGTAAGTTCATGTCACCACCTAAAGTAGCTCCCTGATAAAATTCATAATTATTGTTTAAGATCTTTTTTCCCTGAACGATAGTAGCCAAAACTAATTTTCCGTTTTTGTCTATTCTATGCGCAAAACCTAACGAAGTCTCTAATGTTGGAAAGTTTTGTTTGGATTCTTCTAAATTAGTTGTCCAGCTCGCCGAAGCCATAAAAGCCATTCCTAAAGTTGGTTTCGATTTTAAATCAGCATTTTTAAAAGTATATTTAAGTTTTGCTCCTCCAAAAATCTGACCATCAAAAATTGCCGGATTTATAGTATTAGAAGCTTCAATAAATCGACCAGAAGTTTCCTCTACTTTCATTTGTTCAAAAAAGGGCTGAACGATAAATTCGCTTCCATAACGCCCAACATGTCTTAAGGCCGCAGATACTTTAAACTGCTGAATTCTAACACGATTGTAGTCTAAATCGAATCTTTTCTGCTCATTTTGCGTTTCATTTCCAAAACCAAAATAATTTTTAGCAAAGTTTGGTGTCGTATATTGTGATTCAACATCAGCAATCCATCGCCCTAATAATCCAGGGAAATGTGCTGCATAATTTAATTCAATACCAGCTGTTGCAAAGTAATAAAATGCATTGATGACATGTCTTTGTGTGTACGGATTTTGCTTGAAATTGTTTACTGTATAATTTAAATTTACACCCAATTTTACACCATCGTCAGGATTAAAACCAATGTTTGGAAGTCCTGAAATTACATTGTATTTTGGTTTTTCGTAATTATAAAGGTTTACATCATAATCATCTGTAAGCTGCGTTTGCGTTTTAGCATCCAGATTATAGGTGTTTTCTTTTGATTTAAAGTCGTACACGATAACCTTTTTTCCATTCTCAATGTTGTAAGTATCATTGTTCTGACCACCAATTAAACGTATTTTGATTCTTGATTTTTGATCACCAACAACTTCAAAGGTATCATTATCATCTAAACCATAAATCCATAAATTTTTAGTTTTTGCATCGGTCACAGTCTTGGTGTAAATTAGCTCTTCACCCTCTTTTTTAGTGCGGTAAACTTTGATTTCGATACTTTTTTTAGCATTATGATTGATAACGAATTTGTCTTTTTTATCTGTTCCGGCAATCATAACCGTTTTGCTTAATACATCAGAATAAGCAGAAGCATATTTTTGAAGTTCTTTTTTTCTGTTTTTTAATTTTCTTTTTATGTCTTCAATTGTTTCATCCTGCACTTCTTTAGGTAAACTTTTAAAAGCATTATCAATAGCAGCGTCGGATAAATTTTCCTGAATGTATTTTGCCTGTGTAATCCAGTCTTGTTCATCGGCAGTTTTTAAGAAAGCCAAATCCATAGGATAAGGTTCTCTGTTAAGCCATTTTACATTGTCTATTTTGTCCTTGAAAGAGCGCATGTGGCGTAACGCCGGAATATTCATTAAAATAGAAAGCAATGTTCCGTCATATTTTGAAAAAGCCTGATCACGGTCACGCGGAATAGGTTTGTAGATTATTTTATCACCTACTTTATATTCTGCCCAGCGCCATTGATCACTGTGCCTGTCCCAGTCTCCAATCAGCATATCAAACAATCTCGCTTTGATATATTCTTTCTCATCTACAGCATATTTTTCATCTTTATGAAGATTTTTCAGCATATCATCAGTACTAATAATATTTCTTGGGTTTCCAAAGTTTTTAGCATCTAAATGATTATCAGCAGGTCTTTCTTCAATCATGTACAATTGATCTCCAAAGTTGGAGTTGAATTCTTTTAAACCATTTTGTTTTGGAATATAATACAAAATTGGGTTAGTATGAGCGATGCCTAAATTATCTGCCAGATTACCTATTACAAATGGAGTATAAGGATGAGACGTTGTGTAAAAATCTAATAGAAAATTCTCTGCATACGTATTTTGAAAATCATTCACAACATATTGGTCCTTAAAAGCAACGGATTGTAAAAATACGGTAGCACTTTTTTTGAGAGCACGCATTACATATTCACGCCCTTTTGGGTCAGACATACGTAATGATACAGATTGATGTCCGCCACCTTCACGAATTGGTTTTAATCCTCCTTTTAAGGTGTCAACAGTAGCTATTTTTGCTTCAATAGGAAGGCTGTAATATTTTCTGTAATGATTGCCGAATAAGAATCTGTGAAATCCGTTTTTCTGAGTCATTTTATCAGAATAGATTGAAGTTGTTATGGTAGCCGGAAATTTATTAGATTCATTTGCAGCCCAATTGATTTCTTTGGCTTTTATTATTTCATGCTCAAAAAGAAGTTTTTCACTTTTATTTTCATTTCCAAAAAAAGCAACTTTTGCATCTCCACTTCTAAATAATGTTAGGGTAGCATAACCATTTCCTCCGTATGAAAAATCATTGGCACCAACGGCTCTTGCAGCTTCTGATTTTGAACCTGCTCCACTGATGATTTGTTTAATATTATCGCCATTGATATATTGTAAATTATGATCATGGCCCGAAACCACAATTACATTTTTTTGACCTTGCAATAAGGTTTTTATCCTTTTTGCATAAGCTGTGTATTGCTTATTCTGAATGTCTTGTGGACTAACTCCTGATGTTTTTCTAAGTAAATTGATAAAAGAACCAATAATAGGAAGCGGAATTTTTTTCTCTAAAGGAAATAATTGTTTTTCTAATGAAAATTGTCCTCCATGAGTTCCGTTGCTTAATAGCGGATGGTGGATAGCCAGAACAACCGTTTTTTCCTGATTTTTATTTAGAAGGTTTTCCAACTGATCAAAAAAATCTTCACGGGTTTTAATATCACAATTATCATTTATAGTAGGATGATTGTCCCAGTCTTCCAGAAACCATTCGCTATCTATAGTTATTAGTGTGGCAGTACTGTCAATTTTTACATCTTCGATGGCGCAGCTTTTTCTGGGAAGAAAAGCTTTTTTATCATTCAGATATTTATTTACAAAATTAGCCTGTAGTTCCAGACCTTTAATTCCGCTATACCAATCGTGATTTCCGGGAATAACAATTGTTTTTCCTTTAAAACCTTTTGTCAGTTTTAATTGATTTGTAAGTTTTGTTTCCGCGAGCGCTTTTTCTTCTGCATTATCATCTGAAGGAAAACCCTTAGGATAAATATTGTCGCCTAAAAATAGTAATGTCGATTTTTTACTCGCTTTTTTAAGTTTTTTATGCAGAAGTTCAAGTGTTTGCTGGGCTTGTTCTTCATCTGCATTTCCTGCATCACCTACTAAATAAATAGTGTGAGCAATTTTTATAGTATCAGTTGCGTTCTCAGTTTCATTTGCGCTTACATTTTTTCCGTATTGCGCTTTGTGTGTAGCACACGAAATAAAAAATAGCGTTGTTATAATTACTAATGAGTAGCTTTTAATATTAGTAATAAAATGATTATCCAAAAACAATTTCATAATTTAGTGGTATAAAAATATTCTCTATGAATTTAATAGAACAGTCCGAAGATTTTGTTAGTAATTTACTCAAAGATAAACTTTCTAATCTATATTCTTATCATAATTTTAACCATACTATTACGGTCGTAAATGCAGTAAAAGAACTCTGTAAAAAAGAAGAGGTAGAAGGAGATGATAAAGAATTGCTTTTGGTTGCGGCGTGGTTTCATGACACAGGATATACCGAAGGATATGAAAATCATGAACAGGAAAGTGCAAAAATTGCTGCTGCTTTTCTAAAGGAAAAAGGCAAGTCCGATGAGTTCATAGCAAAGGTCTCTAATCTGATTATGGTAACTGTAAAGGAGTATGTTCCAAAAACTCATTTAGAGAAAATCATGAAGGATGCTGATTACGCACATCTTATGGGAGTAGAGTATGAAGTAACCTGCGAATTATTACGTCTTGAATTGAAGAATGCACATAATATTTTGTTCTCTAATACGGAATGGGCAAAAGAAAATTTAAATTTTTTATTAAACAAACATCGCTTTTATACTGATCATGCCCTAAAAAAATGGCAGCCTTTAAAAGAGAAAAACTTAATTCTAATACAAAAGAAAATCGATAAGCAAGAAAAGAGAGCGGCTGAAAAAATGAAAGAAGAAAAAGGAAAGAAAGATAAAGTCGAAAAACCAGATCGCGGCATCGATACATTATTTCGCGTTACACTAGGTAATCATACACGGTTAAGCGGAATAGCAGACAGTAAAGCCAATATATTATTATCCGTAAATGCTATTATTATTTCGATTGCACTTTCGACTATTATTCCAAAATTAGACAGTCCTAAGAATGCACATTTGGTGATTCCGACTTTTATTATGTTGATGTCTAGCGTTATTACTATTATTTTTGCGATACTTTCGACACGACCTAAAGTCACTACAGGTGTTTTTACCAGAGAAGATATAGAAGCAAAAAAAATAAACTTATTGTTTTTTGGTAATTTCTATAAAATGCCTTTAGAAGAATATGATTGGGCAATGAATGAAATGATGAAAGATCGTGATTATCTCTATTCGACTATGATTAAGGATTTGTATTATTTAGGAATCGTTTTGCAACGCAAATACAATTTACTGAGAATCGCCTACAACCTGTTTATGTTTGGGATAATCATAACCGTAATATCTTTTATTATCGCTTTTAAAGGAGTAGGAGCCTAAACAAAACGCTAAAATAGCAAATGAGCTCAATGTTAATTGAGCTCATCCAATAAATCCTGATAGGTGATTTTTTTTGTAGTTAAATTTTCGGTATTGTTAATGACTTTTACGCGAATTGCTTTTAACCCTGAAACGCCCTGAAGATCTTCGACTTCAAATTGTTCGATAGAAGGTTCAAGTATTTTTTTATGCTGTAAATATTTAATGTATTTCAAATATTCCGCTTCTTCATTATTTTGAGAATATACAATCGTAATTTTTTCTTTCTCCGTGATTCGTTCTTTTGTTCCTTTAATGTTTGATTTGTCGATACGTTTTTTAACAACCTCATATCTGGCATTATAAGTTCCATCAACGTCAAAACGTTTTTCATCCATTCTAAAACGAATAGAAAGCGGTGCGCTAAATACTAATATTAAAGAGGTTACATCAAGTTCATAAGGTAAAGTAGCTTTAAGCTGATGATGTTCTAACTCCATTTCGCATAACGTTTGCAGTTGCCACAAGCGCAGGTTATGTAAGTACATAACATCAAAAGGTTTTGTTGGTGTAATCGAAGCTCCGATATACAAATTATGTTCAACACCATCAGTTTTGAAACGCTCGTAATAATGCGGATAAATTTGTTGTGCCTCTAATTGTTTTTTGTCTAACACCAAGGCAAGTCGTTTGTTGATGATGGACATTGCGTTATCAAATTTCTTTCTTTCCTGATAAAACATACCAGATTTTTCATCAAGACTTTCAAAATACGATTCTTCGAGTTTGTGGTCCTGGCTTGTACCTTTAGTATTCTTTAGCAAAGGATGAATTTCTTCTTCGATATAACGCTGAATCTGTTGTTCCGTATTTGCTTTTAGCGGACTGTTTAATTCATCGTGCATCGATTGCAATTCGAATTTTCTTTGTTCTAAAAGCACCAGATTGCTATTTGGTTTTTGATTTTCGAAAATTCTCAAAATAGTTGCCAGCTGATTTTGTAAATCTTTTTTAACCGTTTCATTTCGATGTTCTGAAGACCCCTTGATATCAATTTGTCCGTAAAGCGGAAAAACATTTTTGAAAACAATTTCCTTGAAGATATAATCTTTAGTATGATTAATATTCTGAAAGTAATTTTGTGATTCTTTTTTAAATTTCCAATAAACACTTGGGTGAATTGTAGTGTATTCACGCTGAATGATAGCTTCAATCTGATGTTGCATATCAGTATTGTAGCGATCTATCGTATCAGTTAAGTACGGAAGTACCAAATCTAATTTGGTAGCATTTACACTGTTTAAATCTCTTGGTCTTTCAGAAACCAGTTCAATAACACCCAATAAGTTTCCGTCTTTAATAATAGGAGCAAATAGACAACTTCCAATATTTTGTTTTAGTAAGTGTTGCCCCATTAGTTTGTTTGGACTTTCTTCTGTGAATTTTTTGACATTAGAAATTACAAAAGGCTCTTTCTTATCTAATAAATTTTCAAAAGAACATCCAAAAAAAGCATTTTTACAATCAATTTCCTGATCTTTAGACAACAAGAAACTATGAATTTGTTTGTCGTATTTAATAGGTCTTATGAATTTTTCTTCTTCCTGATTATAGATAATAAAACCTACTCTTAAATCCGGAATATTAAAAATGGATTTAAAAATATTAGATACGATTTCGTCAGATGCAACACTTTTAGCATCTGGTTTTAATAAATTACTTTTTAAATTGGAGATCGAACTTTCCGTCGTTGCATCAAATAAAGAAACAATTCCAAATCCTTTTAGAATCCAGCTTCCAGGAGGAAATTTCGATTTCCATAAATCGATGTCATTATAATTGTCAATCAATTGATCGATATCATCCTGCGTGAGCGCTACCGAGTTTTCTGTTGGCGTAATTTCCATGAAATCCGCATTGTACAAAATACGATAGTGTTTTTCGATACCATCTTCATCCGGAATATCGTAGAAAAAAGGTTTGTTGAAATCGATATGTTGCTTGTAATAATTGCTTAGGATTAGACAGCAGTTATTTACGTAAAACTGATGACTGTCAAAATCACGGATTTCCATATAAAATTCATCCCCCGCATTGCGTAGGATTTTCTTGAAGCGCTCTGTGTAATTGAATGATATATTTTGAAAAGGAATGGTAACCGCTTTTATTTCGTTTTGGGTTAAAGCGGTTGGAAATAAATCGGCTAATATGTTTTTGATTAAAGCTTCATTTTTTTTAATAATAGCATAATCGCGAATACCTGTTTTCAATTCAGGAATCAATGCTATTTGTTCCAGTATTGCTTTTGCATAGTTCGATCGGTAATCGACTTCAGACAACGCAATTTCTTCGAAAGATTCAATTAATCTGTGAAAAGAGATAATAGTTTCGAAAGGGCTTTCGAGATGTAAAAGATTATCCATCTGAATTTTAGTTTAGAGTGCAAAATTAAGCATTATTTGAGTATGTTATTCATTTTAATGATTTCTTTCGCTTATAATAGTATAGATTTTAATTGTTTATTATAATCAGAGAAATAAAAGCTTTGTGGTTGATTTACAATTTAGTTTTAATTAAAAAACGGCAATTACACAATGTAGTTGCCGTTTTTTGTTTTAAGTAAGTAATAGAAAATGAATAACTTCTAGCTTTTTTCTTCTTTATTGAAATAAACCAGGTAGTAATACATTTGTTTTTCTTCATCCCAGCCTTTTTCAACAAATTTTTCTGCACTTTCAGGATTGATAAAATCCATTTTGATCTGAATATGAGTATCCAGGTTGATAACGTTTTTAATCGATTTTCTAGCGTCAGAAACTGCTGCGTTGGCGATAGGGAATGAGGTTACATCTTCGATGCTGTATTTTTCTCCTTTATCAACTTTGTAGTTTTTGAATTCAGGAATTAAGTCAGGATTGTCTAATACTTCATTTAGGAAATTTTGTTCTTCAAACTGATCATTTTTTGCGAAATAATTCACAGATCTGTTCATAAACATTACTTCTTCTTTTTTGTCTTCTGCCGGTAAAACAACGTCTTTTGCAAAGTTTTGACAGAATTTCAAGTATTTTTTTGTGATGAAGTTTTCATCTTCAAAAGCGTCAACAGATAAAAAATGCTCTAGCCAATAACGCGCATCGTAACGGTTGCTGTCTACAGTTAAAATTTTATATCCTTCGTCTTTTTTATAATTAAAAATCAAACAGCCTTTATCTAACTTACTCAAGTTGATTCCTTGCTGTAAAACCATTTCAAGATTGCTCTCTTTTTCTTCAAATTGTAAAAAATCAGCTTGTAACTCACTTTTAAAAATTCCAATAGCATCAACAACATTATTGTCAATACTTAAATTGGTTAGGTACGTTACGTAAACCTCTCCGTTTTTAATGTGCGGATGATTCGACTGTTCGTATAAATGCGTGGTTATGTTTTTAGAAATTTCGTGTAATTTGCTCGGATTGTCAAAAATTTCACTTGCAAATTTAAACATGTCGTTATAGTCCAAATCGACTTCATGTGCAAACTGAAAATAGTTTTCTTCTTTTTCTCTAAAAGGCTTAAAGAAGTACTCTTTTATTAAAGGCACAATTTCGTCATTTAAGTTAAATGCTTGTTCCGATAAAAAAATCGCTTCGTTTCGGCTTTTGTTTCCTACGCGGTGTATCGCAAGCGTCTCGATGTGGGTGTTGAAAAGGTTGATCATATTTAAAGTTGCTAAGGTTCTAAGTTGCTAAGGTTCTAAGTTGCTAAGGTTCTAAGTTATTAGTTTCGGGCTTTTAATTTCTTAATAAATGAAACTAACATTCTTTCTACTTCGCGACTGTCCTCATATAAATTGTTAAATTCTTGTTCGTTAAGATAGGTTATATTTTTAGCAATTTCTAATTGCGTTTGCATTTCAAATAGTGAACCTATTGATATATTTAAAAAGCGTAAAAAATCTTTATCACTTTCTCGGCCATAACCTTCAGCTATATTGCTTGGAATAGAAATGGAACTGCGTCTGATTTGTGAAGTTAATCCAAAGATTTCTTCTTTTGGAAAATTATTGGTAGAATAATATATTTTAGTGATTAAGGCCATAGACTTTTGCCAAATAAGAAGACTTCTAAAATTGCTCATTTTTATATTTATTTTTTTTTGTAATAAAATAAATGTAAAATAATTTTTCAATTTAAAAAAGCCTTAGCAACTTAGTTACTCAGAACCTTAGAACCTCAAAAAAAAAAACTAATTCCAATTCTCCTCAAATCCGTAATCTTCAAAACTGTCGTCACCTTCTAATAT
>Ga0247817_10000978_pt1 | contig 15206 bp, 17 predicted proteins | sample UWRJL212509R1_FD_178010 | JGI IMG/M metagenome (GOLD analysis project Ga0247817, IMG submission 178010) | Plant litter microbial communities from Arlington Agricultural Research Station in Wisconsin, United States - UWRJ-L212-509R-1 | ecosystem: Environmental > Terrestrial > Plant litter >... | reverse complement strand
CACAGATAGGCAATTTTCTTTTTCTCGGATGGTTTTTGCAATTGGGTGCCATACGCATCCACCTGCTTTTGTGATGCAGTGCTATCGTAATCATCGGCACCTGCCATTATCTCTAATAACAATGCCGCGTCTTCAACAGAACGCGTTAATGGACCGGCTTGATCAAATGATGAACCGTATGCAATTAAACCGTATCTTGATACACGCCCATAAGTAGGTTTTAAGCCTACCAAGCCACAAAAAGCGGCAGGTTGTCTTATAGATCCGCCGGTATCAGTACCTATAGCAGCATGGCACATATCAGCCTGTACCGCCACAGCGGCACCGCCTGACGAACCACCCGGCACGCAGGTATTATCAGCATGGTTTTTTACTATCCCGAAGTAGGAAGATTCGTTAGAAGCGCCCATTGCAAATTCATCGCAATTGGTGCGACCAATTATAATGGCATCTTCAGCAAGCAAGCGCTCAACAACGGTTGATGAGTAGATAGATTTGAATCCCTCTAAAATTTTTGATGACGCGGTAACCTCGTGGCCCGCGTAGCAGATATTATCTTTAATGGCTATCACCATACCGGCTAACCTGCCGGCAGTTCCCTGCTTTAGTTTTTGGTCAACAAGTTCTGCCTTTTGCAGCGCCTCCTCTTCAAAAACCTCGTTAAAGGCATTAAGGTGCGTATTTGCTTTTATATTAACCAAATAGTATTCAACCAGCGCCTGTACAGTGATGGTTTCGTTTTTTATTCCACTTTGTATCTCGGCTAAAGAGGAGTAAGTTTTTATCATAGGGGCCTAAAATAAAAAACTTATCCGTTGAAAAGCATAGTTTTCAACAGATAAGTTATATTTAATCAAACATCTTTATAAAACAGAGTAACCCGAAGTCTTAGACTTTAGGTTTATCTTCTGTGGTTTCAGTAGTTGAGTTCCCGCTTGATGCCTCTTTGAATTCTTTTACACCTTTTCCCAAACCTTTCATTAATTCAGGTATTTTTCTGCCACCAAATAGTAACAATACAACTGCAAGAATTAAAAGGATCTCTCCTGTTCCTAAACCTCCCATGATTTCTAATTTTAATTAATTGTTTAAAATATTTTTTTGTTATTAGCTTGATCTGATTGTGATTGCTCTGCGGTTGATTGCTGCTCTTGTTTATACCTGGCATCATGCTCAACGTTCTCTTCAAATTGCACCTGATCTGTACTACTTACGTAATCCTGGCCTGCAGGGATGCTATTTGCCAAATATTCATTTCCGGCAGATTTTTCTTCAATAAACCTGTTCGGATCATACTGATCATATTCTTCAGGCTTTTTTTCTACAACTGTTTTGGCTTTTTCCTCTTCGCGCTTTTTATCTTCAAAGCTGTCTATCTGGTTATTTATCTCACGCTTAACACCCTCTGAGGCGTCCTTGAAATCGCGGATACCTTTGCCCAATCCCCTGGCTAAACCCGGCAATTTATCGCCGCCAAAAAGCAATAAAGCTACACCCAGTATCAACACCAGTTCTCCGGTCCCTATATCCAAAAATAACAATACCCCGCTAAACATCTTCTTTTTTAATTTAAGGTTACAAATATATGCATTTAATATTTTATAAAACACCAACTATCTGTCTGCGAGCCATGTCTCAGGGTTAACTTGTGTTTGCCCTTTGTAAAGCTTAAACTGCGCAATCGTTTCGCCGCTTGCCCCATCTGTTGCTACTATGCCTATGTTTTGCTTGGTACTTACTTTCTGCCCAACTTTTACGCTTACGCTTTTTAAGTTAGAGTAAGCGGTGAAGTACTCGCCATGCTTTATAATAACAAACATTGTACCCATTATATCTTTAACAGTGGTTACTTCGCCTTCAAAAACCGCCCGCATAGCAGCTCCGCTTGATGTTCTTACATCAATACCATCGTTTGAAACTTCAATACCATCAACCCTGCTAGTACCAAATCCCTGTACAATATTACCTTTCTCAACCGGCCATGGCAATCTTCCTTTATTACCTAAGAAATTGCTTGAAAGGGCTGCAGCCTCCGGCGTTGAATTTAATACCTCGCTATTGGTTTTACGTGCTACTGGCGCTGGTTCGGGCGCTTCTTTATTAGCCGCTTTTGCTTTGGCCGCAGCGGCTTTGGCGGCTTCTTCGGCTTTTCGCCTGGCCTCTGCCACTTCACGGCTAATTGCCGCGCTAATAGCTCTGGTTGTAGCGGCAATTTTTCTTTGCAGATCCCGTTGCTCGTTTTTTAGCTGCCCCTCTTGTTTTGAAAGGCTGGTAGCTACTTTTTGCTGATCGCTACGTTCTTTACCAAGAGTTTCCTTTTCTTTCTTCTGCTCTAAAAGTATATTACGTTTTTCTTCTTTGGTTTTGTCTAACTGTACTATCCGCCCGTACAATTCTTTCTCTTTATCTTCTATATATCCCGCTTGCCTTTTACGGTAAGCCGCAAACTCCTGCAGATATTTTAAACGTTTATAAGCCTGGTTAAAGTCTTTGGCAGCAAAAACAAACATCAGTTTATTATAGCCGCTTTTATTATGGTAGGCAAACAAAACCATGCCTTCATACTCTTTGCGCAATTGCTGCAACTGTTGCTCCAGGCTATGTACATTATTGGTATTCTCGGTTATCTCGCTATTGAGGTTTCTTACCTCAGAATCAATGTTATCTATCTTTTTTTCGCGCAGATTTATCTGTGCTCTAAGAATATTAAGCTGTTTAATGGTTGATTTTTTGTTGTTAACGGTCTCGTTTAATTCCCGGGTAAGTTTATCCATCTCATCTGTAAGCCTGTCCCTCTCCCGTTTAAGCTGATCGCTGCTTTGTGCGCTCACGCTTAATGTGGCCGCAACACATATTAAAAAGAATAATACTTTTAAAAATTTCATCCCTTCAAAAGTATTAATTTAATTGGCAGGTTTATAGGTTTCGGGGATATTGAATGGATATTCCAAAGCACGGTCAAGCTCTACTTTTGAATACTCAAGTTTCATAGCTATTTTTTTATCTTTCAGGCTTGAATTGATGTTGATTTGCGACGGTAAAGTGCGCCCTTCAACCAATACAAAATTGCTGTTATTAACCTGCAAAGATTGTTGCTGCTCTGGCTGAGACAGGTTTAATTGCCCCAGCTTCATATCCGGATTAAATATCATTTTATAAAGCAGTTGTTGCACCTTACCGCTTAAAGTAATATTGTTGTTGGTGTTGTCCATATCGGCATTGGTAGTTACCAGGTCTGGTACGGCGTTACCTGTTAGCAGGGCCTCAATCGTTGCATAATTAACCTGCTTGCCCGCGTAATTATGTACGTAACTGAACGGCTGTTTGATGTAAACTCCCTGCAACTTGTTAATTATTTTAATACTATCAGGGGTTATAGAAGCGCGCGCGCCTTCAATACCAAGCAACCCGGTTATTGATACCCAGATTTGCTTGCCGCGGTTAATGCGGATGTTTAGGGTAACGTTATTATTATCTTTATCAATAGTAAGATCAGCATCTGCCTTGCCAGAGAAGGTATTGAATGCCAGTTGCTTGCTTTTAATAGCAGCAATTGTATTGGCTTTTGAATTATCAACCACCACAGGCGGGGCCGCCGTAACCGGTGCTGCAACCAGTTGTTTGCGTGCCTTACAACCCGCGGCTATTACCACCACAAAACAAACAGCCGCTATTTTACTCGCTATATTTCTTTTCATTTATTTTCCGCTCTAACACTGCCGATTTGCCGCCATATTCTTTCGCCTTTATCCAACTCTGCACAGCCGCGTCAGTATTACCTATGTTAAACAAAATATCACCGTAATGTTCTGCCTGGGTTGCGCTTTTATCTTTATTGTGCTGCATGGCTTTTTCCATCCACGTTTTTGCCTCGGCAAATTTTTTCTGTTTAAACAGCACCCAAGCGTAAGTATCTTCAAATGATGCCTCATTAGGCTTAGCATCTACCGCCTTTTTAGCCATTGTAGCTGCCTTAACCAAATTTTCGCTGCGTATAGCTAAATAATACGAATAGTTATTTAACGTATAAGCGTTGTCTGGATTGTATTGTAATGATTTATCGTAGCTTTCGTCAGACAGTTTATTGTTCTGCAACTCATGGTAGCAATCGCCCAAAGCGGAGTATGATTGCGATAACAGTTCTTTATCATCCAACTCTAACGATGCAGCATTTTTCAAATAGGTTAACGCTTTTTTAGCATCCTTTTTCTGTAGCCAGGCCAGGCCCACAAAATAATTCATTTCGGCCTGGTTAGGGAAGAACGACAAAGCATCCTCGCCATCTTTAATTACTGTTGCCAGGTCGTTCTCGGCAAGGGCAATACGAACTAATTGCTCGCGCACCTCATAAACCTGATCATTAATTGCAAGCGATTTTTTATAGCTGGCTTTAGCTTCGCTCATTTTGTCGTTTTGCAAGAGGATATCACCATATATGGCATGCGCACGGGCATCTTCGGGGTGACTGGCGACCAATAGCTTTGAAAGCGCCAGCGCACTTGCTCTTGCATTCGGATCAGAAAACTGTGGCAGATAGCCGGCTATGATCCTTATTTTTTGTTCGATACTTAGCTCAGGAACAGAAAAAGCCTGCTCCAACTCACTGAAGCTGCCATCAACATTCTTTTTATCACGATAGATATCGGCCAGGCCCAAATGGATCATCCCATTGTTGGGATCTACCTTTTTTGCGCGCTCCAGCACTTTTGCTGTTTTGTCTGGCTGATTAACCGAGTTGTACAGATCGGCCAGCATTAGATAATACTTTATATTGCTAGGACTGGCAGCTATCAATGCCTCCAGTGATGCCGCTGCCTTATCAGCATTGCCTTGTTTAAGGTATACCTTTTGGCGGTTAAGCGTAAGGTCATCGTTCGGGCCTGTAATTTTTTCAACTGCGTCAAAAACTTTCAGGGCGTCGTCATACTTGCCCTGCAAAAACAAAGCGTTTGCCTTATCAAAATAAACATCGGGTTTATCAGGGTTAAGGCGTATAAGCTGGGCAAATACGTTTTCAAGCTTGGCAAAATCGTTGTTCTTCTCGTAAATGTCAGCCAGGGATAGCCAGTACCATGAATTATCCGGCTTTATGGTTACCGCTTTTTCAAGCAGCGGCATAGCTGCCGGGTAGTTTTTTTGCAGCTTTCTGAGGCTGGCCAATTCGTACATTGAGGCATCATTAGATGGGTCAATGGCTAAGATCTTGGTAAAAATTTCTGCCGCCCCCGCATTATCATCAACCGTTTTTTTACTGAGCGCAGCGTAAAACATTTGCTCTACATCGTCCTCTGCCGGTTGACCGCCACGCCGCGATTGCGCATGCAAGCTCTGTACCGACACGCTGCCGCACAAAAGCAGCAGCATAAAAAAGCTGATCTGTTTTTTGCCCATAGTGCCAAATATATTCAAAGCCAAGTGTCGCAATTTGCTATCTTTTTAATTATTCGTTATTTACCTGTATGTCCGTAGCCGCCCGCTCCTCTTGAAGTTTCGCTAAGCAATTCTACTTCCTGCCACTCCACCTTTTCGTGGCGCGCGACAACCATTTGGGCAATACGCTCGCCCGGGTTTACTTCAAACACCTGGTCTGACAGGTTAACCAATAGTACCCCTATCTCGCCACGGTAATCGGCATCAATAGTTCCGGGCGCGTTCACTATGCTTATGCCGTGTTTATAAGCCAAACCGCTGCGCGGACGGATCTGCGCCTCAAAACCTTCGGGCAACTCTATGTATAAACCCGTTGGCACCAGCTTACGCTCTAATGGTTTAAGCGATACAGGTGCTTCCAGATCGGCCCTGAGATCCATACCGGCCGCATTTAAGGTCTCGTACGCCGGTAAATTATTTTTTGATTTGTTGATTACCCGAATGGTCATTTATTTAATAAAAATAGTTTTTAAGTTTTTCCATTCAAAATATAAAGCTACTGATGCAAACGCAATTAACAGGCCATTGCCTATAAAAATGTTACGATTAAAAACGTAGAATGATATATAAACGAGAACGACGGAAGAAATGATATAAGCAAGATTCTTTTTTAAATCATACGGAATGGGATAATTCTTTTGCCCCCATATGTAAGATAATATCATCATGCTGGCGTAAGCAATTAACGATGCCCATGCAGATGCCATGTAACTATATTTCGGAATAAATACAACATTCAGTATGATAGTTAATATCGCTCCTATACCTGATATATACAGGCCATATTTAGTTTGATCGGATAATTTATACCATACCGACAAATTCATGTAAACACCAAGACTTATGTAGCCAAATAGCAATAGCGGTACAACGGGCAAACCGTCCCAATAAACGTTATGAACCTCTTTACCTTTAACAATAAGGGTTTCGCTTTGCATAATTATAGTAGCCAACAAATCAATATTTGCAACCACTGCAACACTCATTACGCATATCGCTATTACAAAATAGGTCATTATTCGTGCATAAGTTTCGGGGGCGTTTTTGTTTTTTGAGTGACTAAAAAAGAAAGGCTCCGCCCCTAACCTGAAAGCCTGAATTGATATATTAATAAATATGGCAATTTTAGCGCAGGTACCATAAATACCAATTTGCTCATCGCTTATATCTGCAGGTAAAAATTGCTTTAGCAGCGTTTTATCTAATGATTCGTTGATGATAAAAGAAAGGTTGGCTACTAACACCGGCCAGCTGTAGATCAGCATCTCGCTTAACATATTTTTATCAAGCTTGGGCTTTAGTTTTAATATCTCAGGCAATAAAAGCAAAATGGTAAAAACACTGGCAAAAGCGTTTGATAAAAACACATAGCCCACCCAACTGGGCCGGTACCAGGATGCCATCCATTCTGCACCAGCCAATTGATGCTTTAGAAAAAAGGGAACGCCAAATAAAAAAAACAAGTTAAATGATACTACAAAAGCTACGTTGGCCAACTTGATAAAACCATATCGCATTGGCCTGCCTTCGGCGCGTATACGGGCAAAGGGTACCACGCAGAACGCATCGGCAGCTAAAATGAACAGAAAACATTTTGTGTAAAAGGTGTAATCGACAATATCCTTCGTTTCGCCTGCTGTAAGATATTGTACAATGTTATTAAAAAACAACGCCGCCAATAGCAGGAACGCTCCTGTAACTAACAATATTACGGTAAAGGAATTATTATAGACCTGCTCGCGGTTATCTGCACGCTTTTGCAGGTAGCGGAAGTAGGTGGTCTCCATGCCGAATGCTAAAACGGCATTAATTATTGATGCGTTGCCGTATAGGGCCGTGAATACGCCATTACTACCGCGAGACAAGGTGCGGACGTAAAACGGCGTCAGCACAAAATATATCATCCGCGAGATGATGGTGCTTAAGCCATATATAAGTGTTTGACCCGCGAATTTTTTAGCTGTAGACAATAGAATGCGTAATTTAAGTATGAACGGGCCTCACAAATAATAGCGATGGATTTGAAACTCAATAATGTTCAAAAGATAAATTGTCATTCTGAGCGATAGCGAAGAATCTTGTAAATAATGCTACCAAGCGCTCGGCTTGCTAAGCGGATAAGATTCTTCCCTGCGTTCAGAATTACAAAAAAGCTTTTGTAAATGTTTTTAACATTACTTGTCTAACCCTATCGTATTATTTAAACAATCCCCTTTTTAATACTTCAAAATTACGATAGTTTTTTAATTCGCCCTCATTAGTTTCAACAGACTCAACCTCCCCGTATTCCGGGCCTTCTTTGCAAAAATCTAAAAACATATCTAACAAAACAGGCTCGCCTTCGGCTTCTATAAAAACGCTGCCGTCGGGTTGGTTCTTTACTGTACCACGAATGCCTAATTGATCTGCCACGGCTTTTGTTGTGGCACGAAAGTGCACGCCTTGTACTACGCCCTTTACAGTTATGTCTAGATGTTTCATGTATTTGTTGAATGTTTTAACGTTGAAATGTTGTAAAGTTAAGCGTTGACAAGCCTAACATTCTAACATTTCAACGTTAAAACATTACAACAATCTTCGCACCTTAGTCGCGTCAGTAATCTTCAAGTCATCCAACCCTGTTATCAGGTTAAGGCCGGGGGCTTTGCCGGGTTCTAAGGTGCCTTTTTCTTTGTCGATGCCTAAAAATTTAGCGCCGTTAATAGTGGCCCATTGCATTAAACGGGTTAATGATAATGCCGGGAAATGTTTTTGCAGGGTAGCCATTTCGCTCAGAATGCAAAGTTTACTGTTAGATGCCAGGCTATCTGTACCAAGGGTAATGTTAAAACCCTGATCAATAAACAGATCAATTTTAGGTAGCGTTCCTTCTATGTATATGTTGGCATTAGGGCAAAAACACCAATGTATTTTATGATCGAAACGTTTGGTAAAATAAATATCCTTTAAGTTAGTACAGGTATTATGCACTAACAACACATCCTGTTTGTTTGACAGCAGGGGTAGCACAGATTGTAAAGAGTTACGGGCCTGTGGCTTAAAAAAGCTAATGTCTATACCGAAATGCGCATACAGATCATTAAACTGCCCAAGCTTGTAGCGAAAAAATTTATTCTCATCCTCGCATTCCTGGTTATGAATGCTTAAAAGGTTTTTGTTGTTATCCGTGTATCTTTTAAGCAACTTAAATAACTCTTTTGATACGGAGTAAGGCGCATGTGGCGTTATTGAGCAAGGCTGCGGCTTAAATTTATTTAGCAACTCCAGTGCCTTATTAAATACCTCCTCGGCCTTTTGGGGCACAAAGCCAAAAGTCTCAACAAAAGTATGATAGTATAGCTTACTTTTTGATTTTAAGGCAATTGTAACATCGCTGTTAGATATATCGCCAACGGCAACGATACCATTATCATACATGGCTTTATCGCCGGCTAAGGCCGCATCTTCTATTTCTTGCGGAGTGGAATTTCTGTGCAGCTGTACATTCTGAATAAAGGAAATAAGCCCTTCGCCGGTATTTATTTTGTCTTTAAGATGCGAAAGCTCTACATGACAATGCGTGTTTATAAAACCCGGACAAATAGCACCGCTAAGTTGTTCTATAGGGATATTGGCGTAATCTGGCGGGATGTCTTCGGTAACTGAGATGATCTTACCATCGTCGGTCACCACAACTACTCCGTTTCTAATCGGATCGGCATTAACAGGGAAAACGTAATCGGCTCTAAAAATTTTCATGTATCGTTACTTGGCATTTGCGCAACTCGCTAATTTCCGTCCAATAAAGTTAAAAACAATAATTAAAAGTTAATTGTTTTTAACTAATTGATTTAAAAATACGCATTTTTAATTTTGTATTTTTGCAGCGTGAACAGCGTTATTGAAAAGATAGACATCCGCAGCCTAAGCCTGGAAAGCTTGCAGAAACATTTTTCGGAAATGAACGAAAAAAGTTTCCGTGCCAAACAGGTTTATGAATGGTTGTGGAAAAAGTCATGCTTCTCTTTTGACGAGATGAGCAATATTTCAAAAGAACTTCGCACCAAACTGGAAGAAAAATTCGTCATTAATAATGTACGGATCAACAATTCGCAGTTTAGTGCTGATAAAACTATAAAAAATTCTTTCATTTTACATGATAACCATTTAATTGAGGGTGTTTTAATTCCCACCGCCGAGCGAATGACGGCCTGTGTATCATCACAAGTAGGCTGTAGTTTAACCTGTAAATTTTGCGCCACCGGCTATATGGAGCGCAAGCGTAACCTTAACGCCGACGAAATTTATGATCAGGTGGTACTGATTGATAAACAGGCGCGAGAGAACTATGGCATACCTTTAAGCAACATTGTTTACATGGGCATGGGCGAGCCTTTGCTCAACTATAAAAACGTTTTAGAATCCGTAGAAAAGCTAACGTCCGAAGAGGGTTTGAACATGGCGGCCAAACGCATTACCGTATCAACCGCCGGTATAGCCAAAATGATAAAGAAGCTGGGGGATGATAACGTTAAGTTTAATCTTGCCCTTTCCCTACACGCCGCTAACGACGAAAAGCGGAATACCATTATGCCCATTAATGAGCAAAACTCATTAAAAGCATTGGCAGAGGCTTTAAAATACTATTACGCCAAAACCAAAAACCCGGTAACCTACGAGTATATAATTTTTGACGGTGTTAATGATACCTTGCAGGATGCCGCCGAATTGGCGCGCTTTTGTAAGCACCTGCCCTGCAAAGTAAACATCATAGAATATAACCCCATTGCCTTTGCAGATTTTATAAACGCCGGCGAAGACCGCGTTGATGCCTTTGCAGAATATTTACGTAAACAAGGCGTAAACACCCACCTGCGCCGCAGCCGCGGTAAAGATATTGATGCTGCCTGCGGGCAGCTGGCTATTAAGGATGCTAAGTAAGACCGCTTTCTATTTAAACAAGCTTATATAATCCTCATACAAATACAATCTTCCTCTTTGGGCTCCGGTAACCTCTTTAAATATACCAAGCTTCTCCATATCGTTAGCCAGCTTGTAAGCCGAAGCAGACGATAAACCGGTAATTCCAACAATGGTAGACACATTGATTATTGGCTTTTGATACAGATAGTGAAGCACCTTCTGAGCATTAGCTGTACGACTACCAAGCCCATTTATTTTAATTTCAGAATTTTTTTGTAACTGTAATACTCTGTCAAAAGTTTCAATACCATTTTGAGCAGTCTCAATTATTCCCACAAGAAAAAACTTAAACCACCTTCCAATATCATTTTTGGTACGCACACCCATTAGGTTATCATAATAATTCCCCCTGTTTCTTTCGAAAAAGTCTGACAGATACAATATTGGTCTTTTTAATATCCCCTTTGAAACCAAATATAAAGTAATGAATAAGCGCCCTACCCTACCATTTCCATCTAAAAAAGGGTGTATCGTTTCAAACTGATAATGTATTATCGCTATTTTCAATAACTCGGGAAAGTAGACCGAATCGTTATGTGCAAATTTTTCTATATCACTCATAAGTTCAGCAACACTGCTGTGCACAGGCGGTATAAAGACGGCATCTTTTATACTTGCACCTCCTATCCAATTCTGACTGGTTCTAAATTTGCCTGGTTGTTTTTGTTCGCCTCTAACTCCTTGCAAAAGCACTTCGTGAGTTTGCCTGATTAATCTTGAAGAAAAAGGCAAATGTTCCAGAAGCTCCATTCCATGGTTCATAGCCTGCATATAATTCTGTACTTCAACCCAATCATTTCTTTTGTCTAATGGCACATCCTCCTTCTCCAAAAAAGCATCCTCTAAATTGGTCTGTGTTCCCTCAATTTTGCTTGACTGAGTTGCCTCTTTCGCTACGTGCATCTGAATAAACAAGTCTATATTAGGAACATATTTGGAAAACATATCCAATCGCCCGAGTTCTCTATCGGCTTGACTTAAAAGTTGCAAAATCTCCATATCTTCCAATTTCCATTCTTTATTTATAAAATTGGGTTGAAAGCTTTTGTAATAGCCCTGGTTTATATATAAACCTGCGTTAAATGTTTTCATTATTATAGTTAACTAAAATAAAGATACCGCTTATTTTAGTTTTTTGGCAAAAACTAAAATAAGAATAAAACTTATTTTAGTTTTTCTTTAAAATCTATAATTTGTTATGCCGCTTATAAAACTAAAAATAACCGAAGGATTTTAAAATCACTATCGTCTAACCCAACAGAGAAATAAACATTGACGGAGCAAGAGCTAATTGCTTACTTAATTAAAGGCGATGAAAATGCCTTTAAATTGCTGGTTAACACCTATAAAAAAATGGTGTATAACACCGTATTGGGTTTTGTGCAAAACACGCACGATGCCGAAGATGTTACGCAAGATGTTTTTATAAAGGTTTTTGAGGGCATAGGTAAGTTTAAGCAGCAGAGCAAGCTTAGCACCTGGATATATCGTATAAGCATTACACAATCGCTTGATTTTAACCGGCATAAAAACCGCAAAAAACGGCTGGGTTTTTTAACCAGTTTGTTTGGAGCGGATAATACACCGTTGCATCACCCCGTTGATTTTGCGCATCCGGGTGTGTTAGCGGAGAATAAAGAACAGGCGGCGATTTTATTTAACGCGATAAATCAGCTGTCTGAAAATCAAAAAACTGCATTTATACTGCAAAAGGTACAGGATATGAGTCAGCAGAAAATTGCGGAAGTAATGGGGATAAAAGAAGGCGCGGTAGAATCGTTATTAACCCGAGCCAAGGCTAACCTCAAAAAATTATTGACAGATTATTATTCATCATTATGAAAAATAGAAAAGAAATTGAACAACTGGCAGAACAAGCCCTGCAAAGCCTGGAAACGCTGCAACTAGTGGAAGCTAATGACTTTTTAGCGGCAAAGGCCTGGCAGCGCATGCAAAATCAACGGCATGGAGTGCCGGCAAATTATAACAAACTGCTGTTAAGGCTTGCAGCAGTGTTGTTAATATTTGTGGGTATAAACTGTGCAAGCTTTTATGTATTGAACAATAAAACTGCCAATAAAACATCTACAGCTACAGGAGTTGGCGCTTTCGCCAATGCGTATGGTTTGAGCAATAGTTCTGATAATTATTAATTACACATTATGAAAAGTGTTAGAATATTAATAGGCATAGTGGTGCTGCTGCTGCTGATAAACTGCGCCCTTTTGGCCATGTTTTGGCTGCAGCGCGGCAAAGGCCCCGGGCAGGATGGTCCGCCACAGCGGGCACATGAGTTTTTGAAAAAGGAACTTAATTTTACAAAAGACCAGGAGGAGCAATACACCGCAATGCGCACCAGCCATTTTGAAATTACCCGCGCTTTGAACGATGCCAGCCGCAAACTGCACGATTCGCTTTTTAATTATATTAATACGCCTGATCTGGATACTGTTACGGTTACCCGGCTGGAAAAGCAGATTGCCTTTAATCAAACCGAAGTAGAAAAGGCTACGCTGCTGCATTTCAGAAAGCTAAGAAGTATACTCAACGCAACTCAACAGAAAAAATTTGACGGTGTAATAAAAGATGTGCTCCGCATGATGGGCGGACCGCCACGCGGCAGAATGGGACCCAACGGCATGCCGCCCCCACCGCGCGATGGACAAGGCCCGCCACCGGGCCAGGGACCTCCCCCGGGTAAAGGACCACCGCAGGGAGGTGGGTTTCCGCCGCCGCAATAGCAAAAAATAATTCAACTTAACCGAAGGAATTTATATCAACAGGCTTCTAATGATATAAATTCCTTTTGTTATGAGAACCAAACCTGTTTTACTATTACTAAGCATAAGCGCATGCTTTATTGCTATAATATCCTGCAAAAAAGATAACACAAATACTACCGATAGCAGCGTAACTTCTGTTTTATCTACCCCGACGTACGGCACCGATGTACCGGCTGTTTATAAAAAGATCTACAACGCTAAAGAGATCTACATACAAAGTGGTTACGTGGTAATAAAAACCAGCACGCTGCCAGATCATAAGTCACCTTATTACAGGGGCACCAAATGGGCCACCGCACAATACGAAGCATACAATGGCACCAATCCGTTGTTTAATCAAAACCCTAATATAATTGCAGAATCAACCGTTACGTTTAAAATACCCCTTAACCCTGTTGTTGCTACCACGCATTCGTCTACCCCGATGGGGCCAATGGGTGTGGCAATAAACGGCGTACCTATATTTAACCAGTACGCGGCGGGCGGGTCGCCGTTAACAGGCGAGATCAATAGCTTTGATCAGTACTACGGGCACCCGCAACAACAAGGCATGTACCATTACCATGCAGAACCTTATTACCTAACGGCGCAAAAAGGCAAGGAAGCGCTAATGGGTTTTCTGCTGGATGGCTTCCCGGTTTATGGCCCTAACGAGGGCGGTAAAGCCATAACCAATGCCGATCTGGATGTGTACCATGGCCATACTGCAGTTACTGCAGATTATCCGGCAGGGATTTATCATTATCACACCACTGCTGCCGATCCTTACATTAACGGAAATCAATTTTATGGAACGCCGGGTACAATCTCTCAATAAATTGCTACTGCTGTTTTGGGTAGGTATTGTTGGGCTAACTTTTTACAGCAGCACAAGGGCCAAAGTTGTTGCAGACACGTGGGTGGTTACCGCCGACACCAACCTGATCTATATGAACGGCTTTTTATACTATAAAAAGCAGGCTTACACGGGCTGGTTGTTTGAGAATTTTGAAAATGGCAACCGCGCTAAAGAAATTCCTTACTACGGCGGTAAAATGGAGGGCACCATGAAAACCTGGTATGCAGATACAAAACCCGAGCAGGAACGTCTATTTGTTTCGGGCGAGAAACAAGGTGTGCATAAAGGATGGTGGCCAAACGGCAGGTCCAAATTTGAGTATAATTTTGTGGATGATGAGCACGAGGGCGCGGTAAAGGAATGGTTTACTAACGGAAAGCTTTACCGGTTTTTCCATTATAAAAAAGGGCACGAACAGGGCCAACAGCAAATGTGGTGGGACGATGGCAGCGTTAGAGCAAATTATGTTGTTAAGGATAACCGCCAATATGGATTGATAGGCCGCAAGCTTTGCAAGAATATTTATAAAAAATGAAGATCGCTAAATTACTTGGCTTTGTTTTATTGTTGATGGGCTTATCCGCCTGCAGCCAGAAAGAAGATAGGCTGCCGTTTTATAACACGCCCGATTTTACTGCTTTATGGCTTGAACCCGGTGATGCGGGATATGATCAGATCCACACTATTCCGGCTTTTAGTTTTACAGATCAGTTGGGTAATAACGTTAGTAACAAAACTACCGTGGGTAAAATATATGTAGCCAACTTCTTCTTTGCATCGTGCAAAAACATTTGTCCGGCAATGATGGATAATTTGAATAGGGTGCAGCAGGCATTTAAAAGCAATAAAGATGTACTTATCCTGTCGCATTCGGTAACACCATTAAAGGATGATGTCGCGGCATTGCGAAAGTATGCTAATCAGCTGCACATAAATAACAAGCGCTGGCATTTGCTAACCGGCGACAGGGATGCTACCTACAAGCTTGCCCGCCAAGCCTATTTCGCTGACGAAGCCAGCGGTTTTGAAAAAAAACCCGATGAATTTTTACATACCGAAAACGTTGTACTAATTGACACCAAAGGTCGCATCCGCGGAGTTTACAATGCTTCGCTTGCGGTGGAGATTGATATGTTGATTGAGGATATTAAGCGATTGGAGAAAGAGATTTAAGAAGCACTCATTTCGCAACA
>Ga0247817_10000977_pt1 | contig 15209 bp, 17 predicted proteins | sample UWRJL212509R1_FD_178010 | JGI IMG/M metagenome (GOLD analysis project Ga0247817, IMG submission 178010) | Plant litter microbial communities from Arlington Agricultural Research Station in Wisconsin, United States - UWRJ-L212-509R-1 | ecosystem: Environmental > Terrestrial > Plant litter >... | reverse complement strand
ATACGCTCTAACCACCCCGTAATTTTCAGCAATTAATACAGAAGCTACTCCGTTAATTAATCCCGAACTAGGTACAACAGTAATATTATGTGTAGCTGCACCTCCAGTCTCATCTTTAATTATATAGACTTGTCCGATATTGCCCAAAATTACAGGCAAGGTAATAGTTCTAGCCACTGTAGTATCTGTCACGCCGACAATATAATCAGTAGCTACTACCGTATAATCTGTCGCCTTAGCTATCCAATTAGCGGTTCTTTGGTCTACATAAGTTTTATTTACAGCATCAGTTCCTGTGGTTGGAGTTGCTAAATCTGTTATTTTATGGATATTATTAAAACTAACATTTTTATCTGGCGTTAAGGTTATATCTATAATAGTTCCAACAGCACCGCCTCCAGTTACTGCTCCCTGTAAAGTTACAATGCCAGAAGATATGGCGTCTACATAACTCTTTGTAACCGCTGAATTGGCAGGGCTGTCTGTAGTAATTGTCGGCACTTTAACAGGAGTGCTAAAAGTTATTATCCCTGCATTATCTACAGCCAAAATATCTGTAGTAGTTGTAGTGCCTATAAAACTTTGTAATGAATATGAGCCAATTGTATCAGTAGATGTCGTGGTATGTGTCCATCTGTATCCAGACCCAGACGAAATACCGTTTTTTACTTCAAAACTATTTATTGTTGGCGAAGAAACGGTCGGTATAAACTGATTATACAAACTAAAACTAGACGATGTGTGAGTATTATCGTATATAAATTGTTGTGTATTGCCTAATATATTTAATGAAGGTTTAATACTATTTACTGTTAATGTAGTTGTCATGTTATTTATTCTCCATCATGTATATAATCCCAAAGAAATTTAAGACTAACCGCGTCTTGGCTTTCTACCGGAGTTTGTTTTAAATTAGTAATCCTATAGCCTTCCATATCTATATTACCCTCATTTACTAAATCATTAAGCTTAACTGCTTTTATATCGGTGACGTATTGTTCTGCATTTTTATAAGCCGCATATGCTGTGTTCATATTTTTTGTAATATGTCCAGTTAGCGTATGTAATTTATCTTTATAAGCAAATGAGTCATCTACTATTGTTTTCGCAGAAGCAAGGGCTCTTACAGATATTGACGCCTCTGATAAATAATAAGTAACAGCAGCTGCGTCGATCACGGCAGCAGTAAGCGCGGCGCTAGCTATAGTTTTTTCACCCGCACAAATTTCAGCTAACCTTAAAATTTCCGTTTTAATTACATTGACAATATCTAAATTGGTTGAGCTTGTACCTGCGCTTCCTGCGCTCGCTGCCGCAGAATCAGCCGCATTTTTAATAATTTGATTAAAGACTGTCAAATCTCCGTAATCTGTTCCCACAATGGCTAAGGTAAATAACCCATTATCTGTTATCTTAACTATCCCTTCCCCTAAATCTTTAATAAATTGTGCATTAGTTAATTCTAAACGCGTGTCTTCACTCCCATTGTTTAGTACAAAAGCAATGTCGGGTAACATACTGATTGGCATATTATTAGATGGAACAGCGACGCCATTCTCATCTCCCGCCAATATCATACCCGAATCACATAATATCCTCCCAGTAATAGGAGACATAAAATTATCTAATAATTTTATTGCCATATTATTTCTACCCTGTCATGTAGTAAATCATCAAGAAATTGGTGATTAATAACATCAAAATCTTCTTCAATTGATTGAGATAAATTAATAATTCTATGCCCATTTAAATCTAAATCGCCATTTTTTGGTAATTCTTGGAAACCATGATTAATTAAATTAGTTTTATAAGCCAATATCTTTTCCGCATTAGTCGTCGCATCGTGGGCATACCCATCAGTGTCCGGAGCCCACCTTACTCCGTCTTCATAATAACCTTTAATTTTATCGCCTATAGGAATAATTTTATTTAAAGCAGTTGACGCAACTGGATTCCAAACGGATGCAGCTATAGCAGCATCTCTAGACATAGTAAGAGCGGCCAATAATTTGGTTGATATTGCGAGTAGCGCAGCAGCCATCTCTACTGGGTTTACCGATGCAGCGGCTGTAACTGCTTTTTCCGTGGCAGGAGCAAACTGAGGTATTAGTAATACGATATCATCGCTGCTTTGCTTGCTCCTTTCAGCTGAGGCGGCTGCATCTGTTGCGCTTTGTTGTACTACCGGTATAGCCGCGTCAATTGTTTCTTGATTTGCATAATCTGTTCCAACAACGGCTAAGGCAAATAACCCGTTATCTATTATCTTAGCTATCCCTTCTCCTAAATCTTTAATAAATTGGGCGTTAGTTAATTCAGAACGTGTCTCTTCATTCCCATCGTTTAGTACAAAAGCAATGTCGGGTAAGACGTCAATAGGAAAGTCATTTGAAGGCATAGCTATACCGTTCTCATCTCCCGCCAATATCATACCCGAATCACATAATATCCTCCCAGTAATAGGAGACATAAAATTATCTAATAATTTTATTGCCATATTATTTCTACCCTGTCATGTAGTAAATCCCATAGAAAGGCAAAGTTAACAGCGTCAAGGTCTTCTACAGGCGATTGAGATAAATTAGTAATCCTATAATTTTTAATGTCTACATCGCCTTCGGTTGTTAATTTATTTAAGTGTAAGGGAGTTAAATACTCCTCTGCGGCTACAACCCGACTGTCTGAAAAGATTTTAAAAATACCAGCAGACGCTGCGTCCTCGCTTGCAGTTAAATGATACCCATCACCCCCGGCCTGAATGTTTATACCTTCTATCACCCCTACTAAACCAGCAGTTATAATAGAAGCTTCCTCCGCCAAGGCCCCTGCGCTCACCGCCAAGGCAGCCTCTCCATCGGCAATATTAGCAAGTTCACCCGCAGTGCCTATATCTGCTAAAGTGTCTTCTGCATCTTGCACAGCTTGTTCAGCAGCTTGGTTAGCGTCAGTTAATGCTTGATTTGCAAATCCCAAGTTATCATGGCTTGTTCCAGCGGCAGTTTCTGCATCTGTTGCGCTTTTTTGCGCCTCGGTTTTCCCCTTTTCAATAGATTCCTCATTAGCGTAATCTTCACCAGGAACAGCTATAGCAAATAAACCGTTTTCGATAACTTTAATAATACCAGGATCTAAATCATCCATAAATTGGGCATTAGGTAAACTTTGCTTAATTTCGGTTGTAGCTGTATTAAATACAAAAGCAATATCTGGTAAAATCCCCGCAGGCAATGTATCTGAAGGCATAGCTATACCATTACTATCTCCTACTAATATTTTATCTTTATCACACAATATTCTTCCAGTTACAGGTGATATAAAGTTATGTAAAACATCACATTTCATTTATTCATTCCAATTTACTTTGTTAAGCTTATCTAATAATTCATTGTACGGTAGAACCGGATTAGAATCAGGGTCAATGTAATTACCTGGAAGCCTTGGATTATGTATGATTTTAGGATCGTTTCTTGTTTTAGGAGGTTTGTTTTGTTCTTGAGGTTCATCTAAATATTGCGGACCAACAAGTAAACCTGTCCAAACTAAAGAACCACCTTGCCATTCCATTTGTTTGACTAAATCTTTATGATTAAAAACCTCTCCGGAACGATCGCATATTCCAAGGGCTGAGGGGTTGTTAATATCTATTTTTACGTTTTTTCCTTTAAAGTGATTTTCTAATCCCATTAATAATATCCTCCACCATATTCACCCCCAACATAAATAGGAAGGTGAGTTGATTCTTCTAATTGTGCTAATTCAAAAGATTCCATATAATCGCTTTTAAACATAGCTGCTGCTTGCGGATTATATTTTATTGCTAAGTTATAAGTTAAACCCGCTACTAGAGCAGGATAGAATCTTGAGGGAACTTGCACGGTATTTGTATATAATACACCAACGTCTTCAATCATTTGTTTATAAGCAAACTGTAGGCAGTTATATTGAGCGCTAGGAGCTGGCCATAGACCAAGCACGGGTGTCATGCCTCTATTTAAATAATAAGCGCTAGGACGGCCGAGAGTGTGTTTATTTGAATAGCCGAAATAATCATATCTGGTAATCTCAGATATGCCGTTATCAGTAATATTATTACAAAAATAAATTTCCTGTATATTAAGAGTAGCATTTCCTGTTTCTCTAATTCTATAAGCCCTCGCATATATTGAAACTGGTATATCAAACCATTTATTAACACCTGCGGTAAATTCCTGAGTAGGGATAGTATATAAGGTTGTCCAATTGACATTATCTATTGAACTTTCAACAACTAACGAATATGAACGCGTAACATTTGACTGAATACCAACAAAATTTATTTGTCTGGTTGCGTCTAGACCATAATCATATGAGATATTTCCGCTTGCCGCGGTTTGCTCACACGCAGTTGTAGGGTTTCCATCAAAAGCATTAATGGCTGCCCCTCCTTGGCTACTTTCAGCTGTTCCACCTAAAACACGCGTAGAAGTCCTTAAACTTACTTGCAATATATCGCTAACCGTAACAGGTAATACATATTCTCTTTGGCCGGCAATTAGAGGCAAGAAAGCATTTTGAATTGTCCAGAAATGAACACCTCGATTCATCCATTCAAGAAGCATAAAATCTATACTTCTTTTTGCCGACTCAAGTTTTTGAGGTTCAGTTAATTCTCCGAGAATACCGATTCTTTCAAAGGCTTCTCTGATGATTAATTCAACTTCAATAGACTGAAAATTAAATGTACCTGAACTCGAAGCCATTAATAAACTCTTGTTTGAAATTAGTTGTACTTAGATTTTTTCAATATTTTATCTAAAGTAAGTTTTTTCTTTGTAGTATTATTTTCATTAAGGTGATTATTTTTAGCACCGTTATTATTTTGTGTTTTATTGTTTAGGGAAGCTTTAATCGCTTCTTTCTTAGCTCTGCTATGGGGCATGATATTCCTTTATACCTGTATAAAAGTTAACGATAAGCTTTTAGCTACATCCGCTTCTACGTTCTTGACTTCAACAAGAAAAGATTTACATAAAACCATTTCCGTGTCCGGCAACTGATATTGTAATTCTGTCCCCGCCTCCTTAACAATAAATATGTTATTATTGTGAGTCGCATTACCTTTAAACGTATTGCCGTTTTGATATATATCTTCATTAACGCTAAATACTTCAGTAGTTACATTTTCTGCGGTTAATGAAGCAATACTTAAAGTATAATTTATAACAGAAGGGTTTAGATCAATTCCAATTAGAGGAAAAAACCCACAATAACCCGTGCCAACTGTTATATTGGCAGCTGCTCCATTAATAGATACAGATGTAATAACATCATAAAACTTTGTAGGATCTCCGTACACTGTTGTATTATTAGGGCCAACAATGTTTTCAGTTACTATAACGCCATTTTGCATTCCGGTAACAGTGATAGTAAGAGCACTCAAGTTAGCAGTACTAGTAATAGACACTTGTCTGATAAATCCTTTTTCTACAAAAGATACTTCGGAATTAATTACATTAGCTAAAGTACCGTTTAATTTAAGATTTGCGGCTCCAGCAGTTGATTGCACAGCGCAAACTGCTCCTGTATTACAGGCTGGCCATATACGTTTTATATATCTAGACATACATTATTCAATGTTATAATTAAAAGGTCTATTTTTTTAGGATAGACCTTATTAAAAGCAATAACTTAAACCCCTGGGGATCCAAAAATTGCACGTGAGTTAGAAGCGCCAAAACAATAACGCTCCCAAGCTTTAACTAAAATATTATTAGTTTTGAAATCCACTGTAGTATCAGTGTGAATTTCTTCTCTTTGATAATGTTTTAGTCCGTGTTCAGCATCAGTAAGAACAAACCAAGCAGTTGAAGAAGTTAAGTAAGGGAAAACTACAAAGCCACCTGGAAGATAATTACCTTGATTTAAAGCGTTGATATCGTTGTTAGCAACTTCAGGCCTAAATGCACTTAACAAGAGTCTGCGAGCAGCAAATTGTAGTTCACGAGGAACAACAACTTTCATAGGCATATTATTAGATAACATACCATTTTGCTGTGGAAACTTTTGAATGTTTATAATTGCCTGCTCAAGTCCTGCTTCACTAAAATCAACAGTTGCTCCGCCTGCGCCAAAAGCATTCGAGAATGTCCCGCCGTCTATAGGATGAGCTGTTGAGCAAAGTGGCATACCATCGCCAATAGGATTAACTGGATTAAAAGCGTTATTAAGCACGTTTGCCGCAAGTATGTTTTTAGTTGCTCTTAAAGAGTTTTTTAACGCAAGTGCTTGTTGAGGGAATTGATCCTTGTACAAGTTATCTTGCATAGCTTCTCTAGTCATTGAGAAACTTAAACCTACAGTTTTGTGTTTGTAATTGGTTACAATGCGCTGACCCATAGAATCAACAGCAAACTCAGCTCCTTCTGCTTTAATATCAGCAGGGCCTAAGAATCTCATTTCTAGATCTTGTTCAGACGCTTTAGTAGAACCAAAAGTTTTAAAGATTTGTTTATATTCGTCGTTCGGTAAATCATAGTTACCAAATATGGCTTTAATGCCGGTATTAAGTAACCTATTGATTTGAGTGGTATTTATTGTCATATATCAATATTTTTTAATGAATGTTTATAATTAAGTTTAACCAGGGGTAAATCCTGTATTTCCTTTTTTTGCAAAATGGTTATTTATGATGACCCTCACGTTTAAGAACGGTTTTACGGTCACTCCATCTGCTTCAAAAATCGAACCAAGGTTTTGCGCGTCAGGTGTAAAGCCAAGTACTTTTAAAGGAAGTGTATCTTCAGTTCTAGACGCTGCGCCAGCACTTCCTACTAAATTGAGGTAGAATGCTGATTGACCCGTAATCGTACTTCCGGCTGCTGGGTTAACAACAGTGGCTCCACCACCACCTACGCCTAAAGCAAAATTTTGTGAGAAATAAGCAAGCACAGCTGGAACGTTAGCGCCGGTTGCACTAAATCTAGCGTTATCTGGGGCGTCAGAAGCTGTTGATACTTGAATGTCATAAACAACCATCGGATCATCTATTACTAAGGCTCTGATTTTTGTGCCTGGATATACAATAGAAGATGCTGGCCAGAATGGTGAGCTAACTGTATTTTGCTGCATATCAACATATTCACAACCTGCAAACACCCCTAAGATAGAAGCTGTGTTGGCTGCAGCCGCTGCTGTGTTGGTAGGGTCATAACGTTCTATTGTTGCCCCGTATCGGACCGTTCTATTGGCCGCTGTTTTACTTAATATAACTGGATCATTAGTAAAAATGCTTGTGTTATAAGTAGTAGCGCCATCAGCGCTAGCATATATAAAATATTCATTAGTTTTTTCAGTCAAACCTGCGCTACCTAAAGACAAATATGGTTTAAGACCGAAAGGTGCGTTTACACCGTACGCCATAAAAAAACTCCTATGATGATTAAAAAAAATTAAACTTTAACAATCTTTTAAGGAGAGATTCAAAACCGAGATGCGCTTTTAAGTTGCACAGAAACTATTATTTGGAAATCTTTTAAGGAGAGATTATTGAACCTAAAATACGCTTTTAAGTTGCGCAGAAACTATAAGAAAAATGTAACTTTAACAGTTAAGTTTATTATATATTTTTTTCAGAGAAATTTGGGCGCCTTTTTTTAATACAAAAAAGTGCCCAGAGAATAATTAGGAACTCATAACCATTACGCTAACTCCGTTTGGTACAGATGAAACTGGGACGCCACTTGCATCAGCAATTGTAATAGTTACTGAAGTTGTTGCTCTACTTGTCCAATAACCATGAGTAATAACCGGAGATGTTCCCCCAGTAGTACCTATGGTAATAAAAACAGCATAATTAATAGAGGGTTGAGGGGTAGTAAAATTGATGGTATAGGAACCATCGCTACCAGTAACTGTCGCAACATTGGCTTTATTCTGAATCACTATTGTATTGCTAAGCCCAACAACTGTATCTGTAAATACACACCAAGTATTAGGAGAAGAGGTGTATAAATTTTCTTCGGTAAAAACCGTGTCTCCAATTTGGATAGACTCAATATTTGTTAGGGTGCTAGATAACGATATATTTGGATTAGCAGCAATTCCATCCCCATTAGTTACAGTTATATTGTTGCCGCCGACTATCTCCCTGGTTGTCCACGTTAATGGAGCTGTTGTCTTAATAACTGGTATTCCTGTTGTTCCAACGCTATTTAAACTAGCAAGTGATGAGGATAAGGTGAAATTAATAGTTCCGCCAGGAGGAGATATAGTACCATTACTAATAACTAAAGCATCATTAGTACTAGCAGCTGTAAAAGACACAATATCATTTGTGCCTTGAACGAAAGGTATGATACGCCATCCACCACCTTCTGTACTCGTGTCGTACAGTTTAAAGTCTATTATTTCACCAGCTTCTACTGTATATAAATGTTCAGGCACTTCACTATTAATAAAAATATCAAATGTGAATTGTGACAGATTGTTGAATATAAGATCTGTGCCTTGAGAGGCTAACATCGCATTTGGCAGGGTAATAATATGATCTGCTGCATTAGGAATTATTTCATTATACCCAGCAACAGCGATGCTACCAACTGTAAAAGAATTAGGCCATGATAAAACGATATCATCAGTTAATTCTATTAGCTGATATGAAGTTTGACTAGGAAATACGGGCGTCCCGTCTGAAATACTATAAGCCATAGTTAGAACCCATTTATTGGCTGGAATGTTGTTGCGTTTTCATAACCGTCAGTCACGCCTCTCAGCGATCTAATTTTTAATTGATTAGTCTCGTTTAGTTTAGCAATGTCCCTTTTTGTATATACATTTGGTCTTTCCATCAGAACTGTATCTTTAGCTGTAAAATACTTTGAAGATACTTCGTCGCCACTTATAAAATCTAAGCGATATTTATTTGGTACACGCTCAAGTGGTATTGGTTCATATCCTCTTCTTATTGCCATTTCAAATTGATTATCTCGCTCATTACCAACTCTGTATCTTACCCAGCGACAATCGTAGCCTTCTCTTCTTACTTCATGAGGTATATCTAATAAACTTACATAATCAGTATCAAACATTTCTCTTGCTTCTAAATCTCTTGTTTGCGCGTCTCTTGTTTCTAAGTCTCTTGATTGCGCTCCTCTTATTTCCGCGTCTCTTGTTTCCGCGTCTCTTGTGTTTCTTGTCATATTATGCTCTCACTTTTTTTAAATCTGCTATTTTAAATCTTAACCAATCTTTTTCACTTACCCCTGAGCTATAAGCCATTTGCTTTTCTTCTGGCGTAAGAATTACTCTTTCATTTGTACTTCTTGAAGCTGTTAAATTATTTGCCTGAGGATTTCTTACTCCCCCAATATAATTAGCGGTTTCTCTATTCTTTTGAGTCTTCTTTGAAGCGTCCTGTAACCCGTAAATATAATTATCAATAGTCTCAAAATACTCATCTGAGAAATAAGCATCACCTTGATTGTTTCTCTGAAGATTTGTGTCAAGTTGATTAACGAAATTGGTTACTTGTTTAGTTAATCTTGGATCATAATTACTTGATTCAGGGTTCAGATAAGGATGAGAACTGATCCAATCTTCAGCTATTTCACGTTTTATGCTATCATAATCATTTGCATCTTCTTGATATACTGGCGCTTCTTGTTTAGTGGCGTAAGGCGTATTATTTTTGGATAGTTTCTCAAGCTCATTTACAACTTGTAAAGCTTTATAAAACTTTTCATCCGCCTCCATAAACGCGTCAGTATTTCCCTCTTCAAGCGCTCTCTTTTTACTTTCTTTAGCTTTTTCTAAATCTGAATAAGCGCTTTTACCATAATGAAAAGTTCCTGCGTTTAGCGCTTCATTTAACATTTGCTCAAGTTTTTCAGCTTTTTCTAAAGCCGCATCTCTCTGAGCTAACGCTTGGAAAGCACGTTTTTTTTGCTTCCACAAAGGGTCTTCTTTTTTTAACTTCTGAGGTTCTTCCTGAGTGTTTTCTTCTTCCTCATGAGGCTCATCATTTTCAGAATTGTCTGATTCAGAATCGTTTAAATTCTCATCTTTATCTTGCTCCTCTTCTAATATTTCTTCTTCTTGTGGCTCGAAGTTTTTAAGTTCGTCCATGGCTTTTTTTAGTTCATCAAAACCAGTAGTATCGTTTGTCAGATCTTGATCTTGTATTTCAGAAGTTTGTAGTGTAGACATATATAATCTTTCTTTTTGTTAAATAACATTGACATTAGAAATGTAAGTAAACATCTTTGTATGGTTGGAGCCGCGAAGATGTTTACTGTTCTTTTATGCTTTAATTCGACTAATAGTTCTTGGATCTTTCACAGTTCCAAAAATCTTGTGTTCGGTTATATAAATTGACGACATGTTGTTATGCGTAAATGAATGGCCGCTAGCACGCGCAAATTGAATCCAGTCGCCCACTTTACAATATTCTTTTGTATGCTTATAAAGCTCTTCATCTTTATAAACTCCGCGCGCAAATTTAATCACCAGCCCTGTTAAATTAGTAAACTTAGCATCTTCATTAAGTTTTTCAATTTGGCTTTCTGGAAGTAAAATCGAGCCTATCTTTGTCACCTTTTTTGGGACAAATAATCTAACTAAAATTTGATAACCTTGTGGCGTAACTCCGTCATATTTAGCTATTTCTTCTTCTAGAGAATAGTTTTCAAAATCTATACCTGGATCGTCTGTGTTAATTTCACTGTTAAAATTCATTTTCTTTTGCACTCCTTTTAAAAATATCGTTACAAATCTCAATTGCAATTTCCAAACCTTTGATCTGCCCTATACCAAATTTATAAGCAGCAAAGTCCGTTATATGGCCAGATAACAAATCAAGTTCGGCGTTTTGTTTAGTTTTATTTAATTCATTCATTAAATTGACAAATACGGTCATATCGCTCTAGTAATAACTGTCTTTCTCGCCTTCTTAGGTTGCCCTGTAACTGTTGCTTGATGCAGACGAACCTTAGCAACGCCTCCCAAAGCAAATCTTTGTACAGGTTGTTTGCTATTAGCATGACCCGCATGAGCCATAAGATCTTCTGCTAGCTTCTCGATAGCGTCTTTTGTTTTTTTAGTACTCATTGTTAACTCCATGTTTTATTAGTTCTGTTTCTGATTTTAATTCGGCTATATCTTCATTAGATTCAATTTTAGCTTTTTCTTTTTCGAAATCTAATTGAGCCTTAAAGATATCTGTTTCTGTTTTTTGGGTTGCTATTCTCTCCTTAGCAGCTGTTTCTTCAGCTTTTTGCTGAATATCTGCCATAAGTAAAGCATTCTGATTTATTTCTTCTTCTTGACCTACTTGAGTTGCCCCTGTCTCTTCCAATCTTTCAGCAAGCGCAAGAGCAATAGCATTTTGAACTTCTGGATCCTGAATTTGGTCTAGCGGCGGTAATTCAACACCTAATAACTGTTGCATTTCTATGTAATATTGAAAAGCTTGATGCTCTGTTATTAGCGCTTGCAAAGCTCCCATAAACTTTTCATTCTCTTGGAACTCCGGTCTTTTAGCAGCTACGGCAAGGCATAAAATATGAGCGGCATGATTTTGACTTATCTCTGCTTTTACTGGTTTACCAAGCAGAACATTCATAATCTCAGATACAGGATTGACTGGTAATATTTCTTCTTCTTTTGGCTCTGGCTTAAGGATTTTTTCAATATCTTTATCGTCTACTCCTTGCGCTTGAAAATACATTCTGTTTATTTCCCGCATGTTATACATCTCAGGGAATTGCTGAGCTGTTGCCATCATTGCTTCAGCCTTCATTATCCTTTGAGTATTGGAGTTAACAGAAGGATCTGAAATTGGTATAATCTCAACTTCATCTATAAAGTCCTGATTAGTTATATTTTCAGTTTGATCGCCAAAATTAAAGCTTTCTTCTTCTAAAGTATCTTTGAGAATTTGATCAATTAATTGTAGTTCTTGCGATAACGAAACATGAATTGACCTAAATACGGCTGACTGAATCCTATTGTTGTCTTCAATCATTGCTATAGCTGTGCCAGTTGCGATCGGCGCTTTAGAATCAAGCATCCCGAGTTCGCTTGTAGAACCAAGTCTTTCAGTTTGGTCTATTATCCCTAGCATCATTTCTCTGTAAAAACCAGAAGGCTCAGAATAAGGGAACGGCATAAAAGCTTGTGCAAGTGGTACATTGCCAGAATCTACTTCTATAAATTCACCTGGACCCGCAATAAGCTCGTTATTTTGATTGTTTGTAGGTCTTAAACCTTTAGCTCTTAGCCCGCCAGGGAAATTCTTTAACGCTGCTGCGTCTAATTGTTGTCTAAGAATTCTTGTCAACGTAATTGCATTTGACCCGAGTAGATGCGCAAGACCAAGGCCATAAATACCAAAGCCTTGTATATAGTTATATTGAACAAAGTAATTTACTCTTTCTTTATCCTCATCATCTTCTTTCCAATTTCTTCTGATCGACAAAACTTCTTTCGTTATCTCGTCAATAGTAACAATATACGGGAGAGGTATTTCATTTTGAGTGTCTATTTCATTATAAAAGTCATTGAAATCATCTAGGTTTAAATATGTGTGAACTTCATAAATAGTAAACAACGAACGTTTAGTATACGCATCTAAATCAACTTCGTGTTTGTCTTTATTCTCTTCACGAGAGTCAGATGAATCAGTACTATATGAACTTTTAAGATAAGGCAGTTCTACTTCACGATAAATATTATTTTGTTGATTAAGTAGAATCTCTCTTTTTGAAAGATGTAAAACGTGAGTTAATCTATTAGACTCTAAAATAGAAGTACAATCATTATCGATAATAAAGTTCTCAGGCATTATAAAACGGCTTAATGGCTTTCTTTTTATAGGATCGTAGTATACTTTTTTAAAAGCACTCCCATACAAACCTAAATACAATAAGAACCTTTCTGAATCAGAATAATAAGGTTTATCAACTATAGTTAAATAATAGTTTAGATAATCCCTTCTCTTTCTAGCTATTTTATCAATTTCTTCATTAGATTGCCCTTTAACTCTATAACCCGCAGGACCAGATTGTGGTAGTAACTCTGCACGAATAGTAGAGTAAAATCTAATTAAAGCAGTAGCAAAAGTTGAGTCATATGTTCTGGTAGCTAGCTTGAAAGGTAATTTCTCAGTATCTTCTAAAGAGAATCCTAAGTATTTTTCAGCTTTTTTAACAGCGTCAATCCAAGGTTTGCGAGCAGTTATATCTTCATCAATAGCATTTAAAAGGAAAGCAGAAAGTTTCTTTCTAGAATCCTCAGGCATATTAACGGCAAGATTTTCATGAAACAAACCAGATGATTCATCGATTTCATCAAACTCCGGACCTATTTCATATACACTTGAACCATCTTCTAATAATTCGACTTCTCGTATATCTTTATCTGCAATCTTCACTAAGTATTTCTTATTGTTTTACATATAAAAGTATTATACCAAATTCAATAAAAAATAGGTGAAACTAAATTTAAAAGGTTAAGGAGTTTTAAGCGCTTTGTTATGTGCTATTTTTGGCTTTAATATACTACTATATCTCGCTCGTAATCATTGCCTATAGGCCTTTCATCTCTTGGATTTAAGAGGAATTGTCCGTCTCTTAATTTAAGTAGCGCTTGAGTCATTGTATCTACTAGATCTCTAGATTCAGCGTTTGGGAAACATGCTACTGATTCTAGGAATTCATCTGCATAAGGTAATAAGGTGTCATATGTCTGTGGTTTTGCCGGCAACCAGACTCTCCCCCCTTCTATTAAAGGAGTAACCAAACGAACTCTTTGGATTTTATCACCATGTTTAGTAGGGTTAAAACCAATAGCTCTTATTCCCGCTCTATATAAATCTGCTATTAAAGGATCTCCTGAAGCCTTTGCTTCGACTAAACATAAATCAACATTTCTTCCTTTGAATATTGGATTGGTTTGTTTGCCTGTATCACGATAATCAAAATACAACCTCTTTACCATTTCTCTAAGTTCAGGATATTCTAATCTCCCTCGCCACATAGATAATAATATTAAGTTTTCAATTTGGTTATGATCATAAAAAACGCCCCAAGTGGTGCATGCTGAGTACGCGGACATTTCTTTAGCAGTAAGCGCAGTGTCCCAAGATTGAACGACGAACTCAATATCAGGTGGAATACTGTCCTTCCACCACTGAAACCAATCCTTTTTAATAATACCGCCTGAAGCGGGGCTTGGCCTTTGTTGTAACTGACCGGATATTGCGTATTGCGTTCCAAGCGCTGCTTTTAAACTTTGTAAATCTTTTTCATTTATTCTTTCTGGCCAAAGAAGCTGACCATCTTTTGCTCTAGGATCTTCCCAAACCTTTCCTTGTGTTGTTGGCAGGATTATTGTTTTGGATTTTCTTTTCTCTTCAAACTCCATTGGTAATATTAATTTAGTCCATTCGTTTAAATCGTCATGTCCTAATATAAAACCAGAAATATCTCTTTCATGAATTCTTTGTTGCACTACGATTCGGCAATCGTTTTTCTTGTCATTTAAACGAGTTGACCATACCTGAGTCCACCAGTCTAATTTTCTTTCTCTAAGAACCTCACTCTCTCCGTCCAGCGCATTATTCGGATCGTCTACAATTAACATGCTTCCACCTTCTCCGGTAGCAGCGCTTCCTGCTGATGTTGCTATACGGTATCCTTTCTCGGTATTATCAAATCTTCCTTTGGTATTTTGGTCCCCTTCTATTTTGAAATAGTGCCCCCATCTCTCTTGGTACCAAGGAGAAAGTATTAATCTTCGACATTTTATTGAATCACGGAGAGCAAGAGATAATGCATAAGAGGCATACATAAACCTTTCTTTAGCATTATGTAGCCAGCACCAAGCGGGGAATGCCACAGATATAATAGTAGACTTGCTACAGCGTGGTGGTATGTTGATAAGAAGATTTTTTATTTTTCTATTCGCGACAGCTTCTAGATGTTCGCAAATTGCTTGGATATGCCATCCTTCAGTAAATTTGGAATCTCCCCCTTCAATATAAGGCCAAGCCTGTTTAAGAAATTCATAAAGAGAGGATTCCGCTTTTAAAACGCTTTGATGATATTTTAAATCATCGATGTTGATATTTTTTAATAAACTTTTATTCATTAAATAAATTAAATGTTTTAGGTGGAGTTATTACGGCCTGGCGGTATATTTATCAGAGGATTTTTTATTTTTCTATTTGCGACAGC
>Ga0247817_10000976_pt1 | contig 15211 bp, 17 predicted proteins | sample UWRJL212509R1_FD_178010 | JGI IMG/M metagenome (GOLD analysis project Ga0247817, IMG submission 178010) | Plant litter microbial communities from Arlington Agricultural Research Station in Wisconsin, United States - UWRJ-L212-509R-1 | ecosystem: Environmental > Terrestrial > Plant litter >... | reverse complement strand
TTATTTTTAATAGTACATAATTATATGTTAATCATATAGAATCCAATTTTTAAATAATTTAATTTTGTTTCACTAATCATTTCTAAAATAATGAAAAAAATTCTGTTCCTAATCGTATGTGTAGCTACGCTTTTTTCTTGTAGCGATAATAATACAAGTAATAAAAACCCTAATATTCCCAATTATTCGGTTAATGCTTATCTTAATACTACTTTGCCTTTATACAACAACCTAAAGTTTGTAAGCAATCCTGTTTTTGTTCCCAATGAAGGTGCCAAAGGTTTAATTGTAATGAAAACCGGCGAAGGCACATATAATGCATTTGATGCTGCATGTCCAAATCAGGCTTTCAATTCTTGTGTCGCTATGACGATAGACGGAATAAATGCTGTTTGCTCTTGCGACAAAAGTGCTTACAACCTATTTACCGGACTTGGAGGTCTGGAATATCCAATGAAGCAATATCGTGTTGAATTTAGCGGAACTGTTGTTCATGTCTACAACTAAAAATACAAAAGCCTGAAATTTTAAATTTCAGGCTTTTTTTTGGACTTTTTTTAGGCTCGCTTAAAACTTCAATGTCAATCCGGCAAGGAAATTAATTCCTGCCTGTGGATAATAATACGGATAAACATCATACATATAGCCGTTTGAAGAATATTTTTTATCTAAAAAGTTATTGACCAAACCGGTAATCAAAATTGATTTAAAAACAGACTTTGGTTTTATTTCGTACGAAACATTCAAATCATTTATGAAATAATCTGCTAATTTAGCTTCCGGCAATTCTACATTGTTCATGTACTGTTCCCCAACATATTTTTGCAATAATGAAATATGTAAATTACTAATTGGACTGTAGACAATAATATTTCCTGCAATTACAGCCGGAGAATATGCAATGTTTGTAGTTCCGTAATTTTGTCCTTCAACAGCTAAATCCACATTTTTATTATCACTTAAAGTAAAGTTGGGTCTCAAAATAAATTTTTCGGAAAGTTTAATGGTTGCATCAACTTCAAAACCTAATCGATAACTTTTTTCACTGTTAGAACGAATGGGAGCTCCAACCTCATCTAATGTTCCTGTTAATATTAATTGATCCTTATAAGCCATATAATAGAAGTTAGAACTCAATTGAAAACGCTCTGAATTGAATCTCCATCCTAATTCGAAATCATTTAATTTCTCCGGATTCACATTTCCTCCTTCGTAATCTGTTCTGTTTGGTTCACGATTCGCTCTTGCATACGAGAAGTAAAGTGTGTTCTTTGCATCAACTTCGTAGTTTAAACCTGCTTTTGGATTAAAGAAATTAAAGTTATCATCTACCAAACCAGTTTCGGCACCATTGGCTTTGTACGTTACATTTCGATATTGCAAATCGCCATAAAAACTAAGTTTTTCAGTGAATTGATAATTTGCTTTTGCGAAAATATTTCCGTCTGTTTTAGCTGAAAAATCATCGTAATAATGATCTCCCAATTCTGACTGTGAAGCATATCTGGCCCAGATTACTTTTCCAAAATGATCTCCTTCGTACTTGTTCCATCCTCCGCCAAAAATCACATCCAGTTTTTCCTCCTTGTATTTTACAGAGAATGTTGTTCCGTAGAAATCATTATCTAACCATTTTTGACGTATCAAATCGGTTGTAGTAACATTAGCAACCGGCAATAAATTGTATTCGGTCATGTCTGCATCTTCCTTGTAGTTTTCAAAATAGCCTTTCCCTTTCGTGTAATGAAAAGCTAAATTGGTGCTCCATTTGTCTGAAATCGATTCGCTCCAGTGCAATTGGTAATGATCTTGCTGGTAATTATCGGTTTCATTATCATAAAAACGAGTATTTCCAAACTCATCTGTGTAGATACCTGCCGAATTAAATTTTCGGTTTTCCTGCAATGTTTCACCATCAATTCCGTTCCAGGACTGATATGTTTTTTGAGTACCTCCAAAAGCCAATGCTTTTATTAAAGTAGTTTTGCCTACATAAGTTCCCTGTAAAAAATAAGATTTTAAATCTGAACTTCCTCTGTCAATATAACCGTCTGATTTAATGGTCGACAAACGTCCTGCCAGTTCGAAATGATCATTTAGTAAACCGGAACTAAACTTTACAGTGTTTTTTCTGGAATTGAAACTTCCATACGAACTTGAGACTTCAGCACTTGCTTTAGCAGCATAATTATCTGTAAGCATGTTTAAACTGGCACCAAAAGCACCCGAACCATTTGTTGACGTTCCAACACCACGCTGCAATTGTAAACTTTCTACAGAAGAAGCAAAATCGGGCATGTTTACCCAAAATGTTCCCTGACTTTCAGAATCATTGTACGGAATACCATTGATGGTAACATTTACTCTTGTAGCATCACTACCACGTACTCTGATTCCGGTGTAACCTAAGCCGTTTCCTGCGTCAGATGTTGTTACTACAGATGGCAGATAATTCATTAGGATTGGAATATCCTGTCCCAGATTTCTAAATTTAATGTCTTTTTTATCTAAATTACTAAAGGTAACAGGCGTTTTTGTAGTAACACGAATAGCAGAAACCAACACATTATCTAATTGATTGACTTGTGTAGAATCTTTTTCCTGAGCAAAAGAAAATAGAGAATAGAAAATAGAGAATAGAAGAAAGAAAATAGGTTTGATTCTGGTTATGTTTTGAACCTTTGAACCTTTGTAATTTAGTACCTCAGCACCTTGATAAGTACCTAAAAAAAATGTTTTCATCCGTAAAGAATTACGAATAAAAGGGGGAATTATTCTGTTGTTAAATTAATAAATTGTTTCACGACAAAGTATATGCTTACGCTATTTATTGTCGTTTTTTTCCCTTAGCAACATTACTTGCTCAGGTTCGTTGGGTATGATCTCAGCTCGTTATTTAGAGCACCCCTTTGAGACAGTGCAAATCTAGGAAAGATTTTTAAATATTTAGATTGTTTGGCTATTAGTTTTTTTATTAATTAAAAATCAAAAATGTGCGTTAATCCAAATTTGGTTTTCTTCTTGACTGTTTTATCTCAGAAACATTCTTTTTGTCTTTAATTCGCTTTTTAATCACAGACTTAGGAATCTTGGTTGCCTTACGTACTTTTGGAACAAACAGGCCTTTTTTTATAATCTCTAAAAATCTTTTAATAACGATTTCCTTGTTTTTAATCTGGCTTCTGTCTTCGTCGCAATTTAAAATTAAAACATTTTCAGTTGTTAAACGTGAAGCCAGAGTTGTAAGTAACAAATTTTTTTCTTCTTCAGATACCGCTTGTGAAGCATTCAGATCATAGGTTAGAACAACCTTAGACGAAACTTTGTTTACATTTTGTCCTCCTGCTCCGCTACTTCTAACCGCTTTAAAAGTTAATTCTGATATGATTTTGTCTTTATCCATTATTGTGGCTGATGCGCTGGTTTTAATAAATCGTTTACGGTTTTTACCGGATTAAAAGTAATTAATGGAACCGCAACAAAAATAGTTAGCCATTTTGCCATTGCTCCATTCCATAATCCAGGTAATTCATAATTTTTAACAGTTACACCTTCGACACTCTTCTCTACGATAAATCCTGTTTTATGGTCTACAAATTTTGATAAATCAAATTTTTGGTTTTTGTAGTTTTTGATGCCGCAAACCAAATCAACCGGATTAAAATGTGATGCTTCTGCTAAAATTTCAAGCTGTTTTTTATTGGTAAGATCAACTTGAGAGGTTTCTACAATTTGAAGTGATATCATTCCCTTTTCACTCATAACCCAAAAAGGACCTCCTCCTGGTTCTCCTTCATTTCTAACCATTCCACAAACTCGAATTGGTCTGTCTAATAACTCTTTAATCTTACTGATTTTATTTTCGAAAGTAAATTTATTAAAATCATTCGTTAGTTCAATATTTAGTTTTTGAGTAAGGAAAGATACTATTTCAGTAATTTCACTTTCAGAGATTTTTTGTTTATCAATGGCTTCGAGATAATGAAACACTTTTTGCTGAATCTCGATCAAAATACCAGCTAATGCTTTTTTGTATAATGCAATTTCCTCAATATGATTCTGAATTACATTGTCAATATTTTTAATAAAAATGATATCACCGTCCAGTTCATTTAAATTTTCGATAAGCGCGCCATGTCCTCCCGGTCTAAAAACAAGAGCATCATTTTTATCACGAACGATTTTATTTTTTCCATCAACAGAAATAGAATCGGTTCGTTTATTTTGGTAAGAATACCCTATATTAATTTGTGTGCCTGATGATTGTTGTACTTTATCTTTTACGGCATCAACCGCTTTTTCAAATTGGCTCTGATGTGCTTCTGAAACTGTAAAATGCAAGTTAGAGGTTTGATCTGCAGTTGCGTAATGAACGCATTCGTTTAAATGCTCCTCAATTGGATTTGCAATATGTGTTTTGTATTGATGAAATGGCAAAACGGCTTTTGGTTTATTAGCAAAATCAAAATAATCAGATGCTAATAATAGTTTTATAAAATAATAGTTTTTATAATCCCTGTCTAAATTTTCGAAATCAGGGTACACTTCTCTAAGCTTGTTGTCGACAGCTTCAAAAAATGGAAACTTGTCCATTGCTACAATAAAAATAGACAGATTGCTGTCTTTGGTTCTGTTTATATAAGCATTGATGGTTTCTTTTTTGACATTAAAATCATTTAAAAAAGCACTCAAAAACTTAAACATTCTACTTGCTGCACCGGATGCCGGAACAAACTTTTGAAGTTTTAATGTTTCTTTTTGCAGAGTAAAAAATTGGGCTTTATCCTGAAAATCCTGTTGTGATAAATTCAAAATTCCTTTATCGATCGTGGCCGGGCTTATCAGGTTACTCTTTAAAATTCCTTTTTTAAAGATCTCCATTTGTTTCAAAACATTTTCGAACGGAATACCATGTTTATAGATCTGAACAAAGTCAGACGATGAAAAACCGTTTTCTTTTGCAAGGGTAAGGTTTTCGATAATATGAATGGCTTTTTCTAGTCGGCTTTTTTCATTACCGGATAAAGTGATAAAAGGCTTTTTTGTCTCTACTAAAGTTTGCTTAAAACCCGAAAACACGGTTTCTCTTCCGTTTGGAGTATCTCTGATGTCGTCTTTTTCCCAAGGAACATCAATATCTGTCAGGAAAAATAAATCATATTCATGCTCTAATGCTGCTTCATGTAAAAGCGGGTCAGAGAATCCATAATACATTTCAGAAAAAACCTTCGTTACCAATAAATTAGTATCACAAAACAAATATTTTTTTGCTGAAGCCAGTTTTTGATTTTCTAATGCTACCTGACCATACGCAATAGGCATCATGTCATCTGCAACGCAAATGTGCTGGTTTTCTTCCCATTTAGTTTGCAAATAGTCACGTGCAAATTCCGGAACCCATTCGGTTTCGTAATATGCGGCAAGTTGTTTTGCTAAAGTAGTTTTTCCTGTACTTTCAGGTCCAAACAAAGCAATTTTTATGATATTTGTTTTTTGCTGTCTAAGATTTTTCTCCATTCTAAATAAGCTGAAATAGCTAAAATTGTAAAAATTAAATATTGAAGTGACAGCATCCCTAAGCCGCGATAAGCATAAAGAGGCACTACAATAATATCACCAATAATCCAAAGTGTCCAGTTTTCGATTTTCTTTCTGGCCATGTACCACATTCCCGCAAAAAATATTCCTGATGAAATCATATCAACATAATTGTCGTTATTAATTTCATAATCAAAATATTTATAGATTCCGAAAACTACACAAACTGTTACTACAAACAATAAAATGCCGATTATTTTTTCGTTAAAATTTGTTCTCGTAATCGGTAAATTATCTTCTGCTGTTCCTCCTTTGCCCCATACATACCAACCGTAAATACTCATTACAGAAAAATATGCATTGATAATCATATCGCCTATATAACCTGCAACATACAAAAGATAGACTGATATAACTGTCGCAATTAATCCTGTTGGGTAGACCCAAATATTTTCTTTCTTGGCAAACCAAACACTCAAAATCCCAAAAACAAAGACTAAAAACTCTAAAGCAATGTGCCATAAAGGAGTATCTTTGTAACTATCGAGAAAAAATTCAATCATTTTGTGGTGTTTTTATTGTTATGTTAACCTTGCGTATCAAAAAAATGACTGTTATTTTCAAAAGCTGTTCCTATGACAACTACATCAGCACCGGCATTGTAAGCCAGTTGAATTCCCTGCAAATCTACAATTCCTCCTCCAACAATTATAGGAATTTCAACACTTTGACTAACTAATGTAATCATTTCTGACGGAACTGCTTTTTTTGCACCGCTTCCGGCCTCCAGATAAATTAGTTTGCTCCCTAGCATTTCTCCCGCTTGCGCAGTTGCCAAAACCAAATCAAGATTCTGACGATCGAGCGGTTGTGTTTTACTAACTCTTGCCACAGCCGTTTCGTTTCCGCTTTCTATCAAAATATAACCAGTAGAAATAACCTCTAAATTTGTCTTTTTAAGGATTGGTGCTGCCTGAACCTGATATTCGATAAGATAATCAGGATTTCGTCCTGATAATAATGACAAAAACAAAATAGCATCTGCCTGCGCTGAAATCTGAGAAGGATCTCCCGGAAACAGTATTACCGGTAATTTTGTTTTTTGTTTGAGCATTGTCATCAAATCTTCAAGAATAGTAGTCTGAACAACGCTTCCTCCCACAAAAATATGGGTTGCAGGCGATTGATTTATTTTAGTTACTAAATGATCTAAATTTTCCCAAACAATTTTATCCGGGTCTAGAAGAATAGCCAATAATTTTTGACCTTCTTTCTTTGCCTCTATTAATTGTTGGTATATGTTGGGTATTTTTTGTCGCATATTGGGCGTAAAAGTAAAAGTTTTTTAATGTAGAAGAACTATTTTGAATGAATTATATTTGTGTGATGCCTTTCGTGAACTAAAGAAACTGAATTATGATTACTACTGAATTACTGGAAAAACATGGTGCTTTGAAAAAAGTGTTCGCTAAAAATGAAAGTATTTTTGAAGAAGGCAATTTGCCTTCGCACTACTATCAGATTGTATCCGGCGAAGTAAAAATGTGCAATTACAATGATACTGGACGCGAATTTATTCAGGGCATTTTTTACAAAAATCAGTCTTTTGGAGAACCTCCTTTGTTTCTAAATCAAAATTATCCTGCTAACGCTATTGCAGTTGAAAGTTCTGAGGTTCTTATTCTTCCTAAAAACAATTTCATGAAGCTGTTAGAAGAAAATCCTGCTGTGAGCATTAAAATAATTGAGCATTTAGCGCAGCGTTTGTATTATAAATCGGTTATAGCTGCTGAAATATCCACACAGGAACCTGAACATCGGATTCTAAAACTGATGGATCACGGGATCGCTTATTTTAATTTTAAAAAAGACGAAAATGGTCACCTCATCAACTTTACCAGACAGCAAATTGGAGATTTAACGGGTTTGCGGGTTGAAACGGTAATCAGAGCTATTAAATCCCTTGAAAAAAAAGGTGTTTTGAAAATTATAGAGAGGAAAGTATACCGATAAAAAAGATATTGTTTTATGATTTAAGTCATAAAGCGGAGATATAAAGTGCATGTACCTTTGTTGTAATAAAACAAATAACATTATGACACTTTATCACACAATATTCGAAAATTTCAATAAAAATTATATTGGTTCTGCAACAATGGCTGTAATTGGTCAAAGCTGTTTAGGTGCTGCAGCAGCAATGTATATTTTATCTCACGGAACCTCAATTGGTCAAATGATTCAGCTGGCTATTATTGTCTTAGCGTGTATATTAGCTAATACTTCTATCTTAGCACAAATGAAACACAAAGTAGTTTTTAATTTCATTCTTACAAGTATAATATTAAGCATTTTACTCATATTATTCAATAACTTTATACTATGAGAAAACAAATCGAAAACAGGGCTGACATTTCTTTTTTAGTGCATCAGTTCTATGACAAAATAAGAGCCGATCAAGAAATCGGCTTTTATTTTAATACTATGATAAAAGATTGGGATGCACATTTAGAGAAGCTAACCGATTTTTGGGAAACTAATTTGTTTGCTGTCAAAAAATACAAAGGCAATCCTAATGAAGTACACAATAAAGTCGATTCCCATTTTGAAGGAAAAATAACTTCGAATGAATTTGGAATCTGGCTTAATTACTGGTTTCAAACCCTAGATGAACATTTTGAAGGCGAAAACGCAGAAACACTAAAACGCCGCGCCAGAAAAATGGGAACGTTCCTTTTTGTTAGTATGTTTGAAAATCGTAAAAATATCGATGAAAATACTTTGAAATAAGTATTTGACAATCCATATAAATCCGCGTTTTCGCGAAGCGAATCTGCATCATCCGCCTTTCATAAAAAAGCAAAGTCTTTACAATCTATTTCTGAAAAGCATACACTAGACTAAACTTGCCTTCAAAATTACTGGATTCTATTTCTTCGTACTGCACGTTGAAATCTTTGATCAGATCATCAAAATGAAGGCTGGCTTCTGTCACGTTATTTTCCAATAAAAAGTCTTTCACTTTTATGTGATCCTTGAAACTGATTCCTTTTTCGTTTCTGATTTTAAAGATGGCTTCTTTTGCTCCCCAGATTACGGTTAGCTTTTTAACGTACTGTTCTATATTACTTTGATCTAAGTAATCAAATTCACTATCTACAAATTTATCGGCGATGCGTATGATTTTTTCACGTTGTAGTTCCATATCAATTCCTACTGTTTCGTTGCTAATGATAATCGCCGCAAAATGGTACGAATGTGTTATGGAAATATAATTATGACAATCAAAATAAGGTTTGCCAAATTCATCATAATGCAAATCTTTATCTGTAAATCCCATTTCCTGAATAAGCATTCGAACACTTAAAAAAGCACGTTGATGCATTTGAGATTTCATTTTGTCTAACCTCAACTGTGTTTTTTCTTTTAAGATTACCTGACTTACTAATTCTTCGTAAGACTCTGTTATTTCCCAAACTAAGATTTTGGTAGTTGCATTGCATTGTATGGTTTGAAATAAAGGCATGCTTTTTTTTTAATTATGAATTGTGAGTTATAAATTATGAATTGTTTCTGCTGATTGAAAAACTAAACTTTTATTTTTATACCTGATTTTATAGCCCTGATGGAAACGGCATCCTTTTTCTGGCGATCTTTAGCCAGGAAAAGATAAAGTGTACAGCAGGAATTAGCTCCTCACTTTTATAACCTTGATTCTAAAAACTATTATTTAACTAATATACTAAAGATTAAGAAATTAAACATTTCACAAATCTTACATAAATTAGTAAAAATGAAAAAGTTATTACGTAAATTTGCAAAAATTTTACAATTACAAATATACGATAAATGAGTACTACAACTACGCCTTTTGTGGCTTTCAAAGTAAAAGACATTTCTCTAGCAGCTTGGGGAAGAAAAGAAATTGAACTGGCTGAAGCTGAAATGCCAGGTTTAATGGCGCTTCGTGCTGAATATAAAGACGAACAACCTCTTAAAGGTGCTCGTATCGCCGGATGTCTGCACATGACGATTCAAACTGCTGTTTTGATCGAAACTTTAATTGCTCTTGGTGCAGAAGTTACTTGGTCTTCTTGTAACATTTTCTCTACTCAGGATCAGGCTGCTGCTGCTATTGCTGCTGCCGGAATTCAGGTGTATGCATGGAAAGGTCTTGACGAAGAGTCTTTTGACTGGTGTATTGAGCAAACTTTATTCTTTGGTGAAGACAGAAAACCATTGAACATGATCTTAGATGATGGTGGTGATTTAACGAACATGGTTATCGACCGTTTCCCTGAATTGGTTCCTGGAATCAAAGGATTGTCTGAAGAGACTACAACTGGTGTTCACAGACTTTACGAAAGAGTAAAAGCCGGAACTTTACCAATGCCTGCAATCAACATTAATGACTCTGTTACTAAATCTAAATTTGATAACAAATACGGTTGCAAAGAATCTGCTGTTGATGCTGTTCGTCGTGCTACTGACTTAATGTTAGCTGGAAAAAGAGTTATCGTTTGTGGATATGGTGATGTTGGAAAAGGAACTGCTGCTTCTTTCAGAGGTGCTGGATCTATTGTAACGGTTACTGAAATCGACCCTATTTGTGCGCTACAAGCTGCAATGGACGGTTATGAAGTTAAAAAATTAAACACTGTAATTGCTAATGCTGATATCATCATTACAACTACTGGAAATAAAGATATCGTTCTTGGAGAGCACTTCGAGCAAATGAAAGACAAAACTGTTGTTTGTAACATCGGACACTTTGATAACGAAATTGATATGGCTTGGTTAAACAAAAACCACGGTGCATCTAAAATCGAAATTAAACCACAAGTTGACAAATATACTATTGCAGGAAAAGATATCATCATTCTTGCAGAAGGTCGTTTGGTAAACCTTGGTTGTGCTACAGGTCACCCAAGTTTTGTAATGAGTAACTCATTTACAAACCAAACTTTGGCTCAAATCGAATTATGGAAAAACAGTGCTGCTTACAACAATGACGTTTACATGTTGCCTAAACATTTAGATGAAAAAGTTGCTGCTTTACACTTAGCTAAATTAGGAGTTGAATTAGAAGTTTTACGCGAAGATCAAGCTGCTTATATTGGTGTTGAAGTAAAAGGACCATTCAAACCAGAATATTACAGATATTAATTTATTTTAGATTTCTGAATTTAGATTTTAGATTTCTTTAATCACTATATCATAAACCCTGCAAGTTTTTTAAACTTGCAGGGTTTTGTTTTTTGGTAGATTAATCTAAAATTACAAATCCCCAATTATTAAATTAACTAGATCTTCACAGATTTTTCTGTTTATAATTTTATTTTTGAAGTATTGAATTAAATTAAAACTACCCAACCAAAATGATCGAACAAATTTCATGTACGCTTCACGGTACAAAAGATATGTCTTTTGCATGCATACATATTGCAATGGCTATAGATGAAAAAGAAAAAGTCGGTTTTTTCTATTCAGAAGCTGAAGAGGATCTTCCTCAAATTGCATGGTGTGGCAATTGCGAGCAATGGCTTTTGGATAATGGCGAAGAATGGACAGATACTTTCCAGACACTTGCAGATTTCAAAATGTTATGTGCTGATTGTTTTGATGAAGCAAAAAATAACGAATCAGAAATTCATATCCGATAAATACAATTCTCATGAAAAAAATATTTTTCCTCTTTACATTTCTTATCCTGAATTGTTCCGTATTTGCGCAGCATGATGATGCATGGGTTGCTTTTTGGAACAAAGACACAACGCTTATCGGTTTTAAAGATAAAAATGGGGTTATCAAAATAGCGCCTAAATTTATGGGGTTCACAACCGCACAAAAATTTGAAAACATTATAGCCGTTACGGAAGAAGAAAACAACCAGTGGAAAAGCTATTATTTAACGAAACAAGGGAAAATAGTAGGACGCGACAGCTTATATACTTTTGATAATGGTCCCGATTCGGAAAACGAAGGTTTTATTAGATTTCGTGATCCAAAAACCGATAAAATGGGATTTTTTAATGGCGAAGGAAAAATTGCAATTCCTGCTGAATACAGTAATTTGTCTAAAGTACAAAACGGAATGATTGTGGCGCTAAAAGGTGCTGAAAAAGTGATGGCTGGATTTGATGGTCACTTTAGCTGGGTTGGCGGGAAAGATTATCTGATTGACACGAATAACAAAATTTTAATTGAAGATTTTGAATACAATGACCAGCTGAATTTTTATTCGCTTCAAAAAAGTAAAGAGCCCAGCAAAGATGAAATAAGAGATAATTTTCGTGGTGTGAATGATGAATATTACTCGTTTATAAATTTTGATAAAGAATTTAATCATTGGTTAAAAAACACTTTACTGACTAATTTATCCAAAGCTAATTTAGAGAAACATGCTATGAATACTATAACGTATTGGAAAGAACCGGATGGCTGGATAAATACACCTAAAACAAAATTTATTCATCAGAATTACACTTATTTAAAACAGAAACTACAGGAACTTAAAAACCCTAAATGTGATTATTTTGTATCGACAGACGGTTTAAATCAGTTTATTTTTGAATCTAGCGAATATGATTCTTATTTCAACAATTCCAACGAATCTATCGAGTGGAAATATCCGGTGAAGAATATTGTAATTAATCCGAAAAACAAATCGGAGTTTAAACAAGACCACATTCAGTTTTTGAGAACAGATAATGGTTATAAATTGCTTTGCGTGTCGGCTCAAAAAGACAATCTTAAATAGTTATTTTTCTCTTTAAAGTGTAACTTTAGGGCAACTTTGCAAAATGTTCCTCATGAAAAACTTTTTATTTTTATTCTTTGCTATAATTTTCGAAATCATAGCCACTTCGGCATTAAAAAAGTCTGAAGAATTCACCAGACTAATTCCGAGTATTATTACTATTATTGGATATTGTGGTGCTTTTTACTTTTTAAGTTTCGCGATCAGAACCATTCCAGTTGGAATTGCATACGCTATTTGGTCGGGTGTCGGTATTGTATTAATCACGATTATTGGTGCTGTGTTCTTTAAACAAATTCCAGATTTACCTGCCATAATTGGTTTAGCCTTAATTATAGTTGGCGTTATTGTAATTAATGTTTTTTCTAAAACTACAGCGCATTAATGCATTTTACTGAATAATTTGTTTCAAGTTTTAAGTTTTACAGCAACGTGAAACCTGAAACTTGAAACCTGCAACACTAAAAACCAAAGAAAACACCGCAAGTTTCGGATTTTACGCCTGCAGAAACATATCGATATTTGCATTATAAAATGAATCGAAAATGAACACACAGGAAAACATTAATTACAATCGTATTGCTGCTGCTATCGATTATATCAAAGCAAATTTTAGAGAACAGCCCAATCTGGATCAGGTTGCGGAAGAGGTGCATTTGAGTCCGTTTCATTTTCAGCGTTTGTTTACGGATTGGGCAGGAACCAGTCCGAAGAAATTTTTGCAATACATTAGCGTCGAACACGCAAAACGAATTCTAAAAGAAAATCAAGACACACCTTTATTTGATGTTGCTTTTGATACCGGCCTTTCGGGAACAAGCCGTTTGCATGATTTGTTTGTGAATATTGAAGGCATGACACCGGCTGAATACAAAAACGGAGGTAAAAACTTAGTGATAAATTTTAGCTTTGCCGAAAGTCCGTTTGGGAACATTATTGTAGCTTCTACTGAAAAAGGAGTTTGTTTTATGGCTTTCGCCGAAGAAGAAGCGATTGGTCTTCAGGAACTGAAAATCAAGTTCCCAAATGCCTCCCTAACGAGAAAATTAGATTTAGTACAGCAAAATGCCTTGTTCATTTTTCAGAATGACTGGAGCAAATTAGCTGAAATAAAACTGCATTTAAAGGGAACTGATTTTCAATTGAAGGTTTGGGAAACTTTGCTTAAAATACCAATGGGACAATTGTCGACTTATGGTGCAATTGCCAAGCAAATTGAAAAACCAAAAGCTTCAAGAGCCGTAGGAACTGCGATTGGGAGCAATCCTGTTGCATTCCTGATTCCGTGTCATCGTGTTATTCAGTCTTCCGGAACCTTTGGCGGTTATATGTGGGGAAATACACGAAAAACAGCTATTATTGGTTGGGAAGGTTCGCAATGTGACGAAAAATAAAGCAATTATCAAAAAGAAAAAAAATGGATTTATTTAATACTGAAACAAACGAAACTACCAATCTGCTTCCTGAAGGCGGAACAGTAAACTATTACGGTAAATTATTTTCGAGAGAAGATGCGAATCGGTATTTTGATGTTTTATTTAACACTATCGAATGGAAAAATGATCAGGCTATTATTTTTGGAAAACTAATTTTAACCAAACGAAAAGTAGCATGGTATGGCGATTCTGATTTTGAGTATACGTACTCCAACACCACAAAAAGAGCGTTGCCGTGGACCAAAGAACTTCTGGAATTAAAAGCGGCTATTGAAGAAAAAACAGGTGAAACTTTCAATTCCTGCCTGCTCAATTTATATCATTCCGGAGATGAAGGAATGGCATGGCACAGCGATGGCGAGAAAGATTTAAAAAAAGATGGGGCTATTGGCTCTGTGAGTTTTGGGGCTGAACGCAAGTTTGCTTTTAAACATAAAGAGACTAAGGAAACGGTTTCTCTAATTTTAGAACACGGAAGTCTTTTAGTTATGAAAGATGCTACACAAACCAATTGGCTTCATCGTTTACCGCCCACCAAAACGGTTTTTAAACCACGTGTAAATCTGACTTTTAGAACAATTGTAAAATAATTTTACCAGCCCTGATTGAGCCCGTTTTTAAGGACTTCCTGGTACTTATCTTTATCAAAACTATACAGATTTGGCGCTTTGTGTGCGACGTTACTTTTCTTTTCGTCGAGCTTCGTTAAGATTCCGATGTTGGTTATTTTGCGCAAAAAGTTTCGCCTGTCGAGTTTTTTATCCAAAATCGTTTCATATAACTTTTGAAGTTCTGGCATTGTAAATTTTTCGGGAAGTAAATTATATCCTATTGGCATTAAATTCAATTCGATTCGGAGTGTGGCAAGCGCTTTGTCAAGAATTTCTTTGTGATCCAGAATAAGTTCGGGTACTTCTTTATGATCGATCCATTCTATTTTTTCTTTACTGTTTTCTTTATGCGGAATCGCTTTTAAAAAATCTACTAAAGCATAATAGCCAATAGTCACAAAACGTTGGGCAAACCATTTTCCCGCTTCTTTAGGAATTTTATAATATTCTAAAACTAAATCATTGAAATGTTTATCATTTCGTTTTACACGTCCAAAAGTAGAAAATTGTCTCAAAAATATACCTTCTATTCCCGTGCGTTCGTTTAAAACTGTAGTGGCAGCAGTATCTATATCCTGATCCAGCGGTACAAATCCGCCGGGCAAAGACCACTTATCTTCATAAGGTGTTTTTATCAGCAAAACCTTAAGCTGATTATCATGAAAACCAAAAATAACACAATCGATAGAAAGTCCTGGTTGGTAATTTTCGCTATTTTCTACTATTCCCTTCGGCATACTACATCTTCTTAAAAAGGTATTTTGATTCTCAATTAGCATGCAATGTAAGTCATTTTTATAAAATAAATTTCACTTTTATAAACCTGAACGTTAATCTATGCCCAAAATTACCTAAAAAAGAATCTTTTT
>Ga0247817_10000975_pt1 | contig 15218 bp, 8 predicted proteins | sample UWRJL212509R1_FD_178010 | JGI IMG/M metagenome (GOLD analysis project Ga0247817, IMG submission 178010) | Plant litter microbial communities from Arlington Agricultural Research Station in Wisconsin, United States - UWRJ-L212-509R-1 | ecosystem: Environmental > Terrestrial > Plant litter >... | reverse complement strand
CGAAAGATATATGTTAAATGCTTTTGATCCTGAAAAAACAAAGACAACTTATGGAGTGGCCGACGCATTTACAGAAGCACTTCAAGACACTTATGGCACAAAAGAAGGCCTTTCAGAAGGATTAATAGGAGCCATTGTTGGGGTATTAGGTGCCGGAGTACATTCAAGATTTAAATTTGGAAATGTTACGGCTGAGAGAGAAGAAACACAAAGAACAGTTGATTATGCTAATGCATTTACAGCAGATAACCACATAAACAATGTAATTGCAAATAATAAAATACAGGCTTCTCAAGAATCAAAACAACAAGCAATACAAAGAGGTGATTTAACAGGAGAATTACTAGCTGATGCAGAATCGGCTATAGCTCACATAGAACGTAATCAAGCTATCAGCAGTGTACAGGAAGGTTTTTTTGACTTTCAACGTCAGATAAACGCAGTTAAGAATGATGAATTAGCTAAGGAATTAGGGCTAGGTACAGGCCAAGAAGCTGAAGAACAAGCTCAGGTATTTAAAGAACAAAAAATAGCTGAATATAAAGAAATTTCAGATAAACATCAAAAGAATTTAAATTATGCGCAAGCTCTTTTAGGTGAAACAGAAATTGCAGGACTAGATAAAACTTCTACAAGAGAGGTAGTAAGAGCAATGGCTTATAGTATGACTATGGGCGAAACTGCTATGCGTATAAATCAAAATTTAATTTCTCACGTTAAATCTTTAGTGGCTGATTCAGTTAATGTAGAAAGCATTACAGAAGCTTTAGATGTACAACAAGTTTTAGATTTAGCGCCAAAAGAAAAAACTCTAAAAATATCTCAATTAGATTTACATTTACAGTCATTAGATCGTCGCGAAAAAGAAGTTTTAAACAGACAATTTGAAGCAAGTAAGTTAACAGATACAGAAGATAACAAAGCACGCGCAAACGCTTTAATTGACATCAATAAGGAGATTACAGCAATACAAGAAGAAAGAACACAAACTCAAACGGAAAAACAACTAGCTTTAGATGCAATAGGTATAAGAAATTATACAGATGCAAATATAACTGTTGACATGTTCACCGCTCAAAATGAAAATTTAGATAAATTAAGAGCGACTTTACAAGATATTAAACTATCCGATCCAGAAAAATTCTTTGAAATTCAAAAAGCTTTGCAGGCACAATCAAAAGCTGTAGACCACATTAAAAATTATCAGAAAACTACTCAAGCCATTGTAAATCCAAACACCAGAGTAAAAGTTATTAATGGCTGGGTTAGTAAATTACTGAATAAAAATACTAAACTTAATGAATCAACTGCTTCATATTTTACAGATATCTTAGAAAAGTGGAAAACAGACACAGTGGTAGTTTTTCAGGAAAATCAGAATCTAATAGAAAGAAGAGCATTTGAAAATGGAGAACCTGTTTCAGAAGCTTATAAACAACAATTAGGGGAAGAAGTAAGAAAAGGAATTCAATTACCTTCAGCTGATCAGGCTATTTATGATGCATACCAAAAAGAAATTGAAGATAATGCTGTAGCTACAATTGAAGTTAGGACAGAGGAGGAAAACATAAGAACCGAAATAGATAATTTACAAAATTTAATTTCTAATTTAGCGCCGACAATTAATAGACTGGAAGATTTAGATAATTTAACAGAACAACAAAAACAAGAATTAAAAGACAGAGTTAAATCACAAATTGATAAATTACCAGAGGATGTCTTTTTTCTTACACATTTAACACAGACCACCACCAATTTAGAAGGTATTATAGCTAATGGTCTTAATGCAAGTAATATAGCTGGAACTACAAATGTATCTACAAGTAAAAACGCATTAAATGACACTATCTCTGCAATAATAGATGGTAAAGTAAGACATGCTAATGCATCTAATTTAGCTATCATAGCCTTTCCTAAAAATATACTTCCAGAAGGAGCAAGAAAAATGGACTATGTTGATGCTGTTGAAAATTATATAGTAGAAAATCATCCAACAGATTTTGGAAAAAGAATTCCCGCACAATACAATATAGCAACATTCAGTAATGGACAATTAAATATATTAGGAGAAACAGCGCAACCAAACTTAAGAGATCAGTACCAACAAAGAATAAACGAATTAAAAAAACAGTTACCTAATCAAAATTTAACCACTTTACAACAATTACAAAATAAAATTGCTGAAATAATTGGTTCAAATGATTATTTAACTCAATATTTTGGAACAGATCTGGCCGAACAAGGGAAAACAAAACCTTCAGAATCAGATATAAGAACTTATGAAGAATTACTTTCTAAAATTGATAGAAGAGTAGAGCCTAATACAGATAGAATTATAAGCAGACCGTCAAATTTCTATAAAAATTTAGGATTAACAATACCTGAGATAGATCAACTTAAAATACTTCAGACAAGACTTAATGACTGGCTAACACTAGAAGGAACAGTTTCAAATGATGAGCAAAGTGTTGCGGAAATGTTAGATTTAATTGACAGTCTTCAAACACAAGCTGTTAGAGATACAACTAAAACTGAATTAATAGATAAAGATTATAAATCTGTTGTTGATGCTATAGATGAACAAGCAAATTCTTTAGGTTCTTCTGTGAGAGGATTACAAACGCCTACAAATGCTTTAGCTACAATTAAAAATCAAAATATAAGATTTAGTCATATCAGAGTAGAAACTTTAGCAAGTTTTTTCCCTGGTTCCAATATGATTGTTAATTCGAACAATACCTTTGAAATTGATTTAAATAACGGACAAAGACTTACAGGAAGAATAAATGACAAAGGGGGACAAGATATTCCATTAAAAGAATGGCTTGCTGTTGCACCTCAATCAAATGTACTTATTAAAAACTTTGGAACTAATTCTTCGGCCATTTCACAATTACTAGGATTAGATTCTCAAGGAAATGAAATTTATCAAAATGTCCCGTCTGATTTTGATTACAGACAAACTGACGGAACTAATTATTCTGTAGATGAAGAGGCTGTAAATTCAGTTAAGAATGGAGATACTTTAGATTTGTTTGTAAGTTCAACAGATGCTTTCAATGATAGTTTGACAAGTAAAGAACTAGCTAAACAGATTCATATTTATGTAATGAAGAACGGAAAACTTTTGGGATCACTTCCTGCGCCTTATGATAAGGAAAGTACGGAAGGAATTGGTATACCTTTAAGTGAGTTAAGACAGTCTGCGTCCGAGTTTACAAAAGGGAAAAAAGGACTTATAAAACTACCTCAAAAAATGAGTGCTAAAATCACTTTTATAGGGGCTCCTCAAATTACTTTACAAAAATCAGGAGAAGAAACAATTACTAAAAATAATCCTTTCACAAAAGAAAGTTTACAAAATGTAGTAGGTCAAGGATTTATTGAAAATGGCCAAGTAACTTCTACAATAAAAATAGATGTAAACCAATTTATAAATAAAATAAGTGCTTCTAATAAAGATGCTAAAATACCTTTCATAGCTTTTAATTATAATGGTAAAGTGGTTGGATTTCCAGTGAGTTTAAATTCAGTTACAGTGGATATGTCTCAATCAGTTTTAGATATTTTCAACAGTACTGAAGCAACAACTGCCATAAAAGCCAAAACTTTGGTAGATGCTCTGATTCAAAATGGTTTAGATCCACAATCTTATGGAATTGATTTTACAGATAAAGAAAATTGGATTGACTCTCAAGAAACATCTAACGCGTTATCAGACTTGTCAAAAATAAAACAGTTTGTAGATGTTGAGCAATTTGCCACAAAAAACTATAATAAAGAGAATTTAATAAATGATGCTACAATTGCAATAAGATTAGACAACAGTCCTTTTCAAACCAGTAAGATAATGCTTAGTATGTCTAATAAAATAGACTCTGATGTATTAGGCTATAGAGAGTTTTTACAAGCTAATGAAGCCAGAGAAATAGAGATAAGATCAGAATTAAATACAGGGGCTAAAGAACTTTATAGCGCTTACATAAATAATTCTGAATTAGATAATAATTTTACACAAACTTTTGACGAAAATCCTATTTTACCAGGAGATAGTGATATTATAATGCGTCAAAATATTAATACTTTAAAAACAGCAATAAAAGGCGCATCACAAAAAACCAAAAAAGAAATTGGAGTAGACTTATTTAAAAAAGCAAATGAGTTATTATCAGAACTTAATTACAGCACAAATAAGTCAAAAGACATTAAAGAACAGATTAAAAATAGTGAATATTATCAAGATGCCGATCCTAACTTCATAACTGTTGACGAAGAAGGAAATTTAGAAAATCCTTTTATCAATGAAACAGAGGCTATTCAGGAATTAGGCGGGATAAAAACTGAGGAAGAATTTAATGAAGCTTTAGATGCCAGCGATTTAGATTATTTAAAAACTGATACTTCATTATTTGAAGAAATGTCTGAATTTAACAATATTGCGGTAAAAGAAGAAACAGAAGAAGGTCTTCAAGATAAGATAAATACAGATGTTCAAGATACTTTAGAAGCAACACTAAGAGAACCTACAAATAATGGTTTACAGACAAGTTTATCTAATATTGAAGGCTATACACCAGAAGTTTGGAATTCATCTCCAGAAGCTATAAAAACACTATTAAGAGACATTGAAAAACAAGCCATTGATGTAAATGTTGATTTAACAGGATTGACCGATTCATATGAGACAAAAACACAAGAAGAAGTTCTGGATGTTACCAGAGCCTTAGATTTTATGTTGAATAACCCAACACCTGAAAGCTTGAATCACTTTGTAAATACTTATCAGGATTTCACCAATGTAGTGGACACAATAGAAAGAGAAGTGGTTAAGGTAGAACCTAAATATAGAGATTTACCTCTTATTGCTTTAGACACAACATCTTCTGAATATAAATCGTTCAAAGATAACGGGCTTTTAAAGATACAAGAGAATGTTTATATAAAAACTGATGGAAATACAAAAACTTTAGAAGAAGTTGAAGATTTAATGTCAACTAATTTAGATGTTTTCCCAGAAAATACTATTCAGGGAGATATAAATAATAAGAGTATTGTCATTGAAGATATTAATTCATATGTAGAAAGTCAAATGGCCGATGTTCTAACGAATGATTCCGAATTTGATGTAGATACGGTTAAGAAGCTAATTTATTATAAAACATATTTCGGCATAGAAAATAAAGAAGTACCAACAGTTTCACAAGAAAAAATAGCAGATATTTCAGCTTTGAACATATCAAATGTAGAATACTTGACAACAGATTACATTGCGGAAGTAAGAAATCAACAGCTGAGAGAAGTTCATCCCGTTTTACAAAATTTAGTTTTTAATCAAAAAGGTATCACATTAAGATATACCGATGAGATCAGTGTTGCAGAAATGAATGATTACTTGAAAGATAACGAAGATTTACGTAATTACTTTTTATTATCTAAAAACACTAATTTTAATGTAGATTTAGAAGTAAGTGAAGATGAAATTACCGCACAAAATATGAGAGATTATTACGCCAATGGAGGAATATTAGAAGTATATAAGAACGGATATACAAAAATAAACAACGAAACTATTCAAACAAAAACTACAGAGGATTTCATAAGTATAAATGGAGATGTATATGAGAGAACAGCAGATGAATTATTCTCTAAATTAACAAAAACAGATCCTAATTTTTATGAATTAAATATTGAAGCCCCTGTTCTTAATGTAGATCCAAGTCAATATCCTTCAATAAATTCCATTTCAGAAGTAGAAACAAAAAACATTTTAACTAAAGCAGAGCAAAATAATTTTGATGAAAATGAAGATTGTTCTAAATAAAAAGTGTATATTTGCACAAATAAAAAACTAAAAATAAATTATGGCTTGTAAAGTTGATAGAAATTCGGAGGGATTCATAACAAAAGTATTAGATCAAAATGGAAATGAAAGTAGGCTTTTTATAAGTGTGGCTTCAAATCCATTTGTTGAAACTACTGAAAAAGCGTTAGAAATATACAAAAACATTTATTCGCCGAAAATAGATAAAACAGCAAAAGAAATTACACCCAGAGTTTCTTCTATATATAATCAAAACCAAGATTTATCTAAAATAGGTACAGCTGAACAATACCAAGAATATTTATCTCAGATATTCCCTCAAAGCCAATTAAAAGATGCAGTTTATCATGGCACAAAAAGAGATTTTGAAGACTTTGATACCACTCAAATAGGTACAGAAAGTGACAGAAATAAAACTATAGGGGATTTTGGACAAGGTTTTTACTTTACAGATAACTTTTTTAAAGCTGAGGGGTATTCAATTAATATGGATACAGGTAGAAAAGGAGCTGTTAAAAATGTAATTCTAAATATAACCAACCCTTTATATAGAAATTCTAAAACTATCATAGCTCCTAAAACCAGCGAAGAATTAGAAAATGAAGGATATGATGGAGTAATTGTATCTTACACTACCAATAATAATATGGATGAAATTGTTGTTCCTAATAGTGATCAAATTCATGTTTTAGGCTCGGCAAAAGATTTACAACAGTTTCAAGATTTTGTAAGTAATCCTTCAATAAATGAAAGTGGTATTCAATTCGTTCATGAAGTAAATGGAAAACAATTCAGTTCTTTAAAATCCGCGTTAAAAGAAGCTGTAGACGGCCAAAAAATAGAATTAGGATTCACTTCAAACAACGAATTCACCTCTGTAATGTCTGTAACCAAAAACGTAGATAAATCTTCAGTTAATGGTTTTACACAAGCATCTATTTTAGAGGGAACAATGGCTGAAACCAGAGTGAAAATAGGAAATGAGTATTTGCTTCAGAGTGAGGGTAGTTCAGAAATGAAGAAAAATGTTTCTCTAGATTTATTGGCAAATTCTGCAATGACTAATTTAGGTTCTTTAGGAATTGAAGTTTCTGGAACAACTGTGAGACTTAATGAGAATTTAGGTAAAACAGCAGTTTATACTAAAAGTGGAGAAAGACAAATAATTGACGCGCAAGAATTAGACGAACTGTCAATTGATGAACTTAAAGCTCGTTATGAGAATTATGAAGAGATTTTCGCGGAAAGAGAGTATAAAAGAAATGTACCTTTATACAGAGAAACTTCAGAAGAAGAACAACCAGAAACTGTAAAGACAGAAGATGAAGTTAAACTATCTTTATACAAGCTTCTTAAAAATATGGGTGTAACTGTAACTTCAATTACTAATTACACTGAGAAATTTCAGATTAGAAATTCTGTACCTATCCAGGCTGAAGCTTTGGCAGATATCGCACAAAGAGTTATTGCTTTTCAAACAGGCGCAGAAACACTAGAAAACTTAACCGAAGAAACAATTCACTTTATAGTAGAAGCACTTCCACAAGAAAGACTTGAAAACATACTTAGAAACATAGATAAATCTGAAGAATATAAAGAATTCGCACAAGCTTATAGAGAAGTTTACAGCAGAGAATACAATGCAGAAGAAACTGAAATGGCTGTTCGTAAAGAAGTCTTAGGAAAAATAGCTTTAAATGCTGTTCAACAATCAGCGCCTGTTTCTGAAACAACTCAAAATTTCTTCAATAGCGCAATTCAATTCATCCAACAGTTTTTTCAAGATATTGCTTCTTATTTCAAGCCACAATATATTTCCGATTTAAATGGAATTATTACAGATATTCAAGATATTTTAAATACAGGGGATATTAGTGGATTACAATTAGATAACTTAGATAATAATCGAAAAAGATTTTATTCTTTGGATACTTCTACAAATGCTAAGAGAATCGCGGAAGAAACTAAAAAACAGATTGATATTTTAAGCAGAGAAAATGACGATTTATCCAGAAACCAACAAGGATCTCAATTCAATAAAAACAGGCTTTTAGCTGTACAAAAAGAACTTGACGATAAATTAGAAGTACATGCTGTAGCTACAGTGGCCAGAATTGCAGATAATAATGTAAATAGACTTTTTGCCGCGATAAAAGATTCACAAGACAAAGGAAAAAATTACGACTTATCACAAGAAGAAGTGATGATCTTTAAAAATCTTATAGGTGAAACAACAGACACTCTAGGTGTAATTAAAAAGCTGATAGAAGACGACACCACTTTAAATAAACTAACTGTTTGGCAAACACTGTCTAAAAGTATTGGAGATTCAATTCAAAATATATCTAATTTAAAAGCACAAAGAGATGTAACTCAACAACAAAGTATTGAGAAGCAAATTAATGCGGTTACAGTGGATAGGGGATTAAGTGCTAGAGAAAAAGAGGCTATGATGCGTTGGACAGTGAGTGCGGAGAACGATATTAGCTGGATCGGTAGCACCTTCGGCACATTAGAATCCAGCCCAGATAGTTTGATGTCATTATTTGCAACTGTTAAAACAGGAATGATTTCTGAAGGATCTCGCGCAGATCATAATCAAATTAAAAACTGGCAAAAAGTTATTTATGATAATGGATTTGACGAAAAAGTCATTTCTACCTTTGTTAAGGATGGATATTTCTTGTCAGAAAGAGATATTGCAGGTTATCAAAAACAATTAGATGAAAACTTCTTGCAAGAATACAAAAAAGTATTTACCGATACTAAACTTAAAGATGAAGAAATTCTAAATAAAAGAAGTAAAGGCACATTAGAATGGGCAGATGAACAAAAAGACAGTATTTACGAAGCTACAAGAAAGCTAAATGAAAATGAGTCTGAGCGCCGAATGAAAGACGAATATTATGCTGAATTAGAGCAAAAATTTGTTAATCTAAATATCTCCAAAAATACTCAAAACATTCTTCAAGGACTTAACGCCGACAAAAGAAGAATAACAGAAAGAGCAAGAGACGCTAATGGGAAAATAGACTTAACTTTACTTAGTGGACAAGATATACAACAGTTAAACACCTTAAATTTAGAAAGGAAACAACTTAAGAGTTTTGTAGATGAGCTTGGAAACCTAAAAGAAGGGTTAAAATACAGTCAAAACGAAGAAGGAAAGACAATCATTGAAGCTATTGGTGACATTGATCAATTACCTGCACCTTCAAGACAGGCTTTAGACTTAAACAAATTAGATAACTCTTACGATAATACAACACCTGAAGGAAGTTCTCAACTGCCACAATCTTTCATAGATTTAATTCTAAGTAAAGACGACAGACAAACTCAAATACAAGCATTACAATTAAACTCTCAAATAGGATTTTCAAGTGATTTCTGGGATAGTTTTGGCAATAATAAAGGATTAGTAGATAAGCTTGAAGACATAGGAGGGAATGAAGATTTAATAGAAGATATTAAAGCAAATAGTTTTCGACTTAAAAACATTATTAAAGTTTATACTAAATCTTCAAATCCTTCAGAAACTGATGTTGAGAACATGCCTGAATTGGCCAGACAAACAGTGAGGGATATCCAAGAGAATTTAGAAGAACTTTATGCCGAAGCAAGAGAACTAACAGCAGATACTACTTCTGAAGATATTGAAAATCTTGTAGAGGGAGTTTCGGGAGTAAATGAATCCTGGAATAAAAGAATTTTAGATTTAGGACTTGATACAACAGATACAGTGGGAGTTGAACTTGAGATTTTAACTAATAAGATCGCGGAAGAGGCAAAAGCTAATATGACGGCAAAAAACCGAAAAACAACTCAACAAATGCAAGATAGCATAGAGAGTTATATAAACGGTTTTAGAGAAACTCTTCCCAAATCTGTAATGAGAAAATTAGAAGAACAAGATCTATCTAAAGAAGATTTACTTGAACCAACAACCAAAAATCAGTTTGTAAGAAGTTTTGCAGAAAGCAGATTATTACCTTATTATAGAAGATATACACCACAAGGATATGTAGAATTCCAAAATGACTTAAATAGTGATAAACCTGTAAGCGAAATTTTAAATAATTTAGAACAAGGACAATACCAATATGTAGAAGTAAAACCTAATTACAGTTTTCAAGATGAGGATACTTCACAAATGAATCCAAATTATATTGTTAATTCAGGAATGGGAAGCCAACAACCTAAATTAAGTAAATATAAAAATGCAGAATTTGATAATTTATTTGGTGCAGTTACAAGAGATAGTGAAGGTAACTATGTTTCGGCCACAAAAAATGAAAAACTATTCGAAGTTTATAAAGCTACAATAAAGCTAAGAAAAGATCAAATTGCATTAATGGATGGAGATTCAAGTTATAATATTTATCTGACTCCGCAAATCAGAAAGCAAGGAATTGAACGTTATTTAGGAGGATTAAAAAGTTTGTCAGGGCAGTCTATAAAAGATGCTTTTGAGAATATAACGCAATTTACAGAGGATGATCAGATACAAGGGGATAATAGGTTAGGAACAGAAAACAAAAGTATCCCAAAACCTTTTTATGCGAGATTAGAAAACCAAACAGATATTACAGAAGATATTTTCCATGGACTTGCTATGACAAATAAAGCTGCAAATATCTATGCTTCCAGAGTAAAATATTTTGGAGATGCTATGGCAATTATAGATAAAGCTTCTACAAGAACAAATGCTGACGGGAAAATAGGAACTACTACTAATAGGTTTAAAGCTCTTGATAGTTCGATGGATAATGATTTTTTCGGTATTAAACAAGCTAGTACGGCTACAATTGACGTTCCTTTTGTGGGAAAAGTTGATGGCGGTAAGGTAATCAATGGATTAGGTAGTTTTTTAAGGTTCAAAGGCCTTGGGGGAAGTGTAATCGTGCCAGCCACAGCGTATTTAACAGCCAAGTCAAAACAAACTGTTGAAAGAATAGTTGGTCAATATATTAACAATGATTCATTTAAAAGAGGAAGCGCTATATACCATGACCAAGTTGGTAAGGCTATGATGGAGATAAATCATGTAAGAACAAAATCTAAGTTAAATTCACTAGGACAGTATTACGGAGCATTTGAATTAGAAAACAGTTTATATGGTGCAAAATTTGGAGCACTTCCTAGATTTCTTTCAAAAAGCTCTATGATGCTTTATCAAGCTACCAATTACCCTTTGTACGGTAAAGGAATGCTTACAGTTTTAAATGATTTTAGAATTGTTAATGGAAAAGTTGTTAAATTTACAGATTTTCAGCGTAATCAAAGAACAGCTAATTTAAAAATAACAAACGCAGAAATAAAAGAAAAATGGTCAAATGAAAATGATGTAATTTATAATTTCCAAGATGTTACAGATGATGGTATAGTGAGTTTTAATAGAGAAAAATTAAAAGCGTTATTAAGAAATACAAACGGTAATGAATATTCGGATGAAGAATTAGACAGAGAAATAAATCGTTTTACAGGTGATTTAAGAATTCAGATAAAAAATATTAATGTTAGAATTGACCAGCAGATCAGTTCGGAAGATAAAACAGCAGCTCACCGTCACTTCTTACTAAATTTCTTAATGATGTTTAAAGGTTATATGATTGTAACTTTCACAGAGAGATTTAAGGCCGAAGGATTTAACACCCAATCTAGACAATATGAGGGAGGATCTTATTCAGGAATATATCGTTTATTTGGAGATGTTGTAAAGGAATGGAAGCAAAATGGTAATAATTTTATAGAGGCCTTTAAGAACCAATATAATGGTAATTTTACCGAGCAAGAACAAAGAATAGCAGAATTAGAAGCTTTAAATAACAGAACTGCTGAAGAAAATCAGGAATTACAAGACTTAAAAGAAGAAGTTGTAAGCGGTATTGAGAAATCAGAATTTCGTAAGTCATCGATCAAGCGTTTAGGTGTCGATTTGCTATTCATTAACACAGTTATGTTGATTTCTATGTTACTTAGAGGCCTAGCCGATGACGATCCCGAGCGTAAAAATTGGAGTTTACAAATGGCTAATTTACTTACTTACAGACTTGTTGGAGAATTGCATGCCTCTAACACAGGTATAGCAAACAATTATTGGCAAACAGTAAAACAACCCTTACAAGCTTTTGATCAAATTCTATCTTTAAACAAATTGTTAGAAGAAAATGCTTGGAAAGAAGGTAAAGTTTTAAGTAGTGTTGGTAAAATAGCACCATTTTCAAATTCACTGAATCAACTTGCAGATCCAGGAAAAGCCTTTCAAAGTAAGGTTTTCTATCAGGAAGTGCAATCAAATGATTTCTGGAGTATACCAATGTGGCAATTTATGAATAAAGATAGTAATTAATTTGGATAACTTAAAAATAAATTGTAAGTTTGCATAGTTGAATAAGATTTCCGAGATCAATTTCAGTATTTAAAAAGACATAAACTATTCCCTGTTATTAATCTGAGTTCTCGGAAAACTCTTTTTAATAGTGGGGATTTTTATTTTAAATATGGGAAGACCAGTAGTAAACAGAGTTGGAGAGAAATACAGGACAAATGAAGGTTATGAGGCAGAAATTTTAGAGTCTATTAGTTCTAAAAATAATACAATTAGACTCAATGATGAATATGGAACAATACTGTATAATAGGGCGTTTAAAGAGATAAAGAATGGAAAAATAAAGAATCCATATCATAGATCAGTCTATGGCGTAGGTTTTTCAGGTCAAGGTAAATATAAGATTTCATTAAATAGGGTTGTAACTAAGTGTGGGAATAGGTGGAGTAAGATCTTAGAAAGATGTTATGATGAAAAAGCTTTAATCAAGCACCCAACTTATAGAGTGTGTTCAGTAGATGAAGAGTGGCACAACTTCCAAAACTTTGCTCCTTGGTTTGAAGACAATTACAATCCTAAAACAATGTCAGATTGGCACCTAGATAAAGATATCCTAATTAAAGGAAATAAAATTTACAGCCCAGCAACTTGTTGTTTTGTCCCCGCTGAAATTAACACTTTATTTACACTTAACAATATTAATAGGGGTTTATTGCCCATAGGTGTTCAACGAGAGGGTAATAAGTACAGAGCTGCCATGAGTGATAATTATATAGGAACTTTTGACACAATCGAAGAAGCATTTCAAGCATATAAAATTGAAAAGGAAAAACTTATAAAAAAGTTAGCTGATAAATGGAAACATTTAATTAAAGAGAGTGTATATATCGCATTATACAATTACATAGTAGAAATAACTGATTAAAAACTTGCACAATAAAAATAAATAAACTAAATTTACAAAAAATTAAAATAACTGTCTTTAAATCTTTTACCCCGAAAATTAACTATGACACCCAAAGAAAAAATATTCTCGAATAAAAAGAAACTGCATAAATTAGAAAAAGAGAGACAATTTTGGTACAGAAGGTTTTTAATTACAAAACATTATAAAACTGAAGAAAAGTTATATAAAATAATATCTCAGTTATCAACTTTACAAATAGAACAAAATGCTTTAAAAATTGCTAATAAAGGACTAAAACCATGAAACTAACAAAACAACAATTAGATGAAGCCGTAAAAGAAATTTTCTTTGATAGGTCATACCCTGAAGAAAGAGAAATGACATTATATCAAGGATGTTTAAAAAGAGGCCTTATTAAAGTAGGTTCTGATCATTGTGGAGATAAAAACTGTGAGAATTGTAATAATTTTTATAATTTAGTTAACGAAGAAATTAAAAAACAATGCAAGTAATCAGCTCAAAAATACTAAAAGCCAGAAAAGAACATAGATGCGATTTATGTTTAGAAAAAATCGAAAAAGGAAGTCAATACGAAAGACAATTTAATAAAATAAATTATGTCTACACTTTTAAAAGTCATGCCTATTGTAAGAGTATAGCTTCACATTTGAATATGTATGATGATTTAGATTATGGATTAAATGATGAGAATTTTAGGGAGACAATTAGAGAACAGTTTATTTTTCTTCAAGAGCTTCATAATTCAGAGGTGTTTAATTATGAACATTATCGATACCCTTCTTTTCAAGAGCAGTTACATTATGTTTGTACTTATCATTTAGTTGAAGATGAATATCAGAAGTATTTGGATGAGATGTCTAGTGATTGGAATAGAGGTGTTGGGTTTTTATAAAAACTGTTTTTAAATCTTTTTTGCGCAAAATTTAACAAATAAAATTATGATATATAAAATATTTAACAGTTACGGTGGCTTTGAATTATCAAATGGCGATATAAAATTAAACTATGAAGATATTAAGAACATTCAAGTGAAAACTTTAAGTGGAGATGAGGGCTATATTAGAATAGTTGGTTCTACACATATTTATGAACATGGATATTCTGCAAATGAGAGCATTTATAAAATAATTACTTTAGATCACAGAGTTATAAGTTTACCTGATGAAATAGAAATAGACGGAGCAACTAATTTAATGTTTTCAAAAATACATGAAGTTGAAGATTTAAAAAATTCTGTTTTAGTAGGTAAACTTATTAGAGTTGATGGTACAAATGGAACTTTTAAATATGATGTAGAATGATCAAACAAGAACCAAGAAGAGTAGGACTTACAATTTCGGCGGTAAAAGCAATATGTAGAAAATTAGAGATGAATCAAATAGTTGCTGTAGTTGGACTCAAATCTCCTGATTTATATCTAAGAATGATTGAGGCAGAAGGAGTATTTGCAGAAGCTGAGGAAATGTTTAAAGATAAGGTATCAACAGGTTTTATATTTAAATTGAAGAAATGATAAATTTACCATTCGAAGTAATAGAAGCACAATGTTATTTATGGACTAAAACATCATGTGGTTCAGACACCTATAAAAGAATTGAAGAAACAGTTAAAAAGTATCCAGAATATTTTCCTTGGGAGACTAAGTATAATTCTATTGATGAGTCTGTTCATAGAGCTTATGAGAATGAGAAAGAACTTCTTTATAAATCTTTTTTCCCGCCAACACCAATGGATATTCAACCAGGGGAAGGTATTTATGCTTGGTCTCAACGACAAAATACACAAGTTATAAGCTATGATACACCTGTAGATTGGAATGAACTTTCTAAAAATATGCAGAACAGACAAAAAAGAGATGGAGATTTCTCAAAAGCTAAAAAGAAGTTGTGGATTAAGCATTATAAGAAATTTAATTTAAAATATCAAGAATAATGGAACAAATAATTAAAAAAGCTTGGAAAATATCTGTAAAAGATTTAAGTGAACCTTGGTATTTTGAAGACGTGTATGTAAACTGTGAAACACGAGGAGAAGCCAGAAGTAAAGGGCTTCAAGAAATGTTAAATCTCGGTGCGGAAAAATTAAAAGAGTCACGATATGACATTTCAGAAATAGTTTATACAGACATTATAGCTCATAGA
>Ga0247817_10000974_pt1 | contig 15235 bp, 13 predicted proteins | sample UWRJL212509R1_FD_178010 | JGI IMG/M metagenome (GOLD analysis project Ga0247817, IMG submission 178010) | Plant litter microbial communities from Arlington Agricultural Research Station in Wisconsin, United States - UWRJ-L212-509R-1 | ecosystem: Environmental > Terrestrial > Plant litter >... | reverse complement strand
AACAGTAAATGCGATAAAAAATGGTGGAACATTGGTGTTCGTATCGAAGATGATTTAGTGATACTAAAAGATTCATACGAAAACTTATCTGCTGATTCTCCGAGAAAATGGGACGAAATCGAAAAATTGGCGAAGGAAAAAAGCAAGTTTAACGAGATGAAATTCCCAAAAATATAATTTTAAAACAAACAATAATCTCCTACTTCAATACCAAAATGAAAGCACTTACCTTCTCTTCCTTCGGAAATTCTGACGTTCTCGAATATATAGAAATCCCGAATCCTGAATTGAAAAAAGATGAGATTCTTGTGGAAATGAAAGCCATAGGATTAAACTTTGCTGATGTTTACAGAAGAAAAGGAAATTATCATCTTAAAGGAAATCCGCCTTTTATTGCTGGTTACGAAGGTGCCGGAATAATTGTCAATGCTAACAATCATCCCGATTATAAAACAGGAGACAGAGTAGCTTTTGCCGATATTCCGTTTGCCAATGCAGAATTGGTTGCTGTTAATGTAAATCACGTTTTGCCTTTGCCAGACGAAATCACTTTTGAAACTGCGGCATCGATATTATTACAAGGTCTGACAGCACATTATTTAGCAACAGACAGCCATAAAACCTTAAAAGGTGAAACCGTTTTAATACATGCTATTGCAGGTGGCGTTGGTCAGTTTCTTACTCAGATCAGTAAATTTTTAGGTGCCAATGTTATTGGTTTAACCTCATCTGCAGAAAAAGCAAAAGTAGCGTACGATCAAGGTGCAGACCATGTTTTATTATACAATGACGACTGGAAAACAGCACTTTTCAATATTATTCCGAGCGGCGTAGATGTTGTTTACGACAGTATTGGAAGTACGTTAATGGAAAGTTTCGAAGTCACAAAAGAATGCGGACAAGTTGTTTTCTTTGGAATGGCAGGCGGAGATCCTGAATTAATCAATCCGAGAATGTTAATGGATACTTCGAAAACTTTAACTGGAGGGGATTTATGGAGTTATCTCAATTCTAAAGAAGAAAGAATCAAAAGAGCCAATCAGTTATTTAATTGGATTATAGAAGGAAAAATCAAGCTCTCAGAACCAACCTCTTTTAAGCTATCCGAAGGCAAATTAGCACACGATTATCTCGAAAGCCGAAAAAGCACTGGAAAAATTATACTAATACCTTAATGATATTTTTTCGCCACGAATTCACAAATTACTTTATCATCATTCGTAAATTCGTGGCGATTTCTTTTCAGATTATAATCTACAGTTGATTTACTTCTATTTTTGTCAATTCAGATAATTCTAAAATTCTGTCAACATCCTTTTTATTTGCTACAAAAAACAAGTAATTATCACCATGTGTATCGTAAGTCATTAGTTCCAGATCTAATCTCGCTAATGCCGATTGGATGTATGGAAACAAATTATGACTGTAAGTTTCTTCGGGATATTCAAAATTTAAATCCTGTCCGATCATTTCCGAAATAAAATATTCCGCATCTTCAGGATCAAATTTCCAGTCACTATTCCAACAGTCGATGCTCTCAAAAAAAGCAAAATGCCCTCCAACACTTGCATGATAATCTGTTATTCCTTTTTTATAGTTTTTAAAAAGTTTTTTGGATTGTTTTTTAACCAATTTCTCCTCTATATCTTGTCTTGCCACAAGCTGAATAAATTCTTCAAAATCTTCGATTGTAATATCATTTTCATCGAACAATAAATTCTCTTGCGAAGGAAGAACTATACTTTCCGGTATTTCAATTTTAAGATATTGACAAATACCCTGCATCACTTTTTCGAACTCCTTAAATCCTATTTTTTGAATATCGGTTACAGGCGTTTTGATATCAATATATTCTGCTTCTAATAAGCTTTTGGTATAATTAAAAAAATGACCGGTTTTATGCAGTATTCTAAAATCATTGGTTTCTAAACTATTTGTGCAACAAAAGAAAATCATAAAGTTATGCAGTACATAATTTAAATGACTTTTCATTTCCGGGCTTGGCTTCGTATAAAACTCGATATGAATGTAATCGAACTCTAATTCATTACTCATTTCCTCTTCAGAAACCAATCCGATATTGAGTTTTTTGTACAACTCATTTAAAACTTCGTACGAATTATTCAAACCGGCTTCTTTAATCTCTTTTTGAGGTTCATCAAAATTAAATGAATTAGGAAAAGAATACATGTTTACAAACACATTTTCATGAATGCCTTTGATTTTAAACTCAAGTTTACTCTGCTCATTCACTAAGTAGGAATAAATAGGACTGATAATATCAAACGATACAATTGATTCGGGATCGTTATTTCGACCAAACAAATTAGAAAAGAAGTTCTTCATATTTTTTTATTTCAAAGTCTCAGCAATCATTAAAGCACATTTTTCACCATCTATGGCAGCAGAAATAATTCCACCCGCATATCCTGCTCCTTCACCACACGGATACAAACCTTTTATTTGTTCATGCTCATACGTTAAAGCATTTCTGGGAATACGAACTGGTGACGATGTTCTGCTTTCCGGCGCATGCAAAATAGCTTCGTTGGTTAAGTAACCGCGCATTGATTTTCCAAATTCTTTAAAACCTTCACGTAAAATCTGTGATAAAAACCCTGGAAATACCTGTCCCATTTCTACAGAAGTTGTTCCGGGAACATACGATGTTTTAGGAATTTCTGCCGATACTTTATTTTGTGTAAAATCGATCATGCGTTGCGCCGGAACTTTTTGAGTTTGACCAGCTAAATGCCATGCTTTTTGTTCGATACTTTTTTGAAATTCCATTCCCGCCAATGCGCCAAATTTCGCAAAAGGCTTAAAATCTTCCAATTTCAATTCGATTACTATGCCTGAATTTGCAGTTGCCTGATCACGTTTAGAAGGCGACCAGCCATTGGTAACTACTTCTCCCGGGCTTGTAGCACAAGGAGCAATTACACCACCGGGACACATACAGAAAGAATACATTCCGCGACCATTTACCTGTTTTACGATAGAATATGGCGCAGGCGGTAAATGTTCGCCGCGATAGTCGCAACTATACTGAATACTGTCTATTAGTTCCTGCGAATGTTCTGCGCGAACTCCTAACGCAAAAGGTTTTGCTTCGATAAAAATTTTCTTCTTATCCAGTAATTCAAAAATATCACGTGCTGAATGTCCAGTTGCCAAAATTAATTTATTGGCAAGGATCTTATAACCATTTTGAGTAACAACTCCTTCAACTTCATTATTCTTCACCAAAATATCCGTAACTCGGGTTTCAAACAAAACCTGACCACCAAATTCGATAATCTTATTTCGGATATCCTCGATAATTTTTGGCAATTTATTTGTTCCGATGTGCGGATGCGCTTCAACTAAAATATCTTCTGAAGCTCCAAAAGCAACTAAAAGTTCTAAAATTCGGGTTACATCACCGCGTTTTTTAGATCGCGTGTATAATTTTCCATCAGAATACGTTCCTGCTCCACCTTCTCCAAAGCAATAATTAGAATCTTCATTTACGAGATGATCTACATTTATCGCTTTCAAATCACGACGACGTCCGCGAACATCTTTACCACGTTCTAGTACAATTGGCTTTAATCCTAACTCTATTAATTGCAAAGCTGCAAACAATCCGGCAGGACCAGCACCCACTACAATTACTTCCTGAGCAGAAGAAACATCATTATAAACAGGTAATTCGATTTTAGTTTCCTGAAAAGCTTCTCCTTGCAAATAAATAATAACTTTCAGATTGATTTTTATTGCTTTTTGACGAGCATCAATTGATCGTTTTAAAATAGAAACATGTTGAATTTCTTTTGGAGAAACCTTTATTTGTTTAGACAAATAGTCTTTTAGCAATACATCATTTGCTGCTATTTCCGGAGAAACTTGTAACAGAAGTTCTTTTGGCATTGTTTTTTATTTATTCAATTAGCTTTTCTATCTATGAAAAGAAGATGCAAAAATAGTATTTTGAAATGAAATTATGTATTTACTGTAAAATTTGCAAAGCTTTATTTTTTAATCTCGCAAAGTCACGAAGACGCAAAGTTTTTTATTTTCTTTGCGACTTCGCGACTTTGCGTGCATATTAATCACCAGCTTAAAAAAAAACTTAGAACCTTATAATCTTAGAAACTCAGAAGCTTTTTTTCAAAATAGACTTTGTACCTTTGCACCTCTAAACCTTTGCACCTCTAAAATAATGTCCAGAAAAATAAAACTAATTTGGGATTTCCGAGGTCCTGCAGCTGCAAAAACTGCTGAACACCACGAAATTCATTTGAAAGAATATATTGCGATCGAAAAATTTCCGTTGAATATTACGGGTTATAAAATCATAGACGACATGTATGCCATCGCCTTTATGGTAGTAACTGATGAAAATATGATTCAAGTAAGGGACGCTTTGAAACCGCATCGTGGGGAAATCTATGAGTCTATTTAAGTCTTAAAGTTGTAAAGTCGAAAGTCTTAAAGCCAAAAACTTTGAACACAATTCAAGGACTTTACAACTTTAAGACTTTCGACTTTATGCCTGAATAATGACTTAATTAGCTACTTCGCTAATAAATTTAATACGCATTAAACGCAATTCATCAATATCGTAATCGCCATCGAATTCTTTTAGAGCGTCTTCGATTTTATCTGATTCTGATTCCATGAAATAATCATGAATTTCTTCCTGCTGATCTTCATCAAGCATATCATCAACCCAATATTTGATATTTAGCTTCGTTCCGGCATAGACAATCATTTCCATTTCTTTAATCAATGCGTCCATAGAAAGTCCTTTTGCAGAAGCTATATCGCTCAAAGGTAATTTCCTGTCTATGTTTTGAATAATGTATAATTTGTTAGCAGAATTTACTCCTGTAGATTTTACGACTAAATCGTCCGGACGAATGATATCGTTGTCTTCGACATAACGACTAATCAACGCAACAAAATCGGCACCGTATTTTTTTGCTTTTCCTTCTCCTACGCCATGAATATTAAACAACTCTTGTAAAGTTATCGGATATTTCAAAGCCATGTCTTCAAGAGATGGGTCCTGAAAAACTACAAAAGGAGGAACTCCTAATTTTTTAGCTACTTTTTTACGCAGTTCTCGCAACATTCCCATTAAAGCTTCGTCTGCAGTTGCAGATGATTTTGATGCGGTTACGATCGCTTCATCCTCAGATTCACTATATTCATGATCTTCTGACATCATAAACGAAACCGGATTTTTGATAAAATTCAAACCTTCCTGTGTAATTTTTACCACGCCGTAAGTTTCAATATCTTTAGACAGATAGCCCGAAACCAATACTTGGCGCAGTAATGCCATCCAATACTTTTCATCATGATCGGAGCCCGATCCAAAGAATGGTTGTGTATCTGTTTTATGTGCTTTAATCACAGCGTTTATACGACCAATTAAAGTATAGACAATTTCTCTTGATTTGTAAATATGTTTGGTATCGCGAACAATTTCAAGCAATTTAACAGCTTGATCTTTAGCTTCAATTTTATTTTTTGGATTACGAACGTTATCGTCCATGTCTGCACCTTCGCCATTTTCGCCGTCGTATTCTTCACCAAAGTAATGCAATAGAAATTTTCGGCGTGACATTGAAGTTTCGGCGTAAGCTACCACTTCCTGCAACAGAGCAAAGCCAATTTCTTGTTCTGCTACCGGTTTTCCTGACATGAATTTCTCCAGCTTTTCTACATCTTTATACGAATAGTAAGCTAAACAATGTCCTTCTCCGCCATCACGTCCTGCCCGACCGGTTTCCTGATAATAACTTTCCAGTGATTTTGGAATATCGTGGTGAATTACAAAACGAACGTCTGGCTTATCGATTCCCATCCCGAAGGCAATTGTAGCCACAACTACATCAACATCTTCCATCAAGAACATATCCTGATGTTTAGCGCGGGTTTTGGCATCTAAACCTGCATGATAAGGAACAGCGCTGATTCCGTTAACTTGTAAAACTTCGGCAATCGATTCTACTTTTTTACGGCTTAAACAATAAATAATACCTGATTTGCCTTTGTGTTGCTTGATGAAACGAATAATATCCGATTCTATATTTTTAGTTTTTGTACGAACTTCGTAGTATAAGTTTGGTCTATTGAAAGATGCTTTAAAAGTATTAGCATCTGACATATCCAGGTTTTTAAGAATATCTTCCTGAACTTTTGGTGTTGCAGTTGCGGTAAGGCCAATGATAGGAACTTGCCCTAATTGTTTGATAATGTTTTTCAGATTTCGGTATTCTGGTCTGAAGTCATGCCCCCATTCTGAAATACAGTGCGCCTCATCGATGGCAACAAATGAAATAGAAACACTTTGCAAAAAGGCTACATATTCCTCTTTAGTCAAAGATTCCGGAGCCACATAAAGAAGCTTAGTTAATCCGGACGAAATGTCTTTTTTAACCTGAGCAATTTCTGTCTTGGTAAGAGAAGAATTCAGTACATGCGCAATTCCGTTTTCCGAAGAAAGACTTCGAATAGCATCTACCTGATTTTTCATCAAAGCAATAAGAGGAGAAACCACAATTGCAGTTCCGTCCTGAATTAAAGCGGGTAATTGATAACAAAGAGACTTTCCTCCGCCGGTTGGCATAATTACAAAAGTATTCGTCTTTCCTAAAATACTTGTAATTACCTGCTCTTGCAAGCCTTTAAATTGGCTAAAGCCGAAATACTTCTTTAATTCCTTGTGTATTTCAATTTCGTTTGAATTCATTCTTTAGATTAAGGGATATTTTGTATAAATTTGCAACACATAAAGATACAACTTTCTTTTATACATACAAATTTATAAATTATCTGTTTTGATTACAAAAGAAAATATATTGGCTATTGCCAAAAAAACAATACTCTCTGAAAGTGAAGCCATTACAAAGCTGATTGATTTCTTAGATGAAAATTTTTACGATGCTGTACAACGCATTTATGAAACCAAAGGCCGACTGATCGTTACGGGCATTGGAAAAAGTGCGATCATTGCTCAAAAAATGGTGGCTACTTTTAACTCTACCGGAACTCCTTCTATGTTTTTGCACGCTTCAGAAGCTATTCATGGTGATTTAGGAATGATACAAAATGATGATATTATTATTTGTATTTCTAAAAGTGGAAACAGTCCTGAGATAAAAGTTTTGGTTCCGCTCTTAAAGCGTTTTGGAAATATTTTAATCGGCATGACCGGAAATATCACTTCGTTTTTAGCCAAAGGTTCTGACTATGTTTTAAATACTACTGTTGATACAGAAGCCTGCCCTATAAATTTAGCACCAACCAACAGTACCACAGCACAACTTGTTATGGGTGATGCACTTGCTGTTTGCCTTATGGAAATGCGCGATTTCAAACCTGAAGATTTTGCCATCTATCATCCGGGCGGCGCTTTAGGTAAAAAATTATTACTTCGCGTACAGGACATGATCGAAAATTCATTAAAACCAACTGTATCTCCTGATACATCTGTTAAAAAAGTGATTTTTGAAATATCTGAAAAAAGATTAGGTGTAACTGCCGTTGTAGAAAACGATAAAATTATTGGTATTATTACTGATGGTGACATTAGAAGAATGCTAAACGACAGAGATTCAATTGCAGATTTAACAGCTAAAGATATTATGACTAAAAATCCAAAACTGGTATCCTCAGACACTATGGCTGTTGATGCTCTGAATATTTTAGAAGATTTTTCGATTACACAATTAATCGTTTCTGACAACGGAACCTACAAGGGCGTTTTACATTTACATGACATTTTAAAAGAGGGAATTGTATAATGGCGAAGAAAAACCTAAACGAAATGTCGTTTTTAGATCATCTTGAAGAATTAAGATGGCTATTAGTAAGAAGCACAATTGCTATTTTGATAATGGCTTTTGCAACATACTTCATCAGTGATTATTTATTTGATGATGTTATATTAGGCCCAACAAGACCAACGTTTTTCACCTATCAATGGTTTTGTGATCTGTCTCACCAATTAGGATTTGCTGACAGTATTTGTATTACAGAATTAAATTTCATTATTCAAAATACTGAAATGGAAGGCCAGGTTAACATCTTCGTATGGATGTGTATTCTTGCTGGTTTCATTTTGAGTTTTCCCTATATTTTATGGGAACTATGGAAATTCATCAGTCCTGCTTTGTACGAAAAAGAACGAAAAAATGCTAAAATCTTTATTTCGACTTCGTCACTCCTTTTCTTCTTAGGTGTATTATTTGGTTATTACGTTGTAGTTCCAATGTCTGTAAATTTCGTTGCTACTTTCTCTGTGAGTGATGTAGTAAAGAACCAATTTACACTTGACTCTTACATGGGAATGGTAAAAACAAGTATTATTGCCAGCGGATTGTTTTTTGAATTACCAATTATCATTTACTTCTTAACCAAATTAGGCTTAGTTACTCCTGATTTCTTAAGAAAGTATTGGAAATATGCTGTAATTATTATTTTAATTGTAGCCGCAATTGTAACACCTCCAGATGTTGTGAGTCAAACCATTGTAGCGATTCCGATGTTGGTTATCTACGAGTTAAGTATCCTTATTTCAAGGATTGTTTATAAAAATAAATTGAAAGAAAATAATGTCTGATATTATACAAGAATTTAACGACTACCGTTCTAAAATGAACGAGAAATTACTTGCTGACAATAACAAAATTGTTAAGCGAATTTTTAATCTGGACACCAATGCTTATGCTGCCGGAGCTTTAGATGTAAAAACAAAAGAACTTTTAGGACTAGTTGCATCAGCTGTTTTGCGTTGCGATGATTGTGTAAAATACCATTTAGAAACAAGTCATAAAGAAGGTGTTACCAAAGAGGAAATGATGGAAGCGATGGGAATTGCAACTTTGGTTGGCGGAACAATTGTAGTTCCTCATTTACGCAGAGCATACGAATTCTGGGAAGCACTGGAAGAAGCTGAAAAATAATTACAAAATGTGTCAATTTGATAATTAGATAATTTCTCGAAATGTTCTGATTATTTAATTTTTTAAGCACAAATTCTAAATTTTGAAAACGCAATAATTTGTTAATTGATTTATCGAATTGATTATTTTACATTTATTTTGCCTTTCAAATAAAATTATAAAATTGAATGTGAGTTAATTTTCCAATTATCTCATTTTCTAATTATCTAATTATCTAATTGAACTAAATGAAGCTAAGAGCCGATAATTTAATCAAAACCTATAAAGGCCGCAGTGTTGTAAAAGGAATTTCTGTTGAAGTAAATCAAGGTGAAATTGTTGGACTTTTGGGGCCTAATGGTGCTGGAAAAACGACTTCTTTTTACATGATCGTAGGCTTAGTTAAACCAAATTCAGGGAACATTTATCTTGATGATTTAAATATTACCGATTACCCTATGTACAAACGTGCACAACAAGGCATTGGGTATCTAGCTCAGGAAGCTTCTGTTTTTAGAAAACTAAGTATCGAAGATAATATTTTGAGCGTTTTGCAATTAACAAAACTTACCAAAGAGCAACAAATTGCAAAAATGGAAAGTTTAATTGAAGAATTTAGCTTAGAACACATTCGTACCAATAGAGGAGATTTACTTTCGGGAGGTGAGCGTCGTCGTACTGAAATTGCACGTGCTTTGGCGACTGATCCAAAATTCATTCTGCTAGACGAACCTTTCGCAGGAGTTGACCCCGTTGCAGTTGAAGACATTCAAAGAATTGTCGCACAGCTAAAAAATAAAAATATCGGAATTTTGATTACGGATCACAACGTACAAGAAACCCTTGCTATTACTGACAAAACATACTTAATGTTTGAAGGAGGAATTCTAAAAGCCGGAATTCCTGAAGAATTAGTAGAGGACGAAATGGTGCGTCGTGTTTATCTTGGACAAAATTTTGAATTACGTAAAAAGAAGCTGGAATTTTAGTATTCCGTTTTTTTAATGTTCAGTGTTCAGCTTTGAATTAGTGTTCAGTGTTCAGCCTTAAAAGTGTTCAGTTAAACTGATTACTAAAAAACTTAACACTAAACACTTTTTATATAGCGATATTAAAACTGAATACTGAACACTTTACAGAGTTCTACTAAAACTGAATACTAAAAAGCTGAACACTGATCACTTATTCGACAGTGATAAACTGCAGTTGTTCTATATCGCCATTGTAAATATTTACATCAACACGGTTTTTTATTCCCGGCAAAGATGCTTTCTCAGTAAATTGCCAAAAAAGCCAATCTTCTTCAATTTTTTCTCTGTAGAAATTATAATTGGCAATCCAGAATAGATATTCTCCGAACTCTTCTTTCAAAAAATCATCGTAATAACTTTCTCCAGTATAAATAATTGGGCGAACCTGATAATGTGCCTCGATTTTAACCAACCATCTTTTTAGTCCTTTTTTCAAACTATCTAATGATTGATTTTTAGGTAATTTTTCTATATCTAAAACAGGCGGTAAATCTCCTGTTTGCAATTTTACTGTTTTAATAAAAAGATTAGCCTGCTCAATGGAATTTTCATTTGGACGATAGTAATGATAGGCGCCACGCATTATCTTTTTCTTTTTAGCTTCGTCCCAATTGCGTTTAAATTTTCGGTCAACGCGATCATTACCTGCTGTTGCACGTATGAATACAAATTGCACCGGATATTTTTCTTCTAAAATCGAGATCTCATCCCAATCGATTTTACCTTGAAATTCAGAAACATCAATACCAACCACTTTCCCTTTGTGATTTTCAAGTACTTTAATATTTCTAACATCTGAAAGGTGCTTGTCTACCTCATCTTCTTCTAAAACCTTATCTGTATTAAAGCCAAGATAATAGGCAAGTCCGGCACGATAATGATAAATCGTAACTAAAAAAAATGCTACTAAAAAGGTGTAAAAAACAAAGCGAAATACGCTGCTAAAAAAAGATCTGCCTTGTTTGGATTTTCTGGTCGTTCTTCTTGCCATTCGAATAAAACTACTTTTTCAAAAACATATTATTCACAACTGATAATAACACGTAAAAAATAATTATTAAAGGAATTGCGATATACTGAAGTAACAATACCAAAACGATACAAACGAATAAAAACACTGCTTGCAATGCATTATCCTTTAAATTAAACTTTTTGATTTTTAAAGAAAATAATGGTATTTCGGCATTCAAAATGTAAGCACTACATAATGTAATACCTAATAAAACCCAATGATTTGATAAAATTTCGAATATCACCAAAGAATCCGAAAATTCAATAACCAATGGCAAGCTCAAAATAAACAAAGCATTTGCCGGTGTTGGTAAACCAATAAACGAATCGGTTTGGCGGGTATCAATATTGAAATTTGCTAATCTGTAACAAGAACCTAACGTAACAATAAAACCAACTAATGGAATAAAAACTGATCCTATTACTTCATGAGGATTTGCTCCTTTTGAAAACATACTAAACATTACGTATCCCGGAACTACTCCGCTGGTAACCATATCAGCCAAAGAATCTAATTGTAAACCAAGTGGGCTTGAAACTTTGAATAATCTTGCAAAGAAACCATCAAAAAAATCAAAAAAGATTCCTAAGCAAACCATGTAAAAAGCCATTAAAAAATCGCCTTGTGAAACAAAAACAATGGCAATACAGCCACAAAAAAGATTAATTAATGTAATTAAATTTGGAATGTGCTTTTTAATATTCATGATTTATAATTTTGATAATCTTAAGCAACAAATTTAGTATAATAACTGTATGTTACCTGCGTTTTAGCAAGAGTTTTTTATTTAACGGTTCTGACTTTCGCAATAATTATCAAAAGGAAGAAATTAGATGGGTAAAATATTATATTTTTGATGAAAATTAAAACAGACTTCGGTTTGCTAAACAAAATCCGTTGAAGAAGCTTTTCTTGCTATTATTATTTTGGAGTTATACTGCACAATATGCACAAGCTGTTCGAAAATATTCGAATGAGTTTATGAATATTGGTGTTGATGCTGCTGCTTTAGGTATGTCTAGTGCAGTAGTGGCTTCTACAAAAGATGTGAACGCTGTTTACTGGAATCCGGCTGGTTTGACACATCTTGAAGATCATCAGATTTCCTTGATGCATGCTAGTTATTTTGCCAATATTGCACAATACGATTATATAGGATATGCAAGTCCAATTGATGACAATAGTGCCTGGGGAATTTCGATGATTCGTTTTGGGGTGGATGATATCATGGACACTACTCAATTGATCGATAATCAGGGAAATATTGATTACAATCGAATTAGTCTGTTCTCTACTGCGGATTATGGTTTTACGTTTTCATACGCTCGAAAACTGCCTGTTGAAGGATTTCAATATGGTCTGAATGCTAAAGTTATTCGTCGCGTTATCGGTAAGTTTGCTAATTCCTGGGGATTCGGTTTTGATTTTGGTCTTCAATTTGAACGTAATGAATGGAAATTTGGGTTAATGCTACGTGATATCACGACAACATATAATGTCTGGAATATTAATGAAGAAGAATATCAAAAAATTGCGAATGCGATTCCGGGAGAGAACAATGAATTACCGGAAAGTACTGAAATTACTTTGCCAAAAGCACAATTAGGTGTGTCAAAGAAATTTGATTTTCATGCCGATTACAGTCTTTTGGTTGCTACTAATCTGAATATGCGCTTTGAGCAAACTAATGATATCATTTCTTCCAGAGTAGTAAGTATTGATCCGGCTGTTGGTTTTGAATTTGGTTATACTGATCTTGTGTTTTTAAGAGCTGGAGCTGGAAATTTTCAGAATGTGATGCAGTTAGACAATACCGAGAAAATTAATTTTCAACCTAATATTGGTCTAGGATTCAAGTACAAAGGTATTCAGATTGATTATGCCTTGACTGATTTAGGCAACCAAAGTACTGCTTTATACTCAAATATTTTTTCTTTGAAAGTAGATTTAGGTATCTTTAGATAATATTTACAAAACCTCCACGCTTCTTAAAATTATAAATCATGAAAAAAGTCCTTTTCAACACAACACTTTTTAGTTTATTATTACTAAGTTTTATTGGTTTTAGTCAAAATGTACCTTTATCTAAAGATGCCAAAATTAGTGTCATTACCTGCGGACTGGGAAATGAAAGTTATACCTTTTTTGGACACACAGCCATAAGAGTTCTTGATCCGGCAAACAATCTTGATATTGCTTATAATTATGGGAATTTCGATTTTAGAACTCCTAATTTTGTTGCGAAGTTTGCAAAAGGAGATTTACAATATTTTGTATCTGCACGGTCTTTTGCAGAGTTTTTAGATGATTATACTACTGAAAGGAGAAGTGTTTTTGAACAGGAATTGCTTATTTCTCCTGATTTAAAACAAAAGCTTTTTGATCAATTAAACACCACTTTATTTTCTGACAATCGCTATTACACCTATAAATTTATTGATAAAAATTGTACTTCGATGGTGGTTGATGTGATTAATACAAGTTTAAATGGAAAGGTAATCGTTAAAAAAAATGACACTGACATAACCTATAGATCTATTTTGTATCCTTACTTTGATGGTCATTTCTATGAAAAATTAGGAACGAGCATTATTTTTGGTACAAAAGTAGACCAATTAGGAACTAGTATCTTTTTGCCTTTTGATTTGAAAAATAGCCTTGAAAAAACGACTTATGAAAATCGTCCGCTAGTTGGTAAAACAAAAACATTGTTACTTTTTGAAAAAGAAACTCCAACATCATGGTGGAATAACATCTACACTTATTTAATTCTGTTAGGTTTTGTAGTTTTAATGCATAACAGATTAGTAGATAAAATTTATCTTTTGATCTTATCTTTAATGGGAATATTTTTTGTTACCGTAGGATTTTATTCGTTTCACGAAGAATTGGCAATGAACTATAATGTACTTTTATTTAGTCCGTTTTTATTAATATTGATTTTTCTTTCGATAGCAAACAATAAAAGATGGACTTACCGATTTGCTCTTCTACACCTTTTGTTTCTTGTAGTTTATCTTTTTGTTATGGTTAACAAAGCTCATTTTTTAATTGTCCTGCCAATTATCATTACAAGTGGTTTCGTTTTAGTACGTGTAGCCATTCGAAATAAAAAACGTATTCCAATTATTATTTAGACTTTATTGGCCTCGGTAAAACAAAATAGTTGTTATCGTTTTAAAAGTAATACTCAAATCGAGAAAAACACTTCTATGTTTGATATAGTATAAATCATATTGCAGTTTTATTAGACTTTCATCTATAGATTCTCCATACGAATAATTTACTTGAGCCCACCCGGTTAATCCTGGCTTAATAACATGTCTTGTTTCATAAAAAGGCATTATTTCAGCAATTTCTTTTACAAAAAATGGGCGTTCTGGTCTAGGCCCTATAACTGCCATATCTCCCTTTAGAACATTAAAAAACTGTGGCAGCTCGTCTATTCTTGTTTTTCGCATAAAACGTCCAAATGGGGTAATACGCTTATCTCCAGAAGTAGCAAAAACAATTCCGTTTGCCTCAGAGTTCTGAACCATTGATCTAAATTTATATATTTCAAACACCACTCCGTTTTTACCCACCCTTTCCTGTGTGTAAAACAAGCTTCCTTTGTTGCCCAAAAAATTTCCAATATAAATAAAAGGAATAAAAACAAGGCAAAATACTAAGCCTACGAATGAGAAAAAATACTCCAGAATACGAATCAAAAGCAGGTATAATTTATTATTGTTACTTCTGCTAAAAGGAAAAAATCGATAAAAATCTCTTGAGATATAATGTACTGGTATACGTTGTGTCTTACTCTCATAAACTTGTGTATATTCTCTAATAATATTACCAAGTTCTAGTAAATTAAGCAACTGCTGATATAAGTCAGGAGTAATTCCATCCGTTTTTTGAGAGGCAATTACAATTTCTGCAACATTATTTTTTATCACAAAATCCTTTAAATCTTCTTTTTGTATTTCCTTTACGTAGTGAAAATCTATATTTTTTCCTGAAGGAGAATCTGAATTTACAAAACCTATTATTTTATAATGAGGATCAACATTTTCGAGTCCTAAAACTAGTTCTTCCACCTCATTTTGATCACAAATTAAAACTACATTTTGTACGAAACGGTGTGTTGCTAGAAAATACACATAAATATACCTCCAAGCTAACAATGAGCCAAGAACCGCAAAATAAAATATAAGAATAGAAAGACGCTTCTCTGGTAATCTAGGAGCTATAACAGGGGTTAAGAGATA